>Ga0056128_1002927_pt1 | contig 20611 bp, 8 predicted proteins | sample WorMetLIZISLAND2_FD_71113 | JGI IMG/M metagenome (GOLD analysis project Ga0056128, IMG submission 71113) | Marine gutless worms symbiont microbial communities from Max Planck institute for Marine Microbiology, Germany - Olavius geniculatus... ... | reverse complement strand
GGACACTGCCGGGTAACGACCTTAGGCAAGTTGTTCACACACATGTGCCTCTGTCACCAAGCAGTATAATTTGGTACCGGTCAAAGGGCGGTGATGCCCCGAGGCTGGGAAGGTAACCGTGGGTCTGGCGTTGCACTGGCCATGCATCACGGACTCAAGTGGTTTATCCACCTACGGGCTCAACGGCCGCGAGCGGGAGATGAGCACCCCGCCTATGCCCCAGCTAGGGCATGGCTCCCTTTACCTTTTTTTATTCGATGCTGGCCAGTGTCATTTAATGTGGGTCAGTGCAGTCCAATGCAGCTGATGTGGTAATTAATCATACCCAGTTATGCATGCTATTATTGCCGCTGTTGATTTTACTGCCATGCAAGTTAGGAACTAATTGGAAGTCAGGGTTTGCAGATTGCAGTGCTATGAAACCATACGTATTTATTTATTTTAAAAACTAAGATTTAGGCTTTCAGCATTGTTTTTGGTTGTCCTGTGGTCAGTGGTTAAATTGGTAATGGGACTATTCATTAATTGCTTTATTACGAGGGTTGTTCCGTAAATAAGTTACAAAACAGCGTCAATTTCTATCTTTCCAAATATAAAATATCTGTAGCCATATCTGTAGTCAAAGATGGATTGCAAAGCCAGATGTCTCTGTCTGAGCATAATTGTTGTGTTGTACATGCCACTGTTTTAGAATGCTGATGATACACCAAAGCCGGTGTCATTTGATAGCATCTGCATGGATGTTTGCTGCCATCCATCACGTGACATCATCGCTGTTGGTGACATCGATGGACAAGTATCCATGTAAGTTTGTCTAGTATTTGGTTTTAGTGCTCAGTCTGCTTTTAGACACGCAGTTGAAACATTAGCCTACTACTCTTTCTACCAGTACACCATACATTTTAGCGGTTATTTGACGTTGCATGTTACTGCTGCGTATGCCTGTGCCGTACGTGGCTATTTTTGGTATGTTTATACATATGACAGACACGGCTATTTTGTGACGTGTTCATGTATGTGACAGACATGGTTATTCTGTGGCTGGCACTGGTGGTAGTGAGTTGATGTCGTTCAACGGACACAAGAAATCATGTCGTCGAGTTAGATTTAACTCTGATGGTTCGCAGCTCGTTACTGCCTCCAAAGATAAGTGCATTCAGGTCATTGACATGGCAGCTGGATCAGTGACAACAAGAATCAAAGACGCTCATGAGTATGTGTTTATTCACTGTTGTGTTGCTAATATTTGGTCTTCAGTGTCATCTTGGTAGGGGGTGGGGAGTGGAGGGCGGGCAAATGCTTCATTTCCCTCAAATTTTAAGCTGTCGGAAAGCTTTTCATTTTGTGTGTAAATTTTCTTTCGAACATATAGAATTTCATTGTGAAAATTTTTGATTTTGTGGAGTTTAGGGGCAAACTTGAACTTTTGAGCACCATCACCTCTTGGAAATCTGTGGCTCTCTGTTGGAAAGTGTTCTTGTTGGAATATTTGTGACTGAAAATCCACCATTTTGGGGGCGTACATGAAATTTTGAGCACTTATAATCTTTTCTGTCTGAAATTTGCAGCTGTATATTGGAAAATTGCCACATCATATCCCCAATCTTGTAAACCCAGAATACCGCAGTTTGTCTTTATCTGTTTGATGTCGTTGGTTCATTAGTATGAAGGACATGCGGCGTTTTAAAAGTAATGTTTCAGTTGTGCTCTTAGTACACCATGTAGGCAACCACCTTGTTCTCAATACCTGGCACTGTCAGGGAATTGATGGGAAAATATTGTCAGTGAATGCTGTTTGTTGTTGACTTCACTTTTGTTGACTTCACTTACATCTAGGGTTATCAGCACAACAGCAACAATTGAGGTGGTTTGGGGCATTGCATTGCATTGTTAGGCAGAATCGCTTCTTGCAATGCAAGTCATTTCACCTATTGCTACACATTTCTCCATAGTATGGTCCCTGTCGTCAGTCACATTTTTCATCATCATCATCATTTATTTGCCAGCAAAAGCATAACATAGTGCACAAGGTTGACACAAACATACAGTTGGCAAGACATACCAGGCTCATAGAGCACTTACGGTAGCTTTCCTAAGCTAAATACACAAACACGAGAGTAGCACAGCAACTGAAACAAGTTAAAATAAAATCAAATCATAAAATCAAATCATAAAATCAATAAAAACACACAAAAATAGCAGCAGGCCTACACAGAACATTTCATATAGGGCGTAAAATCAGTATTCTTCAATCTCTTGAATAAGGAAAGAGAAGAAATCCTTGCTTAAACCTTGTTCCTTGCTTAAACCATTTGACAGATTTAGATGCTATTTGGCAGGTATGCGTGTTAGGTTTAATGACAGATTGTGTCAGATAGGAGTCCCTGGCCTCGTATCGGAAGGGAGAATTGAGATCAAACACCCAGCCACCGAACTTGCATTTGCAAATTACTGCTACCACTTGGTGAATACCAGTGAGGAGTGATTTCACCTTAGTTTGGTTCTTATTTATACCGTTATAGTGCTGTATGTTTTTATTTTGTATGCTGTTAGTATATACATAGTATTGGTCAGTGTAACATGAGGAACTATGCTGCAAAGTGCCAGTTAAATGTCAGCAAATTTCACTGCGTCGGAGACTGGTTTCTTTATGTTTGCCTGATCAGGGCCAGATTTAGACCCAATTAGGCACTTTCTGCTGAAAATATGAGGCGCTCGCATGAATTTTTTTGACATTAATGTACAAAAACTTACCAGGACTTTAGTGTTACATCTGTACACAGTTTTGCCATTAAGGTACAACTGTCTGAATTTTGACGCTAGCTTAGATAAGCCGGACAATGTCTACCTGTACCAAGTGAATTTGTAGATGTTGCAACATACCATAAAGAGACCTTCACATGACAAAATGATTTCCTACATTCCAACATTCTCCAGCCCATGGGGGCCTTTTTTTGTGGGGTTCCTGTTTGTCTGAACTTGCCCAAGTCTGCTTCGGCGTCTGGTTCACATATTTGCTGTTTGTGTGCTCTGCTGTTGTACAGAAGTGCAATTTTCTCCTTGCTGATGGTCACTGATAACATCGTTGCAACTGGGGATGATGATGGCTTTCTGAAGGTAGTTGCCATAGTGATGTCTTTGCCTTCACCTTTTGCTACGTGTAGTTGAATTGTAAACTGTGTTTGATAACTTGTTAGTTCCAGATAGAAAACTAACCTGCTGTATTATTGCGGATTAACTTTTGGCATGCAGCATTATGTGAGCACCGGATTGAATTTTCCATGTTGTGACTCCTTTATTTTTAAATATGTGAGATTAGCGCATTAATTAATAATTAATTTCGTGCATTACTTTCATGTTCAGTGTTTTATTGGTAGTGAATTTAGGCAGTTGTTCGACGTTTGTTGGCGTCTCTATGCAAGTCAAAGCAGATGTGTGTTGAAGGCCTCTGTTAGTGCACAGTTATGGCATAATTTAGACAGTTAACACAAGGTGGTGGCCCAGCATGGCAGTAATGCATTTCTTTCGATCAACGAAGTTACTGTACACCAGGTTGGGTTAGTACTGCGATGGGTGACTGCCCGTGGGCAGGTAAACCTTCTTGGTATGTAACCAGCCACCTAGGTCAACTCAGCCTTCCATCCTTCCGGGGTAGGTAAATCGAGTACCAGCCTATCTGGCTGGGGTTAAGGCGGGGCACGTTTACCTGTGTCGGATGGCAGGTGTCACTGTGTGATCCCATATGGCAGGTGACGCTCCGTAGCATAGTTCAATTTTCTAAAGAGCTATATTCCGATCTTTACCTTTATCTTTACAGTTAGAAAAAGAATTGGACAGCCGTGGGTATTTTACACCAGTACAGTTGCAAATATGCCACTTAAGAATTTACCATTTATCTGTGTTCACATCATTTAGTCATGATTTGGGTTTTTTGCTGCAAGGTATGGGATTTGCGGCATCAGCATACGGTGATGAAGATTTGCGAATGTGATGACTATGTTAGTGACATGGCTGTTGACCAGACAAAGAAAATTCTTTTAGCAACCAGGTAATGTATGAATAATGACAGTTCTGCTTCATCGTTAGGCTCCAAAGGATTTTGCCACCAAAAATGACATTTTACGTCCGTAAAAAATGCAAATTTCATCAAAAATTTTGCCAAAAATCCCAAATTTTGCCATTTTTTACCATACGAAAAAAGGCTTTTTAACTGCTGTTAACTTACTTTACAAAGTTTTGCCAAAACAGTTTCGAGGCTTTTGGCTTCCACTTTTCTTCTCATTTGTAAAGAATGCAAACTTTTTGAAAAAATTTTGCCAACAATCTCGAATTTCGCCATTTTTGTTATCCGAAATTGCGTGCTTGTTATGATTAATAGGCTCCAAATAATTTGGCCGCCAAAAATATCATTTTTGGTTTGTCAGAAAGTGATAATTTAGTGAATTTCATCAAATTTTGTCAAAGATCAATATTTTCATCATGACTGCCAGTTTGTGTCATTTCGTCAGTTTTTCGTCAAAAACGAAATCCTTTGGAGCCTATTCATTGTGTATTTTTTGTTATCTTTTATTCTTAGCCATGCACTAAGCAGTTCGCAGATCGAGCTGGTGTATTGTGTTTTTGTGGCTTCTTGGCTGTTGTTAGTTAAAACAATGAATACCAAAGCTGTCATGACTGATGTCGTTTAGCAGTTTTGTCATTAAAAAGTTAACGTCCAAAAATTTTCACATGGATCTTTTAGCTCTGTTGGAAACCCTTCAAGTGATTGGGGGCTCGGCTTTATGCCCACAGAAAGAACTTGCATCTTTCTCCAGTCCAACCTCCCCCCTGTCCTCCAATAGACAGCATTATCACATTGATGTCTGTCTGGAGGATAACAGGGAAGATTATTAGAACTACCGTTATGTTAATTACATATGCACGCGTATAATGGAGTTCTTACAATTTTAGGTTATGCTCATTTTTGTGTTTTGTGTTTCTGTAAAGGTTAAACTTTCTGTTTTTTGTAAAGTTTAAACTTACTGTTCCATTATTATGTGTTTGTGTGCATTGCGCCTGTAATGGCCGTCCCCGAAATGACCTATACTGTGTCCGGTGGGACGTTAAACCCTACTCACTCACTCTCCAGTCCAACCTCAAACCCAACCCTGGTCTCCACCCTCAGTCCTTGCATCACCCCTCAACAGTTCTCATTTCTCTTCTGGTGTTTTTGGGAATGTATAAAGTAAGTAATGGAGGGGTTAATTTTTTATAGCTAATTAACTGTTGAACAAACCACGAACATGCTTGGTGTGTTGGTAAGAAGAGAATTCGATGAACGTTTAATATTGCGTTTGAAGGAGATGGAAATTGTGCGCTGGTTTTGAGTTACCGGTAGTTCACGAGAGCATTCCAAGATAAAACGCCATCATCTGTGAATGTGCTACTGGTATTTATTAGCACGTTGGAGGTTTTTAACTTTATGTGCTAATATATATTTTTGTTTTATGTACTTGCTTGCTTACTTCTAGTGGTGAGGGGACTTTGAGTGCATTTGATATTCGCAAACACAAGCTGCTGCTACAGTCGGAACTACTCGACTCCGGTCTTCTCTCACTGGCTGTAATCAAGGTATGATACAATGATCATTGATCATTCTGTTGCTTCACAGAGTAACTATGTAAGTCAATAAGTAACTAAGTAAGAAAAGTTTAAAATCACGATTCAACAGTTTGCCGTTATCTACCGAGCATGTCATTTAAAGTGTTCAAACTTAATGCCATTTTGTTTCAGATGACCTGGAAGGCTGTTCCACAGTTTTGTATCTGCAGCAGCAGCTGTTTGTTTATGAGTTGGCAGAATGCAACTGGCACTGGGTGAGATCAAGTTTTGCTGAGACTTTAGTCTCAGATGTAAGCCTTAGACCAAACTTTGGTAAGACTTTGGTTTTAAGACGAGAGTTGCACTGAGACTTTGGACCAAAGCCTCACCAAAGTCTTAGACCAAGCTGCTTTGTGTGTGGTCTGCGATTGTTCAGAATGGTGCAAAGGTGGTGTGTGGAACTGAGGAGGGTGTGCTGGACATTTTCAACTGGGGTGAGTGGGGCAACATCAGTGACAGGTTTCCGGGACACCCAATGTCAGTTGATGCCATCGTGCCAATGTCTGACGGCATCATTTGCACTGGAGCCAGTGATGGCGTCATCAGGTATTAGTCTTCAGAGCACCTGCTCCATATCTGCCGAATGGACGACAGCAGAAAAATAAAGACCCTTGTGTTCGGAATGATGGATGGTTCAAACAAAAGAGGACGGCCTCACCGAGAATGGTCAGATGACATTAAGCAGTGGTGTGGAGTTAAGCCTGCAGGAGTTAAGCCACGTTGCCCTAGATAGGCAGCGGTGGGCAGCGATAGTAACGATGGCGTCAGACACCAACGGGCATTTAGCCCACGGTTGTCGATGATGATGATAATGATGATGCACCTGCTCCATGTCATGTGACTCATAGCTGGGTGGTCAGATGCAGAATCAGCCGCATGTCTGTAATCTTGACCCAATTTTGTCTCTTCATTATACAACTAGTTAACCTGATTGCAGCGACGATTTGAGGCATTCTGTGGATAATAATTTCTTATGGCATTTTCTGGGTATTTTGTTGAACTTTTTTGATCTTGTTTTGGGCCAAACTTTTCATTTTGCCTGATTTTGGGGATTTGTTGTTTTCTCGTTCTTTTGGTTGATCGAGGCCTTTGCATTAGCCGCTACATTTACCTGACACTCACCTTATGAGTAACAAGCAAGTAAATAAATAAATAAGTAAAGCGTCATTTTATATACTTAATCGTTGCCTGAACAACCATCAGTGTTGATGTACCAGGTCCTGCACCTCAAATCCATAATATTTATTATTATATAATTCATACAATTATTCTGCAATAAATTGCCGAAGTAAGCGCCGAACTTCGTGTAAAAATATGGTTTCTTTGCAGAGTTATTAATTGTTGAATATCGGTAACAAAATATTTTTGTTACCAATATGGCATTACAAAAGTAAACCCCTGTACTTTTTTCAACTCCAATAAACAAATTTGATTTTGGCAAAATTCTGCATCAACAATGCATCATCTATTGGCAGTCAAAGTGCCAAATTTCAGTTAAATTTATCAACGCAAACAATAGTCACATTGACTTTTGCGATGTGATCCCAAAACGTGAAGTGTCCAGTATTAAGCAACCATTTGATTAATCCTGACAGTGTCCACGAATTGCTGGGAAATTCTGCGATGAACTATTTAGCGCCATACAGTTTCTGTCGTCTCAACGGTTTAACTGAAACACTACTGTCTGCAGAAAATACCACTTTGTTATTGTTTATGTTGACTGCATCAACAAACGTCACTTTCCATCAACCCACTGCAGTAGGCTACCATATTGATAACGGGGATATTTTGTTATCGATATTCAATAATTAATAACTCCGCTAAGGAACAGTATTTTTTACGAAATTTGGCGGTTGCTTCAGCAATTCATTGCGGACTGAGTGTACAAAACAATATTTAGATTCGTTCAGATTTGACAATTCTATTGTACAATGTCTAGGGATTTACTTTTTTACCGGACACTGTATATTGTAGTGTATTATGGTTTTCTGACAAATGGCAGGTTTACGACGTCGGTCTCTACACCTGAGTTCCAGTTGTATAGGCTACTGTTGTAATTTTTTCTACTATTTGTCGTTGCCAGATTCATTTTTAAAGCAGTTAACTGGTGGTGCATTATTGTATGTTTTTAGGTAATAGTGATTCTGCCTGTAGCTATACATTTCTTTACGTGTCATTAGGCAGGCACAGTGAGACATTGTGTTAGATGAGGGTCCCTGATTCCCAAGGCGGAGGGGAAATTTGAAAGCTTGAACCCTTGGTCAATGCATCCAGTTGCAAATTGCAGTTGTCACCTGGTGAATAAAAACGAGGAGTGATTCCACAGTTTATCAAATTAGTTTGGTGCTTGTTTGTGTTCAGAGCAGTCAGCATTCTGCCGAACCGAATCATCGGCACAGTCGGAGAGCACCCGGGATTTCCCATTGAAGCACTGAGTCTGTCCCACTGTGGCCAATGGCTGGCCAGCTGCTCACACGACCAGCTGGTGAAGTTCTCCGACGTGCGTGAGGTCCTCTCGCAAAAAGTGGATGGTCACAAGCGACTGAAACGGATCGACCAGAGGAAAGTGCTGTCATCGAAAGCGGCCACCGAACAGGACTTCTTCGGCGATCTCGATCCAGATAGGGGAGAATCTTTCCAGCAGGCAGCTGCGGAAGATGGCGACTCTGATTCTTCTGACAGTGAATCGGATGATGCAGCAGAAATGAGCGGCACTGCTGGTAAACTGTCTCACAAGAGTCGAGATCAAAGTGCGGTTGAAGACGCACACGTGGATGACGATAATAACGAGCCAAGTGACGATGATATTAATAATGATGAGGACCAAGAGTCCAGTGATGATGATGGTGATGATTAAAGCCATAGCTGTTTTAGAATTACATAGAATTTCCATAGTTAACGTTAATAAACGTGCTGAATAATTAATTTTGAGTATTAAAAAAAGGTACACCATTAACAGTTTTAACACAGTGGGCGACTTCATTTTTTGACTTAGACTTTTGACTAAGATGTTTGCTAAGCCAAAGCTAAAGCTGAACGCTAAAGTATGTACTCAGACCACAGTTCAACTAAACTTTGGTCTAAGTCTATGACTTAGACCAAAGTTTAGACCAAAACGATTAAAATAGCGGAAAATTAGGCCCAATGGGAAATAAATCAACCAATTACGCTTGGACTTGCTTATTTAATTGCGCCGCACACGCGTACGACGTATTACGTAACATTTTACGTCATTGAGAAGTTCTACAGCATTTATTTTTGATACTAGACCGCTTTAATTTACTAAACTATCCGTATGTATAGGAATGTAAATAGTCACCACGTTTTCGCTTGGCTAACGTCAAAAAGTTGAAGTGGATTCGGGGGCATCGAAAGTTTAGCCCTGAGGGCTAAAACTATCTCTACCATGCAAATCAAACCGACTTTAGCCTGATTAGTTTGGCTAAACTTTGGTCTAACCAAACTTTCGAAATCACTTTACTTTTTTGACTTAAGTATGTACTTAGACTGAAGTTTAGGCTCAGCGAAAGGTTTAGTGAAAGTTTAAGTCAAAAAGTAAAGTTACCCAGTGAGCAGGGTGACCACTCTCCCGGAAAACCTGGAAAAGTCAGGGAATTCCAAATTGGTTAGGGGCAACTGAAATCAGCCAAGCCTATTTTCAGGTTTGTAGACTGCTTGGATTTACAAAATTCACAAAAACTGTTGTCAGCTGTTGTAAAATAGTACCGAGGCATCAGAATGACACTTTCCGCGGTTGTGCTGCGCGGGTATTTAATACCGAGGCATTTTCCCCGCTGCGCTGTCCCTCTGTTCGTCCATGGAGTAGACGCCTACGGAAAATTGGAAATAGCTTGAAATGTAAATTCAACAGTACAGACTGCAATGCACTGTCACGATTTGATGGGCTTGAATCTGTTTATAAAATGTCAGTCTTTTATGTTAGAATTACATCTAAAGGCTAGCATTATGCACACTCTTTGTAGGGCCTACTCGTCACTGTTTCTCATACGTCAGTGTTATGCATGATTGAAACTGAAATATCAGCAGCATGTAACAAGTTGTATTTTTGTAGTTCTTATAAAGCTGGTGGCAATTGGGCAGAGGTAGGCTAAGGGACTACGAACTAAGTACAACGCCTAACGCCTACGTTGTCTGACAATTTGTAGAAAACGATGTGACAGGGCAAAAGGTAGCATCAATTTTTACCGTTTTATTGTGTGTTCGAGAAGTTGCTGAGGAAAGTACTTTGCGTTTAATGATATGTGGCGTGGCTACAGCCTACAGTGTACATCGTTAGCACTCGAAGGCGAGATAATGGCGCCCCCATGTTTATCATTTTGCTCTACAGTGGTTTTTGCGTACGTAAGCTTATTTCATAGTGGGGCCGGGGCCTGTATCTTGTCTGATATAGCTGGCGGATCGAATAGACATGAATTCGTGCAGTTTTTTTCAGTAGAAATATTTCTAAAACGTTGCAGCTAACAAAGTAGGCTGCCAGATTTGACTATTTTTACTCGCTCAGACATTCACTGAGATACTATTGAAGCGTTAGGTCTAAATCAGCCTTACATCTCCACGTTCTACGACCAACTCTGTGGTTTTATTCGGCCATGTCGGTTGATTTTCCGATCATCTGTTTTCGTTTTAACGTCGTTGACTTCTGACGTTGTTGTTGTTTTTTCGTTCTAGTTATCGTTCTCGTTCGCTTGTAATCAATGCTCAACGTTGGCTTGATAGTCGTCTCTCTATTTCAGAGGGCGGCGAGGCCGGGCGGCGCCACTTGGCATGGGTCAGGCGGTGGCGGCGGAGGTTCTTTCGGTAGACATTTGGGTGGTGGTGGTTCTTCGTCGTCGGACACCATTTCTTCCTTGAATTTGTTGACTTTGAACATCGGCACGTTGCGTCGAGCGATCGTTATGCAGCCGCGCTCGTGGTCCGCATTCAGTCGGTCCATGCTGTACGTGTACTGTGTGCATATACAGACCACAACCGCATACTGTGATATCGTCAGTGATTTTTGTATACTTTGTTTCACCTATAAGTCAACAAGTATCCTAATTTGAGCAAAGCTCACGTGACCCTCGACAGCGTCGGTCCTACCATTTGGGCAGCAAGTACACAGCGTGCAATAAAATAGTAATGCGACTTGAAGGAGTAGCCAAATTTGAGGCCTCGATCTGTACGGAAGACTCCTTGAATCTAAGAGGTCAAAACTCAGATAGTTAAAAATGTATGTAAAAATGTACGTTCTGTGCCGAAAATTTCATACGCAGGTTGTCGGCAAAATTCACTCTTGAAATGTGTGCCGCAGCCGAAAATTGCAAAAAGCACTAAAACCCCCTATTTGGGGGTTTAAGGTAATCAATGTTGACACCATTAAAAAGCTCGACACTAGCTGCTTGTTCTGAGAAACAGTATGTCTGTGCCTATCTGCAACTGTTTTTTTTACCCTAAACGAGTCGATATCGGTAAAATAACCACTTTGGAGGGGTAGCCGTCTTCGACGCCCGCCTGCACAGGCCTTCGTGAACCTAGAGGGTCGGGACGTGGACTGCTAAAATCTGCGTTTAATTCCGAAAATTTTAGATGCAGGTTGTCTTGGTCTATCTCCAGCCATTTCGTCGCAATCCATCACTGAAATGTGCGCTGCAGTCAAAAATTGCAAAAAAAATCATCAAAAAACCCTCTTTTGGAGGTTCAAGGTCATCGATGTTGATAAATCTAAAAATCCCGTCGCTAGTGCTTGTTATGATAAGCAGCATGTCTGAACCTATCTGCAACCGTTTTCACACTAGACGAGCCAAAAACGGCAAAATAACGTCTTTTAGGGGGTTGCCCCCGTTTTAACGCTCTCGTTTGAGGGGAACCCCTTTACACAGGGGCACGTGATTTTTTCACACAAAAAAATTGTCCCTGTGGTAGCCTACAGTGAGGATTTCGTAATTCTAGCTTGCATTTTTGATAGGGCTCAAGGGTGTGACGGATGGAGACCGTCGGACATACAGACAGACACCTCGACGATGGCTAAGACGCACGAAGCATTACATGCTGTCGCGCGCAAAACATAGCACTGAACTCTTGTTCATATCTTCGCCAGATATTCGCCGCTTTTCAAAGTTCGTCAGCCGACAGACTTGCAGTATTGCATTAAAGTGGGCAGTCGTTAAAGTTCCCAAGAAAGTGTCGCTCCACTACCTTGCAAAATATAAATTTTCAAAAATTGCACCGCAACGGCAAACTAAGTACGCATCATGGGTACCCATGAAACGGAATGATCTAAAGAAAATTTGACCATAGTAGATGATGGGCTGGTAGATCTACTATGTCATCAAGATCAGCAAAAATTCATCGTTTAGTACACCAAGTAGCACAAGCTGGTGTTCTGCGAATCATTTGTTCATCGCGATCTTGGTTTGAATAGTTTTCAAGAGACGACTTCTAAAGGAGTGACTGACACAGATCAGTCTAGGCCTGTTCGAGACTTTGCTGCTCATGCACACATTAAGTGAGATTAAGTTTCGCTGAGACTTCAGTCTAAGACCAAAAAGTTTGGAAATTTCCAGCAAAATATGTCAGACTTTAGTCTCAGAGTCTCAGACTAAACTTTTAGCGAAACTTGACTCCACCCCACCCAATGTTGCTTGAATGCTCGTAGGCCAGGCCTACACTAAAAGAAGTTTACTGACAAAATGTTTATGTCAAATCCATGAAAAATGTGAAGAATAGCATCTGGTGTAGCAAATAATAAACTAGTAAGCAAATGTTTTTACGCGCGACAGCAAAACGCTTGGCGCGTCTTAGCCATGGCCTAGGCGTCCGTCCGTCTGTCCATCCGTCACACTCTGCAGCTCTATTAAAACGGTGCAAACTGGGATCACGAAATCTTCACTGTGGGCTGCCACAAGGACTGTAGTTTTTTTTGTGACAAAATTTCGCGTTGATACCACTAAACTATACCTTTCCATTCTTGTCGGTGCGGCTGATGGCTTTGAGCTGAGCCTCGCAGCAACAGGCGGCATGGGCTCGCCACGCAGCACGCTGAGTGAACCATCTCTTACACAACTCGTAGCCAGGACACTTGATACGCACCTTTGACATCACTGATGACGTCACACGCACCTGCTTGTAACAGTGACGACACATCGAACACCGACAATACGCTGTACGTGATACGTATCATAATGTATGTTAAACTTCGGTCTGGACGGAAAATGATAAATAAATGTTAAACGAACTTAACATTCCGGACCCGTATATAGTCTGACACAATTATTCCACGATGGCCGACGGTCGGTCGTGCGGTCTACACTGTCGTTCTTTGATCACGGGGATTGTCGATCGACACGTTATCTCACTGTATACATACAGTTTGGGAATACGAGTACCAGTTTGGAATAAAAAACAAAACAAAAAAGTTCTATTCCACAAAATGCTGATGTACGGTCACTAGCTAACTTGAGCGGCCCACAACTTCCAGCCCGTGTACTGAGTATGGGCTACATTCGGCCGGCAACGTCAAAAACAAAATCGCCAAAAAAATAAAAATATGGCGTAGACCTACGAAATGCTATTATCTTCGTCTATCTAAAGAACTGCCAGTATGCAGCAATTAGCGTACCTGTTTTGCCGTATATTGAGCTAGATCAAAATCGAATAAAGACCAAAGACAAAAGATTCGTTGGAATAACAAAGCATATCAGATACAGCAGCTGAACGCGGGTAACAACGATATGATGACGTCACAGACCTTCAATGCTACAGCAACAAGCTAGTAGTAGTAAGTTCAATTAAGCTGCGTGCAGCCTCTAAAGCACAAATTGCTCACATAAATAATTTGTTTAAGCGTGCCTTCAAGTATGGATATATTAAGTCCATCATTACTGTAGAAAAGCTATTGGCAAGCTAGAATGACCAACTTTTTTAAAAAGCAACTTATGATAATCATTGTCTGCATCATCTATTACCGGTTGCTAAGTCTAACAAATATGGCTTAAGAGATATAGGGCCTAGGTCATGGTTTATTAATAGATCATGGTAACATCTAAACTGCACAAAGGGACATTTATCAATAGAAATTTATTTAGCAACTGTTATTACTAGTTTGTTCAGTTGTAGGCCCTAGCCTGTTTATCGTGTATTTTCTGTGCTTCTTTTGTTTCCCTTAGCAATGTTTGTAGTTTTTCGTGCATTTGTTGTGTTTATTACATATAAAAAATAAATAATAAATAAATAAATAGCTTCGGTCGTGCCGTTCACAACGGTGTGCCCTGCAAACAAGGCCTACAGGTATCTCGCTAGTGCTAGTGCAGGCCTAGAGTGAGCCAGTAGACCTTAGCAACTGCATAATGCGACTGCTATAATAGGCCTACTGGCCTCTAGTCAATTCTTTCTATTCTCTGCACTGCAAGAACGCCTGGCTGAGCTATCGAGGTGAGTGAACAAACCCCAAGTGGATTTTATAAGCGCTAACTTCAAATCATTACAATCATTATATTGCTAATCGACATCCGTGCAATAGCAGATCGTCATGTTTTCGAATTAGGCATGCCTACTCTACCTTTTCTTCTGCAGTAGCTGTATAGAATAATTTTTATTTATTTACTTATTTAATAAACCAATTAAATCAAACGTAGGCCCCATGCAGTAGCAACTGAACCAATACCAGTACCATGACATTAAAATAAAATCAAAAAAAGGTTACTAAAGATAACATAGAAGAACCAGTACTAAGAGTAACGCAAAATAACGGAGATAAGAGCTAGCAATAATTTGCTTGTAGTTATACAGATATCGCGTAACAAAAAAAATTTCGAAAGAAACTAACAGCCAGTTAGGTACATGTAATTCGTAATAATAATAATCTGACTTGTAAAGCGCCAGTATGTGCTAAAAAGACTTCAGTGGCGCTGGCGGACAGAACTAGTCGCTGAGGTTAAATGTCTGACGGTAATGGTGTTATCTGTCCCTGAGGCCATAAACAGTGCATTAATTGTTACAGGGTAACAGTGAGTTAACACAAATAACAGGGTAACACAAGTTAACGCATTTTATTAAAAAGCCTGAAATCCATATCTGACAAAATCGATTCAATATCATCTAGGCCTATCTTACTAGTGAAACGGTATCTGTGCATTCGACGTAATAGGGCAGTAAGTGTGTTTTTTGGGTAACTGTAAGGTAACCGCCATAAGCACACATTGCATACTTCACTTTTGACAATATTAAAGGATAGAAAACAACATCCATATTACGCACAGCAAGTTTTTGATCTCTTAAGAGTTTTATAATATATGATTGCCGGCTGCAAGTCTTTAAACATGATTATCCTGGGCCTCAAATCCAAGGTTTTGCTGGAAAGTTATATCGAGCAATTGAGCACATGCAACTTGCTCGATAACACTGACAGGGGCTGGTGCAAAAATGTTTAAGACTTGGTTAGAAATTTGCTAGTTTAAAATATTTTCTCAGAAAACATTCATTCAGAATGCGATTGTCGTTCTCGTGCGCCCTGTCAGGCTGTCAAAGGGGTTGAACACAAAATCCATGCCTTCCGGTAGTTTAATTCCAATTTCTGGAAAAGCCAAACAATCGTGGCATAATAAGTTACTAATTCCGGCAGCGATGTTTTCGAGGAGTTTGTGGTCAAGGCTAAGGACTAGGCCACTGAGGCCAGCGCCAGCAGTTGAATTTTAAGTCAACAACTAAGGTGGCAATGACATCCAAAATTACTACGCCAACAGGACGCAAAACAAGTAAGCTCAAGGTAAGAATTGAAACCCGGATTTTTTAAAAAACGGGGCCCGGGGAAACCCGGACATTTTGCCAAACCCGAAACCGGGTTTGGACAGTCCGCAGAACCCACGGGTTTCGGGTTTGCGTTTTTGCACCAAACGCTGCATTTGATGGAGTACTATACCATATTAAATAACCGCAAACGCGTTTTTGACTAGTTATAAGTAGCTGGAGCAAGAGTTTTGAACGCCAACATTTGAGCGCCACCATTCGGACGCCACTGGGTGCTCACCGTTTAGGCGCCGGGACATTTGGGATTGGGCATTTGGGCGTCGCCGTTTAAGCGCCGAACGTTTGGGCGCCAAGCCACGACACCGCAGTGGATAAAATTTGAAAATTTCGCATGATATTTGCTATCATATTGGTTAGCGTATAACGCTTAATTCACGCGCAAATTAGGCAAAATTCGCCCAGCATTTAGTCAAAAAACAATGTTTATACGGCTTGTCACTCTTGACGACGACAACATATATTCGACGACAACGTACGACGACGAAGCGAAGCTTGACGACGATGTATGATGATGACCACGTACGACTACGAACGACAAAAAACGCAATGACGACGACGACGACGACGAAACGAGACGTCGATGAAGAAGCGACGAACAACGCGAAGCGTGACGAAAACGCACGACGACGACGTACAATGACGTCACGCGACGACAAACAAAACTGATGACGACAACGATGACTACTGAGTACAGGAGGAAGATTTTGTTACAAAGCTAATAAAAATAGTATGTGCCATTTGCCAGCTTACTCATTAGGCCTACTACGATTTTAACTCAAACGATATGCTAATTAATTAAAGCATGGGACCCAAACCGAACGTCCGTCGCCCAAACGGCGCCTAAACGTATCCGTCCATAGCAAACTATCACTTTTAGCTCATTTCCACTCCTTGTGGCAATTAGATTAAAGTTCGTAAGCAGGATTCCGACTGGACTGAGTTGATAATTTGAAGCTGATAGGCCTACATGCGCTCCCTAATATATGTACACTATAGGCTTAAGCGCATTAGGTATGCTTTACTTTAAAGAGTGTTGTTGCGGACGACAGTCAATTTTTAAAAAAAAGATTTTCTGTGCAGTTTAACATTCTTGTGTTACTATTATTTTATGACGCAGCGAGCATAAGTTCATCTACTATTTAACAACAGTTATGAGAAATACCAGCGACAGATGGAGAATTCATTCGCGGTTTTACATGTATTTATACGGTTGCCATCCTCCCAAACCCGAACCAAACCTAATTTGGCGGTTTTCCAAACCCGAAACCCGTGTTTGGCAAAAAGACTCGGGTTTGCAATCCCTAGTTCAAGGCCAAGGTCACTGTTTTTTGTCCTCGCGGCCACGCCAAGGCCATGTCATCGAGGAAACATCGCTGAATTCCTGCCAATAGTTTAGCGACGGAACATTTCCGATTGTACTGATTAAATTAGGAGTTTTATAAACTTATTCAAATGCTGTTGTTATAATATGCAGGTCTACGGCCTCTGGTGTTGGCTGTTATCACATAATGTGATAACGTGTGTGACGATGAAGGTGGCGTATGACTGCTAAGCAATCAAACCCCATGTATCAACACGGAGCCGATTGACTTCATGGCAAACCGGAAACAGATGGTACCCGCCACGCCGATCAAAAACATCTTCCTTGTCCCGCGCACACGCAATTGCTGCTCTCGGGTTTCGGTCACAAAATTTTCACAAGAAAAACGTCTTTCAACCGTGTGCTGCATCGGAATGTTTTTCTTCTTGTTCACTGTGCAAACCTTATAATGTTGAGTTGTTGGCAACACAAGACTGTGAATTCAAAGTTCTATTACGGAACTACGGGTTGTACCACTAAAGCTGCTGCCACTGTGCAACGGAGTTAACGTATACAGCCACAGCAAATAAGTAGTTCATGTTATGTATGCTGTGATATACGTCGTCATTAAATGAATGATATGGCAACGTAAACGTAAACGTCGAGAATAATTGTACTATGAATATACGACTCAGGACGAGAAGACGATCAAGTTGCTGCATGATAGCCTGAAAGAACAGTAGGCTACGACGATGCTCAGTTGGCAGTTGCACGGCGTGTCAGTTGTGTAGCGAACAACTGATATTCTGTGCAACAAACTTTGCTATGGCAATGACTGAGCAGCAGAAACACAAGTCTATAGCGTCAATATGGCTCAGGTTGGACTTGTGCGTGCTTACTCTGATACAGAGTGTTGCGGATTAGTCGGTTGTTTAGCCTACACTGCAGGCCCACTAGACTCCTATAGGCCTATCTACTCATTCGAAGAGTAAAGAACAGTCTAAACTTTTCAAACAGAAATATAATACAGTAGCGAGCACCAGTAAACAAGAAAAACAATCAGTTATAACAACCAAAAAAAGCAATACGGCCATAACACGGCCAACAAAAGAAAAAAACGTCCTGCCGGTCTCCCGGCCACACAACCTCTAGGCTCTCTGACTGTCCGTGTCCGGTCAGCTCACTGACCCGTGACCGACCAACCATCAGCACGTAGGCCACAAGTAATCAACAGCAAGAGACTGTCTATCCGCGACACAGAGAGACAAGAGGCCTACCGCACACTAAACATTGTCTTATATTCACAGGAAATATCATAAAATTACCTGTATAACGCTAACACTGTTGTACAGATGGCAGCACTTTACGAAATTACACAGTCGCGCTCCGAGAGATTTTTTAACAGGTTGTAGCCTATTATTTCCTGATTGTGACAACAGATGATTTTTTAAAATATTTTTGCCTAACATTAATTTGTTATTGCATTTCAATGTTTGTTTCGGCCGCAGTGTCGGAGAGAATAAATTCGAAATTCGACGTTGTTGCGTTCTGTGTTCACTGACTTGTCAGAATGACGACAACCTTGCGAAAATTAAGGCACTGTTTAATGCCATACAGGGTGGGCCGAAAATGGCACAATGTTTTCATATGTCAATAACTTTATCAAATATTAACCGATTTTTAAAATTCATTTACTGTTGGAATCAAGAGACAATCTATAGTAACACTGTCACTAATTATCCCACCATACCTACTACGTGTCGCTACACTACTTTGTAAAATGTCAGACATCGCACTCAAGCCGGCAACTGCAGACTTAGGCCGGTTGCTATGTATATGGCTAGAATAGAATTGTTTATAAATTTTTGGCTAATTTACCGTACGATTCTAGCTGCCATTGGCGATGACAACAAACGTTCATTTAACGTTTTAAAATAATATATTGCGATAAACACAAAATAAGACGTAAAAAAGTTAAATCACGCAACTACCAATACATTCGTTCATTTAATGGATGGCAATATATTACCAATTTGTCCTTTTATAGCAACAAAGCAAGCGGCAGAGCTAGCTAGCAAATGCATACGGATCAAATTTTGATCTCGGTTCAAGTGATGAATGCCGGGATACTGTCTGTCCGTCTGTCCGTCCGTCACACCCTACACTGTAACAAAACGGCGACACCTAGAATCACGAAATTTTCATCATGGGCTGCTCAAGGACTCTAGTTTTTAGTGACAGAATTTCGTGCCCCTGAGTTATGGGTTTCCTCTCGAACGAGGGCGTCAAAGTGGAGTACCCCCTAAAACGTTATTTTGCCATTATTGGCTCTTGCAGTGTAAAAATGGTCGCAGATAGGTACAGTCTTGCTGCATATCATAACAAGCACTGGTGACGTGCTTTTTAGATTTGTCAACATTGATAACCTTGAACGACTTTAACTCCCAAAAGGAGGGGTTTGGGTGATTTTTTTGCAATTTTTGGCTGCAGCGCACATTTCAACCGTGAATTGCGACGAAATGGCTGGAGATAAACCAAAACAACTTGCGTGTGAAATTTTTAGCATTAAACGTAGATTTTAGCTGTTCAAGTCCCGACTCTTTAGGTTCAAGGAGGCCTGCGCATTCGGGCGTCAAATACGGCTACTTCCCCTAAAAGTAGTTATTTTACCGCTTTAGCATTAAAACAGTTGCAGATGGACGCATAACAAGCACTGATGACGAACTTTTTAACGCATGGCCTTGGATGACCTTGAACTCCCAAAATAGGGCGTTTTTGTGTTTTTTTTCAATTTTTGGCTGTGGTGCACATTTTATAAGTGAATTTTGCCGACATGGCTGAAGATAGACATGGACAACCTGCAAACAGGAATTGCTAAGACTGTCGCGCGTCTCATAAGCTTTGCTCAAATTACTTGTTAGATTTGGAAAAAAATTTCCGACAAGCTAAAATTTAAGGCAGGGAGTAGGCCTAGGCTAATTGGTCCCTGCCACCAGGACACTGTTGTTGTGCACAGCGATATTGATCTTAGGTCTAACATAATGTGGGTGAGCGTGAGATAGCCTAAGCCTACCGAATGCGTCACATGTTGTGGACCGTTGCTATGTTGCCCATTCGCTGAGCATTGCGATTATTGAACTGTTTGTTCTCTAATGCTGAAGCAGTGTGACATAATGTCTCGAATCAATAGCTGCTCATGATTGTTTGCTTAGCCTAGGCTATAGGCCCTAACAGTTTCCGAAGTACTTCCTACAATTATAATTCAATCTGCATACTAAAATAGTGGAAATTGCTGCTACCGGAAGCACCTTCGCAGCCAAAATTTCACCAAAAATGTGTTGCGGGCTTGCAGCCCCCGAGGAGCTTACGACGCTCCCGCAGATCCCTAAGCCGACTGGAGAGGAAACCTTTCCTTCTTCCCCACTCCTTGATTCTCGATGACGCGTTGCCCCAGTAGCCTATACTAAGCTAATAACTAGACGCATTGCAATGCAATCGATAACATTGAATACACTCAGTCTGTTCCTAGCAATATTTTACAGAGCAGTTTGCTTTTTATTGCTTTACGACCGGATACAGGCCTAAGTTTTAGGCTTAGGCTAAGCCTAGTGCGATTCTGTTTTAGTTTCACCTACAGCACACGTAGGCGCCAGCCTAGTGTGAAACGAGTGCTTAGCTTACTATAAGGTTAGGCCTAACAGGGCAATCGCCACGTCGCCACGATTATGCGGCCTGGGTTGGCCTCGCCTATCGATCGCCACGACCAAGGGCGGCGCCACCATAGGAGCTGGGAGGGACATGTCCCCACCACTTTTGCGGGATGTACCACCCAGGGGGTACAACCCAATTTACGTTGTACACCTGCGG
>Ga0056128_1002926_pt1 | contig 20614 bp, 14 predicted proteins | sample WorMetLIZISLAND2_FD_71113 | JGI IMG/M metagenome (GOLD analysis project Ga0056128, IMG submission 71113) | Marine gutless worms symbiont microbial communities from Max Planck institute for Marine Microbiology, Germany - Olavius geniculatus... ... | reverse complement strand
GGAAGATCTTTGGAAGACTTCTTTTCCAAAGAAAGTATGCGGATTTTCGAAACTTCTTTGGAAACTTCTTAGGAAGAATTTAGGCAAATATATAGGAAAGCACTAACCTTGTCCTACACGAAGAAAGTTGTGTAATAAAACGAAATTTGCAAAAAAAGTACACAATGTTAACACTTAGCTTAGATGTCATATGTGACGTCATAGGTTATTTGCGTAACGCTGCGGTAAAATCAACAATGAGTAAGTAAAAGAAATTGACGTTTGGTCAACTTAAAAAACGAAGCGGTGTGTAAAATGCGTTTCCCATGGACTTGCTAAGATAAGAAGTTTTCCAAAGAAGTTTTTCCTAAAAAGTTTTGATTACGTCACATGGTCGGTATAAGCGCATCTGATTGGTTGAACTAGTTTAGGAAGATAAGAAAAGAAGTTCGGAAATGCAAAGAAAGCCGTCGAAAATTCGGATAAGAAAACTTCTTTCGCATTCCTAAATCATCTGACATAGGAAGATCTTTAAAAAATGTCTTAGGAAAGTTTCAAAAATTTGGCCCATGGTCATTCATGCAGTGATGCAGTGTGCGTGTGCCTTTTAACATCAGCAAAGTTTAGGATCTTGCTCTCAGCCAAAAAAAATTAACCACAAAAACATTTTGCAGTGGAAAATTGTGTGACAGATTAGCATATTTTGGTGTTCAGTCAGTACAATGAACAACTGAGGTGTTTTAACATTTCACCAATGTTTGTCTTCTATGGTAAAACCCATAATTTACAAACACAGAAATATGATGTTGGTATGACGTCACCAGAAGCAAAGAATACCTAACTTTGATGCACATAAAATGCTTGTTTCCTTCTAAACATTCCCTGAAAATTTTGTGCGAATCTGAACATTGTCCACAGAGATATAAAAGAACATGAGTGGCTGTTTTTTTTCTGAACACAGCGTATCGACAGCCTGGTTACTGCTTTTAAGTTTGTGTATCGGTGCGTCACCATGTGTTATCTGATGGCTGCTATATCCACTGACGATTGGATTAAATATAGGCAGCCGGTGAGGATTATGTTATCAAGCTCCGATCATTGCTGGCTGAAAGAGTTCTCTGATTGAGATTATCGTATTGCTGAATGTTTCTTGTTTGCAGCACATGGTTCCAAGCAGCTCGCTGGAGAATGCATTCCGGACACACCTGGCCTCCGCGCTGGGCTATTACCATCACCTGTTGTGTCGGCTTCAGTCGGAGTTTGACCTCAGTATGGTGACATGTGTTGATTTCTACTACATAGCAGAGTCCAAGACACGTGAGTTCTGGCCACCACTGCTGCAGTTAACTTAGCGATTAATTTCCAAATCTTCCTAGGATTTGTCGAAAGATTTTCTAAGTCAGCAGCCTAGTTATGGGCGGTGGCTTGGCCTAGTGGTAACACGTTTGATCCGATCAATGAAGTTATTCTATGTCGGGCTGGGTTAGTACTGCGATGGGTTAGTACTGCGAGATGGTTTAATTGCAGGCAGTGAAACCATCTCGGTATGTAACCAGCCGCCTAGGTCAACTCAGCATTCCATCCCTCCAGGGTAGATAAATCGAGTACCGGCCTATCTGGCTGGGGTTAAGGTGGGGCGCGTTCACCTCTGTCGGGTGGCAGGTAACACTGTGTGATCCCATATGACAAGTGACGCTCCGTAGCTCTGTGAGGGGTTCGCTCCTTAAGAGCTATATTCTGACCTTTACCTTTATGCGTATATACGGTAAGTTTTTCATGACATTTCAATGAGTTTTCTTGGAATTTTTCTTACATTTTGTACATTGTGTGTTTTCTTACATTATTTTTAAGTATGATGTACAAAATTTTTTAATTATGCCCAGCTTGCATCAATTCTGGTCTTTGCGTATGATAGAACTATATGTTGACTTTTTGAATGAATTATTGCCATCAGCACCACTTTGTTATTTAGGCAATAAGCTGTTAGAGGCATTTGCAGAGTCTGACGTCTAGGGCTTGCATTAAATTGGAATTAACTTAGCATTTGCTATTAATTAATGTAGTTATTAATGCTTCTTACTGTTAGTTGTGTATTTCTGTCTGTCAGATCGTAAGCCACATCATAGTTCTAGGTTAGAGCCATCGGCTGATGTTCAGAAGTGGGCTGTCGAATGCTGTCATCGATGCCTTGTCTATCTTGGCGACCTCGGTAATTGTAGGCTTAATTTTCTTTGATTTAATTTAGACTTTTGCTGCTTCCAATGATGTTGGTGCTGAAAAGTCAGTTGAACTGTTTATTGCTACGATTGTCATGTAGTCTGTAGTGGCAGCTACTGATAAAAATTTATTTGATTTTACAGGATGCGCCAAAAAAACATGGCACTTTACTTTTGTCCGTATCTTTGCCAATTATCGATCAATTTTCAAAATTCTGTCACTGGCACACTCCGCAGATAATTTGCAATAACGTGATTATAACATATTCCACCACAACATAACTGCATCTCTACACTACCTTGTGAAATATCAATGAAATATGCAATATAACGATACCAACATTTCAGTGAATGGTCTGTACGACACTAGACTGTGTGGATATAACACAGTCTAGTGTCATATATCATTTATCACAGTGTTGGTCTGAAGCATTTTTTTCACTTACGTAAATTTTTGTTATTATTATTAGTTTTTGCTGATTTTTATATTTCAAAAGGTACTGTAGAAACGCATTTAACGTGTGGTGAGATATATAATAATCGCATTAATGCAAATTGTCTGCAGAGCATGCCAGTGAAAAAATTTTGAAAATTCGTCAATAATTGGCGAAGGTATAGACAAAAGTTAAGTGCCACGTTTTTATGGCCCACGGTGTATTTAAATGGATAATGACGAACATTTCTGAGATTTAAAACAGTTACACAATGTTTTTAATTACTTTCCAAGGCATAGCTTTTCGATGATTGAGTACTCCTGGAAAGTCCTGGAAAATACGCACAGAAAGGTTCTGGAAAGTCATGGAAAACCACTCGTAGTGTTCTGTGTGCACGCTTGACTGATTGAATAAAGTATCAAAGTTGAAATGGCATCAGATGGGGTGGCACAATCGTAATATTTTGTCACATGCTATCACTGAATGGCATTTTGATGCAGTTTCATTGTCGCATAGTACGTGAGTAGATGGTTAAACTTTCTGTTTCATTATTGTGGGGAAAGTCCATCCATGAAATGATGTATACTGTTTCGGACGGGATGCTAAACCCTACGCGCTTACTCAGCACTTACAATAGATGATTGTCATTGGTCTGTGTGTGTAGCTCGCTACCAGCATGACTTTGCTGGAGTGCCTTGTCGTACGTTGTCCCAACGTTATTACTATCAAGCTCTCACGCTCTGTCCCGACCTTGGTGAGCAATTTCCTAGCCACCAGTCTGCTGGCTGCTTATTCTTTCCACCAAGTGAACGTAGTGAACATTGGAGGAGATTAATAGATTGGTCATTCTGTCCGTCATTTCTTCTTGTACATGATGACTCATAATGGCAATGACGTCATTGCATTGACAACACCAGCTGTTACTTTTCCCTCCCTCTGCAGCAAAGCGGCTTTTCCTTCTTTCTTTCCTTTTCTTGTTGTAGGTGTAGTAGTAGTAGTAGTAATGTTTAAATCACTTCACTTGGCGGAGATATGCACTCTCATGAGTGACTTCTAGTTTTTATCTCATTTTCATGCTGCTTAGCTTTGATTTAGTTTGAGCAGGAGGCTGTCTTTTTTTGTAAAAGTTTGCCATTCATGGCCTAACTTGAAATAGTGCAGAAAACTATCGGTAAGCTGGTTACCCCAGAACTGAAAGTAGCAGTAGTTTTGGTTTTACTAATTGCTGATCAGGAAAGTCCTACTTTGCAGCTTGGTAGCTACAAATGGGTTAAAATACTTGCACATCAGTCTTGGTTTATACTAAGTTTTTGATATGTCTGTGTTAACCCCTTGACTGCCACATGCCGGATATTTCTGGCGCCTGCAGTATATTGCTGGCGCTACATACCGGAAATATCTGGCAGTACGCCTATAGGATGCATTGATGCCTGGCACTTGGAATATTTCATGCTTGGCGTAGTAGTTATATTGGCTGATGCTCAGCTTGTATTGGGCTACTTTTGAAAAACTTTTTGGTCACATGCACGGCAACATTATTGTTTACATTATAGTTGTGAACAACTACTACGGCAACAACTTAGTAGACCTACTACCTGGTGCTGCACCTGCTACTACAGCTGTAATACCAGATAGTAGGTCTACTACAACAACGACAACAACTACTAGAACGCCGCCAAATACTACTGCAAAAAGCTACTACCACAGCAATTACTACTACTAATACAACAACTACTATAATTACTGCTACTAAAATTGCTACAATGACAACTACCGTATTACAGCAATAACTACTGTACTTCTACAACAAAAACTATTACTACAGAATCTAGTAGTTTTACAACTGCTACTACAACAGACACTGCGATTACTATTACAACTAAAATATACAACTACAAATGCCCTACTGTGGCGCAGGGAATTTCTATGGGCCTCACAGTTAAGAGGTTAAAAAATATTGGATTTACCGCTAACAAACAGAAGATGGGAATTAGGATATTAAAAGCAGTTTGATGTCAACCTGGCTATAGTTGAAATAATCTATATGTTGATTAATGTGTTTATCAGGAATGCCATTCAATCAGTTGGGAACGTTGGCTGGTGGGGGATTTTATGGTCTCAATGCTGCCTACTATTACATCAGATGGTTTGTCTGCTTTGGTTCTACTGTTCAGCTAAACTTGCAGTTAAACTGATGTCTGTTTAACTCATATTGGAATAAATTCAAGTTATGAAAAGGTGAGCAATCTGATAATCACTGCGTAATGTGACAATTTGGAGCATCTGCATTTTACGCAGTAGTGCATTACATGAGTTGGAAAATGAGCACATCTCACATAATGCTATCATTTTAGCTGTCTGTGTGCCAAAAATTGGCAAATTTGGTGAAGATTTGGCAAAGTTCTGACAAAAACAAGTTGAACTGCCATGCTGTTCGCCAAGCCAAGCATCACACGACTCTGGTAAGAGTCATGCACTGATGCATGATCGATGACTCAACATCTGCTGCTATCGATACTGTTTTTACACACATTTATTTGGGAGCACTTTTGTTGATGGCGCAGACGTAAAGCTGCAGCACAGGTGCGCAGCCTGTGAATGAACAATTAAAATATACACTTTCTTGCACGTTTCTGTCTGTCTGCTCGTCCACAGCTGTGACATGGCTACTTCTTGGTGTCTGCCACTGCCACAACCCAGTACTGATCCAGAACCAAATGAGAGAGAGACTCGGGGTTTTCACTGTATGGTAGGGTCTCTGTTTTTTGTGACAAAAATTCGTGTTGCTGGGTTAAACGAGGATGTCAAAACAGGAGTACTACTATTGGCACATCTAGCATAAAAACGGTTGCAGATGTGCGCAGACTTCACGCAGACGTTGCACAATTGAATGGAGCCCACCCGAACCTGGTGTGACATGTTACTACATTTACTACTACTACTACTGCCACTACTACTGCTACTACTACTACAACTAGCACTGTGTCATTGTTGTTTAGCCTGTTGTCACCGTCAACATTTGATGGAGCTCAGGACAACCTGATTCGACTGCTGGAGCGCAATCAGCGCAGACATCAGGAACTCATCGATGATCAACCGCAGACACAGAAAGGAATTTCTCTCGAACAACAAATGTACATTGCTACTGCTGCTGCTGCTGCTAACTTACACTGATTGATTTTATTGCTTAGTCGATATCAGGACCTTAATGATCAATTACTGACATATGAAGGGCTTGTACTGTGTTGAATATTCCTATCCTCGAAAGCGATGTCGGTGGTGTTTTCAGCTTAGTTTTGTTTCTGTGAACATGATAACTTATGAACCACTGCACTTAGCTTGACTCTTGATGAAATTTTGCACCAACATGTCCTTCGACAGTTGACAAACTCTAGAATCTATTGAATATGAAGGTCACACGTTTTTTGGTGTTTTTTTGCATGCTGCTCGAGTGCAGTACTTAGTCTTAAGCAAAGCTTGACAGTCCTATTTGCATTCGCGTTCACTTTATTGTTTAATAACAGTCAATCGTTTTGCATTATATTTTTGTAGTCTGACATATTATTGATAATTATTTGCAGGTGTCAGGATGTTAAGCGGTTTGTAGTGAGACTGATGTATTTATTCAACATCTTCTACAGCAACTCACAAAGGTTTGTTATATTTATTTATTTATTATGTATTTGTTTCATGGATAGAGTACACTGCAGCTTGCATAGTCGCTGAAGACATTCTAGTTTTCGCAGTATTAGTGTTTCCAGTGCCTTAGAGGTTCTTTCGATAATGCGCTACATAAATCTACAACGTATTGGCACGGAACAACGTGCCACGAGTTAACCCGGGTAATTCCCCGAGTTGACCTTGTGGTTAACTCTAACCTGTGCATGGAACAGTTGATCTTAACAGGCTAACAGTGCCCAGCATTAAGAATATATCTGAGTTTCTACTTGGTCTTCGGAGCTGTTGTGTATTAGTGACTCTGCTGCACACTGGTCATTCGCCGTTGCTGGTGAATTATCTACAGACACTGTATCAGACGCCTGTTCTTACTGTAATAGCACTGAAGAAATGGCCAAACACCTGGTCTTCCAATTTAAGAGTGACATGGGGATGGGGATGGCGGTAATACCGTGGTAACCGCGGTGATGGGGACATTGATGGCGATATTCCCGCAGGAATGGGGATAAAAGCCACAGTAATATCTCGGGGATGGGGATAGAGTTTGCGGTATACCCGCAGTAGTGGGTACAACTACAACTTTCGTCCGTAGTAGTTGCTGTAAAAGTACACATGGGAATAATACTATTACGTCACGTGGCATGTTTCGAAATGCGGATAATTTGTGTTTATGTACACTGATAGCGTGGGGTGTTGCAAAATGTGATTAATTTGTAGTACTTTAGTAACCAAGAGTAGTAAAATGTGCAGATTATTAGTAGCAGTTATTTTCATCAACATAACGATGGGGATGGGGATGTTACTTCATCTCTGTGTCACTCTTTACTTCCAATGTCTAGCACACAACTAGGCTTGTGTCGGCCTCCAAGTTACAACTGATTCACGATGCCTGTAAAGTTTTCTGGAGAAACCCTGGCTTGGAATAGGAGAGAGAGATGTTGCACATCAACACAGCATTTGTTCATATAATTCAGATCTTAAATCATACTAACTTCCCCCTTTTGCAGTGTAGTAACTAACAGTAGTTTCATAGTAGTGGTAGCCGTAGTAGTAGTAGCCATAGTTGTAGTAGTATTCGTATTGGTTAGGGAAGCGCAGAAATATTCGTATTTGTTGAATGCGAATATTAGCTTCACTGCTTGTCGAATAACAAATACGAATGTGAATACTTATTCAGTGTCAAGAAAACTTCTCTATACGAGTATTTGAATAAAGCAAAACATTCATAGTAGTTGTTCAATGTTTAATCAGTTAAAATCAGTATCTGCAGCATCGATCAACCAACTTCAGTTAAGGAAATGAAACATCCATAGTGTTTAGTGTTCTCTGCAGTCGGTATCTTCTATCTAAAGTTCAATAAAATTCCATCAAGTTGAATAAAATGAAATATTTGCATTCGCCATAATCACTCCCAACTATTCGTTGAATAGCTGAAAAGTGGTCAGTATTTGCATGTCATCAAATGCAAATTTTATGAAGTTTGTCACACCGCTAGTATTTGTTGTTGTTTGTAGCTCGGATGCTGGGTCGGTGCAGCAAATATGTTAGAGCACTCTGCATGACTTCAACCTGTGTGGTAGTAATAGTTGTTGTATTAGTTGTAGTAGTAGTACTAGTAGTAGTCATAGCCATAGTTGTAGCCATTATTTGTATTTGTTGTTGTCTTTAGCTCGGACGCTGGTTCGGTGCAGCAGATATGTCAGAGCTGTCTGCATGACTTCAACCTGTGCATGTTTCGCCAGGACTCTGAACAGCTACCGTCAGTGTCCACGTTGTCCACATCATCTGTCAGTATTGAGCCGTCGGTCGACGATAAGCCAAACCAACTGTCCAGTGAGATGGTCTTCAAGATCATCATTATCTGCCTTGCCATGATTCACGTCATGCAGAAACATGGTCTGTTGTTGTTGTTGTTGTTGTAGTAATAGTAGTAAAAGTTGTAGTTTTAGTTGTTTGAAATCATCGTCATTTGCCTTGCCTTGATTCATGTTATGCAGAGACATGGTTTGCTGTTGTTGTTGTAGTTCTGTACTAGTACAGTGTGTCCACAAAAAAGTGAACCCCCTAAACATTTTGCAATAACTTGCTGCAATTTAAATTAAATTTTATGCGCATAAAACAACATTCATTCTGAACACTACACTGTAGTTTCACAGAAATCTACCTTGTCTTTGTGTACCTGTTGAATTTTATGTAATCCTGCCGAATGCTAGGAGTTTTCAAATGCAGCTAATGGCTATTTTGTGTAGCAGGCATTTCACAGAAGCAAGAGACTATTCTTTCACTTGCACATTCAAATATTAATCTTTCAGCAGTTCTGAGTATTTTGATTAAACATCATTCTTAAATTAACATAACAGATGATATCAGCCAAAAAGAAGCAACCAAATCTTTTTCCTGACTTTTTTCGACTGGACTCTATCTAGCCTGTCTCTAGTTTGTGTACTCAGGCCACTTTAAAAATATCGGATTAATAATTGATTCATTGAATGATAGAAATGTCACTAGATTTCACATGGTTGTAGTGTTATTGATGGTTCACAGGTAATCAGCAGGTGGCAGCAGCGATTGCATTCAGTTTAGCACTGTTCTCACACGTTCTCAATCACACCATTATCAGACTGCAGTCGACGCTTTATGAGCTCGAACATCCACAACCTCTACTGCCAACCCTGCCCAGCTCTGGTATGAACTGACGTTAGAATAATCTGAATTATTGCTTGCCAGTAGGAGCCAATTTTGGCTTTGCGGCCATCTAAGGCTTCATAGCCATTGACTGTAACCTTACGGTTACATTTGGAGATGCACGTTGGGCTGAAATGATACGGCCTCAGCGCTGCGCAAGTGTTGCAGCCTGCCCACCCCGGAGGTAAGGTAAATGCCCAGTAGGGCTGGATTTAAACCTGATTATCGCATGTTTCATGAAAATGTGGAAGCCTTCGCATAATTTTAATAACATTAAGGTATAATAAATTTCTATAAACTCCGTGGGGGCCTGTGTTTGGCCCAACATGTTGAACACCTCTGATGCTAGCCTGATTAAAAGGCACATTTTTAAGATATTCCCTCTATAGAATGCTTGCATTACTAAAGGGCATATTTGTAACATATCATGTGACTTAGGTGTAAGAAATTCTCATGATTCTCATTGCCATCCATTTCTAAAAACTTTTGTCTCTAACATTTTTATTGGAGCCTCAAAAATTTTGATGCAGTTTTTTCTTTGCTTACAAATATTTACCGATGCAAAACTGTTTGCATCTGGTCTTTTGTGCTGCAGACAGACACTTTAGTTCTCATGGGTGTGACTTCCTTTTTACGAGGTTTTGTTTGATATTATGCAAAATATCATGAAAATAAAAATTTGCATAATTAAAAACAATTTTTTTCATTTTTACACACGAAAGCAGCTACTACTTTCGGCGCATCTTAGCCATCAAAATTCTGTCTGTTCGTCTGTCTGTTCATCACACGGGTGAATCAGTCGAAAACGGTGCAATCTTGGATTACCAAATCTTCAGAAAGACTAGTTTCGGAAACTGTAAAGCTTTTCCATAAATTTGAAGGGAGTCACCCAGAATGAGGGTGCTAAATGAGAGGTGGCAGGAAAAATTTGTGATTTTTAGCCAATAAGTCGCTGTATTTCAATAACGGTGCGAGACATTGCCTAGGTTACTGTTAATCACTAATAGGAAGTCGTACACTGGCTCTCGATTGCCACCGAATTCAATGACCTTGGATGCCCTTGAATGCAAAAATATTGGTTTTTATGGATTTTTTGGCAATTTTGAGCTGCAAGACACATTTCAAGAGCGAATTGTGTCGAAATCAATGGAGATAGACAGGGAAAGCTGCATATGAAATTTTTAGCATTGAACTTAGATTTTGACGGTCCAAGTCTTGATTTTTTAGGTTCAAGGAAACCTGCGCACGAGGGCATCAAATAGCAGTACCCATCTAAAAGTCGTTATTTTACTGTCGTTGGCCAGTCTTTCATGAAAACGGTTGCAAATAGGGATGGGCATGCTGCCTATCGCAACAAGCACTAGTGACGAGCTTTTCAGTTGTATTGACATCGATGAATTTGAATGACCCTGAACTTTCAAAATAAGGGTTTTTATTGATTTTTGTGATCTTCGGCTGCAGCGCACCCTCCAAGAATGAACTGTGACGAAATGGGTGGAGATAGACTGATGGTTTGCAAACAGAAACTGCTATAGGCTTTTGCGTGTCTGGTGATCATTAGCTCAAACTTTTTGTTGCTTTTCTTACAGACTGCAGTGGTAAGCATGGAATTTTTTAGGCTTTATTTTATTCCTGTGAAACAGTTCACTCTTACAATGTTGCTGGTATATTGGTGTTGGGCAGAGTACGATGTTAGTGCTGACGGTGAAGAGATTAATGAGAAAGGCTCGACTCCAGTCAAACGAAGCAGCTCGCTGAGAACACGAAGGCATCTGGCTACCAGACGTGAATCTACAAAGGACATTAATAAAGCTAGCGATGACACGGTATGTTTTGAAAGTATACACCATGTATCAGAAAAACTGTACCTCTGTTGCATTTTCAAGGAAATAACCCTAACAATTTTGATTCAGTATCATGAAATTTTGTTACAACAGTTGTCATCTAATCAGCATTTGATAGTACTGGTTACTACGTGAGGAATATCAAGGTCATCACTACTACTAATATTAATACTACTGCATATTTCATGAATGATTGTTTTGCTGATATAATTGTGATTGACTGCGTAATAAATCTTTATCTCCTTGGCATGTCATCGTGATGATTAGAGTGATAGGAAGTCTAAGTCATCAAAGAAGTCGTCCCGGCTGCGGTCGACGCGTCGTCGACGTCGTAACAACAGCGGCAACTTGTCCGAGTCTGAAGTTTACTCTCATGACTTAAGACCTGACTCCGATCTTAGTGAGGGTACTGTATACTCACTGCATTCGTGACTTATTTTTTTCTAGTGTCAGGCTTATGTTCAGTTTTCATGCTGGCGGTGCTAATTTGGAGTTCACAACATAGAAGTATAAGCATTTTTCTAAAGCACTGTTGTCATGTTTCGGTGTGCATGATATTGCAGCTATCCATGTGCAGTACTTATCTTTGAGCCAGATTTGACAGCGTTATATGTTTTTATTTGTAAACTTTTTCTGCTTTCATTTGTTGTACTTTTTGTACGACCAGTGGTTAGCTTGGATCATTTCTTAGCTAAAGTGCTGTTCGTTGCATCTCATTGTTATGACAGTTACTTACTTACGTTTTGTCATTTCTGCTGGTACATAGTGTGGTTTTTTGTAAAGACTTATTAGTTCACCCAGAAGCAATAGCTTTCGGAGTGGTGGACTTATGTTTTGCTGGCATTTATTTTATTTTTTTTCTTTTTTCCTCGCGAGATCTTCGAATCCATCTGGAGTTGAACAAAAAATATGTGAACTTTGGTCCACTAACAAAAAAGTTATAGGTGAGCGTGTTGACCCACTGTAAGTTGACGTTGCGTGTTTTGTGTATGCTAATGCATTTGAGTTCGTGCCACGTGACTTTGCTACCGGGGGAATTTTTTCCCCCCTGAATTTTTCCCCCAATTTGACTTGGGGCACCAGGCAGACTCACGTTGGGTTTTGCTCCAAATTTTTAATTGATGAAGACTTGACAATGTGGGTGATAGTAGTGATAATTTTTATTTACCATATTTGGTAGCGAAAAAAAAACAAAAAAAATAATATAAAAATGTAGATAAATTCCAGTTTTGGTAGAGAGGCACTGAAAGCAGTTAGCTGACAAAACTAGCTTAAATGTTTTAATTATAGAGCATTGGAAGGCAGTGTACTTAGTACAAATCTGTCGAAGCTTTCTGCAACAACTATCTAATATTGCATCTTTAAAACACAATCTGAATAGATTACTGTTTCAACGAGCATTTTACGTGTAATTTTGGTTTGTAAAAATTTTGAAATATTTATAGGAGTTATCTTAGGTTTTAGGCCGGCATATATTGTAATTAAATAAATACATAAAAACCACCGGTCATTTTTTTAAGTGGTTATTTCTAGCATTGATTGATTGATTGATTGACAGTGACAGCCTGTTGTATAGGAGAAGGGGTCGAGGGCGAAACATTGGGTGTCCCCCGGGATCAGTCCAACCACACAGCAGCCAGCAGCAGCAGCAGCAGTGTGTCATCATCCACTGACAGTGCTACTGATGATGATGATGATGACGACGACAATTCTCTCATGGTCAGTCAGGAGCTGCAGCCCGGATTTTCTTCCAACAAGGACGTTCGTGGTGTTGACGGTGGACAAAGAAATTCTGACCTGCGCTCTGAAGTGTCCCGACAACTGGATGCTGCAACAGATTCGAATGGCTTTGGCCATCCCGGCGGTCGGTTAGTTTAGTACGTTACTTATTCGCCAGTAGTTGCTTATTTATTTCAACAATCGTATGCCAGGTACAACACAGACAGTCGAAGAATATTATGTGAAAATATCACTAGCTGCCATACAGATAAACTTTGTAGCATCGGCGATCTCATCAATATCCAGCAGTGAGCACAGGTTAAGGTTTGGTCTAAACAGCAAAGTGTCCTTTAGCACAGCGCCTTTAGCTGACAGTTTGGATCTCAAGATGGGGCCTTCAAGAGGTGGATCTGACAGCTGCATCCAAACGATGTGGTTGCAAAGTCTGTAGATACTCTCCCCCCTCTATCCCGCCATTGGGTTTTCGGCTGTGGATCAGCCAAGGCCCGCGGGTCTGGAGGGCGGACTTCTACAACAACAACAGCTGACAGTTTGGAAGACACAGTTTGCTCTATTTTTGTCAGTTGTACTGATTTTTTTTAGCACGGGTGTTGTTCATGATTTTGTTGCCAACTTTAATACTTCATACGTGCATTATCACATAAACTGTGATAAGCATGATCATACTATGCACCCTGCGTTAATAAGGTGTCCTTGCAGTTACCGGCTTCTATTAAAACTTTGTCAACCGGTCATACCAGGATAATCTGCTTTTTCTATGGATACTGTGCACAATACTATTATTACAATACAATTTAGAGTGAATGTATACTACTACTGCACGTACAGCTAATTACTACTACTACTACAACTGCTAGTACACTTACAACAACAACTATTACTACTTGAATGTCCGGCTTATATTGGAGACCCGGCTTATGTTAAGGACCTGGCTTCTATTAAAACATCAGACTCAGACCCTGCACTTGTATTAAAGACTTGGCTACTATGGGAGACCCGGATTGTATTAGGAGTTTTATGGTATTCGTGACATTTATGGCACCTTAAAATTAATCTATGCAATAAAATAAATAAAGACTGATGTATGTGAAATGTTAGGTCTGGTGCTAGTGATAGTGTAAGTCTCATCGACTGCGTCACGCACGATTCAGCTGGCCAGTCATTGCCTGATTTTTCCGACTACCTTCGTGACATTCCATTGGACTGGTTGTCGGATGCAGCCAATCTGCTAAGTCACACGCTGCAGTTCAGTTGTCTGACGTCTAACCCTGGGGGCGGCGAGTCTTGTGGTGCGCCTGGTGGCAGCGCGGGTGTCATTGATGATGGAGAGGTGTCGGCCATCATTCGTGGAACAAAGCAAGTCAGCGTTCCACCAGGTCAGTGAGCTCTGTTCCAAGCTGTTTTAAGATGTGTTGAGCTGGTGACAAAAACAGCATGTGGAAAGGGAATTGTGAATGTCTGAAGGGAAGGTATTCCAAATGGTGGGAGCAGCCACAGCACTAATGGTAACAATCAGCATTGGGGGTTTCGGGCAAAAAAAGTGCCAATTTGGCAGCTTTGGGCAGCGGCAGCTGTTGGCACCCTAACATATGTGCCTTTGGTGCTTTGCTTGCTACATTTGGGTAACCTTTTGAATCGCTGCATGGCTTCCATTGGATTACATATGAAAGACAAAAATCGGGCTACTTTTTACCAGTTGGGTTACATGGCTTCTAAAAAATGTGGTAACTCTGGCGACAAAATGAAGTACGCAATTAAGTAAGTAAGTAAATCGGTGAGTGCACACTGTTGATGGAAACCTGTCGAATTTGAGGCACACGGAGATGGCTGGAGAACTAGGTAGTAGAAAAATAAGAGTATGGAAGGGGAATTGCGAATGTCCAAAAGAAAGGAGATTCCATATGGTGGATGTCTTGCCCTTATGTTTGTTCATCTGTCTGTTTGGCTGTCCATTACATCTATCAGTCTTGTACAGGCTTCTGACTGGAAAGCAAAAAGGTGAAAAACCACAAGATTTGTGAATGTTCCGCAGGTCAGGGTTAGGGTTGTGTGTCAGCAGACAGTTGGATGCCGAATATGTCGGCATGAGGCCAATGTAATTTTCTAGTTTTCATTTGTTGCTGTAGTTTGTACATTTGTTGTTTTCGCAGCCTCCGCATTGTTGCTTTACTGATAACGATAAATTGCTCTTGCTTTTGAAGGTTTTGAGCAGTCGACGGAATCGCGGCATGTGATGGAGCTGGGAGAAAAGTTGGCAACTTTTGACATTGAGACGGACACGGACGTCAACAGCGTCTACCCGACCGACACAGGTCAGCAGCATTACCTGTTCCGACTGATTTCACCGATATTATGGTTCTTTTCTTTTCTATTCTCTTTCTAGTTTTTAAGACATTTTTTGGCTCGTCTCTAAGTAAAGTGACAATTTCTAAGGTATGACTGACCAGTTAAACGTTATAATTTTTCGTGACTGAAAATTCTTGACCGACGTTCGTTTACTGTGCTGTTGCTTCCACTGTGGGCGCCACAGGAAAACCTCAGCTGGTACTCTGTTCCGAAATTTTTTCACAGAGTAACTATTGCTATTTAATTAAGTGCGGATTATATGATGATTCTCTCTGCCAAAATTTGTTGATATTGAACCAGGATTGATGGCGTTAATTGATAACATATCGGGGGGTCCATTTTTTTCAGAGACAGAGTGTAGAAGGGGAATTGCGACATCAGTGGGTGATCTGTGTTTGCTGTGTGGGCTGGCTGCAGAGAACTCGACGGTGACAGAGAGCGAGATGGATACGGAAGTGGACACTGATAGGGACAGCATTGTCGACAGGTGGATGATGTTTCATTTTGCATTTCGGACGTAGTGTTGAAGCTAACTAATGCTATGGAACAACTGGCAGACGGCCCATTCATCATTTAGCCTGTCTAGTCAGCCCCAGTCTGCCTTTTCACTGAGTTGATTTCTATTACTGGTTTACCGTGCACCTCTTACAAACATTTGACAGACACTGAAGTGGCTAAATAATGTTATGTAGATTCATGGAAATACTACTTCTGTTTAATTATTTTTGACGTTTTGGCAATCGCTGCTGCCTTCTTCGGAACAACTGTCCACCAGGTGTCGCTGCAGCGAACAGTAAGCTATTATAGATGTGTGGAAGTTGATAGGGTCAATCGTCTCGATTTATCGACTTGTCTTGTTCTTTCCTGATGTGTATTGCTTCCCTGATTCATCGGTCAAAGTTTATGAGTTATAAGTTTATTCAAAGACACTTAAGTGGCTAGTTAATGCCATAAGTTCTGAATTTTGACTTAAGATATTTCTGTGGAAATGGAATTTGTAGGTTTAATTACACTATTGCAGCATTTATTTGACCGAAAACAATGCAGTATTTATTATTTTTATGATGCAGTATATATTTCAAGATGAAATACTCTGATTAGCTAGGCATTAGACTCTGTGTTGTGGTTGAAGTTATGTTCGGATTATTATGTCTGATGCCGGCAGGGCTGAAACGGAAGCAAAGCGGATCGAGCGATTGGTGGAGGTGGCAGCCAATGAGAATCTGTTGTGCTGTGTCAAAGTCTACTGTGATTGGATGCGGATTAATCCACATATCATTGCTACATGTGCTAAGGTCCGTATTCCAACACAAACGAATCCTACAGACTGCATTGTGTCGTGTTACAGGTCTTGTCCGTCTGTCTGTTTATTTGTCATATAACTTAAAAACAGAAAGGCATAGAAAAACCAACATTGGTGTGTACGTTCCCCCGGGACAGCAGTAACCGGTGCACCAATTTTTAGTTTAGTAGGTCAAAGGTCATGATTAGGGTCAGTGCGAGGGTTGTGAAGTTCAGTGGGCTAGTACACATAGGTAGGCAGACAGCTGCATATTATGTCAGCACTGAATTGACATCTTTATTTGTTCGTTTCCTTACAAGGATGTATCCGCTATTTGATCTGCTATTGATGCTGTTACTGTACCTTGTGTTGATGCAGATATCGTCATCTCTCTGGTATCGGTTGTCCGTTTTGTTAAACTTCCTACCAACGGAGTCGGACCTAGCAAAAATTGGTAACTAGTGTTGTATATACTGCATAGTTGAATCTGCTGCTGACTGATATTATAGATTTTGAGTGATATATTAATAGTATGTTTTATGCTTTTTATTAAAGCTGGTAACGACTGAAGTTTTTGTAATAATTTAAGCTAACTGTTTTTTACATCAGAGGTTAGGCTGATGATTTAGTTATGTAATATTTGCTCCCGGAAGCAATGTCAGTATTGTTTTCAGCATCATTGCTAAGTTTTTTTTTGTTTGTTTTTTTCTGTTAACACCATAATTCATGAACTGCAGCACTTAGCTTGATGAGATTTTGCATCAACATTACTATTTTGTAAAAACTCACTTGTCGATGATGTGTACATCGTCGTGTTGAACGCTTTTCAGTCGTGGTTAATTTCACCCTGCTGCTGCTGCTGCTTCGTGATGATTTGATATATCGAAAATATTGATATATCATTTTTCGATATCGATTATCATATCATCGAAAAAAAATATTGAATTTTTTGATGTATCATGATGTACAAAAATATTGCAATATGACGTGATATTTTTGATAATATCGTGATATTTTCTACAGATTCTTTACTAAACTGTGTGACTGGAAAGAAAGATTACAAATGTGGCAAGTTAGTGGTGTTGCAATTTAATTACAGTTGTAATATAATTTTATCTAGAGACATATTTGTATTATTAAATAAAGCATACTGCCTTGCTCAATGTTCACGTGTTTTTTTTATGCCTGTATAAGATTTGCATACTTAGTATTTAAAAATGTCGATATTGATATCGACATCACAATATTTGCAAAATATTGTATCGATATCATATCGAAATTGAAATCCCGATATCGTGTCATCACTACTGCTGCTGTTGTGCTGTGCAGAAAGCAGTAGCAGTGGTTTGGAGCTGCAGCGTCGACTGTTCGCCGAGATGTCCATCGTCAAAGAGTCTTTGATGCTGCCTCAGGTGGATGGCTTTGGTGGAAAAATCACCATTCCCATCATGGAGGATCTCCACCTGCGCAAGTTTCCTCCGCTAGACTCCGCCCATAGGCATCTGGACTTTGCCCGCCTCCGCAACTCTACCGGCCTATCCACAGAACAGCAGGTCATTTGTTGTTTTTCTTGATCTTTCAGTTTTCCCTGTCTCCGAAATGACCTATACTGTGTCGGGCTCGACATTAAACCCTACTCACTAACACTAGCACTTTCAGTTAAGCTTGCTGTAGTGTCCCGGAAAGTAAGTTTGGTAAAAGTCCTGTAAAGTGAAAAACGTGGATATTTGCTAAATTTAGTGGGGGCTCAGAATTAGTGCAACTGAATAGTTTTGATCGCATTTTTACTTATGGACTTTGTGCATTGGATTACACTTGGTACGTACAGTAAGTAGCCGCTGCTTGTCTTTCTATTCAAACGTTGGCAGCCTTCGAGTCTTCGAGAAGGTTTTGGAAAACTTTTTGATGGTCCTGGTAAGTCCTGGAAAAGTCGTAGATTTTTTTGTCATTAAAATGAACCCTGTTTAAAACAAAGTTGTAGGCATTTGATTGGCTAGTTTTCTGTCCGGTATTCATCTTGGTATTGGTTATTGACTGATGCAGGCATTGGTGCGGGTATGTTGTCTGCGTGGTTTTGGCTATTTCATCTCTCAGCTTCACACAGTCACATTCTCGTTTGACAACGCAACGGCCACATTTTGCGGCCCTCAGCCAGCTACCACCACTGCTGCACCAGATCAACAGGTCGACCAGAACATGGTATGTCCCATAGATGTAGTAAAAAAACATTTTTTAAAATTTTTTTATAAAAGTTTTTTAAAAAGCATGTTTTGTATGTTTTTAAAATTATTTTTTATTTTTTAAAATGTTTTTCTGTTCGATTTTTAATGTTGCATTTTTGTTCTTATTTTGTTCTTATTAAAACATAAACGTACAAAATTACAAATATGATGCATTTCTCATGCGCAAATTGCGTTTAGCCCTGTTTTCAATCTGTGTCATAATCACCGTTACGTAATAACATTCAGTACATGTCAGTCTTTACTCTTGACAAATGGTAGGTTTTTGTTTTTAACATGTTATTGTGCTAATTTCTGCCAAATGTAGTTTAATGTTTTTTGTATGTTTTTACATGCTTTTTATAAAAGTGAAAAAACATGTTTTTAATGTTTTTTATTTGCATATTTATGTTTTTAACGTCTATGGTATGTCCTAATATGTTATATAAGTTAAGGGGTTGTAATTTGTTTAATTTATATAACTTATTATCAAGTGACCTACTTAGTCCTTCTGTCTTTTAGGTCAACGTCAGACACGCGACGAAATCACTCCATTTTATTGCACGACAAATTAGCCTAGGCAACTGTCGAATTTTAATTGGCAAACCATGGCCAAAACAAACATGGCTTCTAACGTTACAGACAACGTCCAGGAAGTTTAACTCTGGAATTTCCTGGCATCGTTTGAGTGAATTACGAAAAAAACAAAAGGGGGTCCTTTCTTATGAAACACCGTGTATATCACTGTTTGAACTATGAATATATTTATGAGTATGGTATGTTCTAGCAACAATGATTGTAAACGTAAAGTAATTCTTGAGCCATAAGAGTATAAGACCTATAAGGCAGCACTGATCTCTGTTTTAGTAGTTCTCAGCCAGACAGCTGTTTACACTGCGAGACTACAAATGCGGGTCTAGTGCATTGCACAATGTGCCAGCTTCTGCTTGCATCTACCCACAGAGGAATTGTTGGCTTGCTGCATAAAATGATTAACGTGAATCGTTTTGGTTAAAGCGTGTTGCGTGAAGTGCGCGATAAAACCCTGTCACAAAGTTTCAATGCCGATATGTTTACTACTCTGCTGTGGAAATTGTGCGTAAATTTAGGACCAATTTCAAGAGTTGTTTATGCTGAATGAAGACTAGATCGGACTCTTAAGTTGTATAAATTTAGCAAATGATCTTTGTTATCTGTCCCATTACTATAGCACAGCAAGGGACAGATTAGAAAATCACTTGCATCTGTCTGTCAGTCTGTCTGTAAACACTCCTACAGCCGCAGTTTTGGTTCGGTTTTGATGAAATTTTGCACAGTGATTTGGGGCACGAAAAGTAAGATTGAGTTTGTTTGGGATAACAATCTGACAACTCCTTCCCTTATTTTACCCCAATTTTAAAAAAAATGCATTACGGTCTATGGGGACAAAGCGGTATAACTCGGTCCTCGTAAAAGATAATTGCGCACTGTGTTTACCTACCCCCTATATTCGGGATCGGACAATCTAACGGTGTTATTTAAATTTACCCATATCGACCCCTGTTGCCATAGCAACCATTCAAAAGTTGCAAAATTTTGCATTACAGTTAATGGAGATTTCGAAGTGGTATAAATCTGTCCCCGTAAAAGATAATTGCGCGCTGTTTGCACCTACCCCTTTATTTATGGGAAAGGGCTATCCGAAGGTGTCATTTCAATTTCTCCCCTGCCAACCCCTGTTGCCATGACAACGAATCTTTGGATAAAATTGACTACAACTCGGCCCCCGTGAAAGATAATTGCACCTACCCCCTATTTTCAGGCCTGCACTATCTGATGGTGTCATTTAAATTTCTCCACTGAAGACCCCTCTTGTCATGGCAACCAACCGTTTTTATTCAAAGACAAAATTTTCTGCAGGCTCACAAGAGCGTCAAATGCTGAAACGCAGCTGTTAGGCTATATAGCATGGCAATGGGACAGATACCTCGTTCCGCAGAACGTATTTCTAGTTTGTTAATGAATTTAAAATAACTTGTTTAGTTACTGTTTTAACCTATAAGCTGATTCAGAGAGATTGGCTATGTTGTCTTTTCTTTCTTTCTTTATTCGTTTGAAATCAAGTAGCGCAAATAAATCACATCATAGACAGCAACAAACATTCAAACAGGACAACCAGGTAAGTAAAAGTCATTACGCTGACGGTTGCCCC
>Ga0056128_1002925_pt1 | contig 20615 bp, 16 predicted proteins | sample WorMetLIZISLAND2_FD_71113 | JGI IMG/M metagenome (GOLD analysis project Ga0056128, IMG submission 71113) | Marine gutless worms symbiont microbial communities from Max Planck institute for Marine Microbiology, Germany - Olavius geniculatus... ... | reverse complement strand
CCTGTAGCTCAGGCCTATGCCATGGATGATTGAACTATAACTGCAGATAGGTAGGCCTATATCACCTAATATTGCACACCTGCTTCATAGCTAGATCAGCCACTTCCAGATCAGCTCAGCCGATCAGCTCAGCAGATTCTCATCTGAACAGATCAGCGATTTCTGGATCAGCAGTTTACCAACAGAAATTAGATCAGCTCAGCGATCAGCTCAGCTCAGCAGATTAAACCGACCCGCCTATGAGCCTTAAGAACAATGTCACTGATGTGGTCAGTGGGCGATAAATCCCTAGACACAATCACACCAAGATCACGCTGAGACTGCACAACGGGAAGAATCTGAACAAAAGCATATTCAACGTCAACATATTTTATTCATTTGTTTGTGCACAGTACGTTTATTACAACTTTAGGGCATGCATCTGCAGCTCAGGTTGTTTTTCATTCTTACCATTTTTACTCTAAAACAAGTACTCCGTACAAAAAAAACCATACGTAAACAACTATGCATAGAATGAATAACTCATTTACTACACTCGCAAGCCGCAAGGGAACGACGTACTTGGACGTACTTCTTGCGGAATTGACTGATCCTTTTTTGTTTTTGCATACTATTTTACAACTGTTGTATAGGTTTATATGCAATTTAAAATCAATTTTTTGGAGCAAAACCTTGCAAAACTTTACAACTCATAAAAAGTCACAACACCCGTCAGAAATCAGACTTGCGGCTTGCTAGTGCTGAAAAGTTTTGACCTGTAAGTTCATTGCAATTTAATATTCTATGGTGTGTTTACTTTTTTGTTTATTAAAGTTTGTATGAGTTGTGAATATAATGGATGCTCTTATGAATGACGCTACTGAGACACGAATTGCATTAGCACGCATGGAATTCAACAGAAACCGCAAAATACTTATGAAGAATGTTCCTGGAATTACTGTAGAGGTGACGAACAGCATTGGCGTCCCTTATTAATTCTGCAATAATTCTAGCGGTAGATCGGCGATCTTGCTGTTAGCACTGAAAAATTGCTAGAGGTAGATCTGGTAGATACATTATTGGGAAGATGGCAGAATTTATATGCCTGGTAGACATATAGAAGGTATACAAACCATGCCACGACACTGAGTATTTAAATCAGGCTTATTCAGTATTATATCAGAGTCCATCTCAAGCCAAAGCTGTTTTTTTGTAACACGGATTTAAAACTATAGTGCTTTTGAATAAATTTTATTTAATGCTTGGTAACTGATAACATTTCAGTTCCAACCACAGTCTTAGCAAAGCAGTGAAGAAGAAATGTGACTGCATTCTTACATTAACAACGAGATAAATGTAATTAGGCAAATGGCGATCTACCGCTAGTAATTTTCTGCTCTCTAGTGCTTTAGATCGCCGATCTACCACTAGCACTGACGTTAATTCCGTTGGTAAAGGTAAAGGTAAAGGTAAAGGTTGTCATTTTGTATAGCGCATCGTCGTGTATACACACCTCTAATGCGCTTTTCGTCAGTAACCAGAGCCGCCGATCGCAGCCTGCAAACACAGGCTGGCGCACCGGCCGGCCAGGCAGCCCAGTCAGCTGTACAAAGGTTTCCACCTTCTGTAACCCATATAATGGGTTACTACTCATTTAACCGACCCGGAGGGATGGCAGGCTGAGTTGGCCTTGTTGGTTAACTGATAGCGGACGCCGTACCCACAAAGTGGTCATGCAGCCATCCATCACTCTAGCGCAGGATAAGGAAAGTTTGCCGGCCAGGACAGATGTTCTGACCACTATGCTACACCACCAACTATGGCCTTAGCGGAGTGCTCAAGTGTGACCTACATACGAAGAGATGGACAGATGGACCAGGCTATGGTAACCTTTGTCACAGTAGTGACCGTCACTAATTCTAGGGTTGCCAGAAAGTACACACAAAAATACCAGACACCTCTCATCCTGACTAGTGAACCAAGAAGGCACATTGACTAAAATGACTAATTCATAGGTGTATACTATGTGTAACATAGTCTTGGGTAATGGGTAATCTGCGGACTGACAGACCAGCAGACCATGGATCGCTGAAACCGGCGGGTAATTTGTGAACCCCAGCTGCGGATGGCGGGTATTTTGCTGCTGCTGTTACTGTGTCAGTCTGTTCTGTAGTTGTGGTTGTGGTCTTTTCTGGTATAATAAATATAACATATAATAAATATAACATATAACTAATAACATAACTCATATTTCACATAACACAACTTACTTTGGTTTTATTAACAAAAAACAGCAATAGGTGTATATCATTGAAATGTATAGGATTAAAGGGTGCTGGTCCAAAATAGGATTCCTTGATGTACCTCAGCAGATGCATGATGAATCTTTACATTCAGTTTTCATGTTTTAATGGTGAACCGTGCACTTATTTCAAAATGAACTTCATAAACCTTCGATACTATATTAAAGAATTGCAACACAACGCTAATATACCACAGGCAGACATTTTCTGTTTACATTTTCAATACTGGTTGTGCAAATAAACAAGATTAACCTGACCCTAATCTTGAACCTGACCCTGACCCTATCCCCTAACACTAAGCCTGGCCTGACCTTAACCCGAAATGTTCATGCAAAAAACGTGAAAAACAACTAAGAAACGTCATTGTGAGTCTGCTGAGGTACATCATATTGCTTAAATCAGGGTATCGTATTTTGGACCGGCGCAGGATAAAAGTTCAATACGTGATTAAATTACCAGTCAAAATAGATGGGCATTGGTGGACCAAGTTTGCTGGTTTGGTTCTAAAAATACCCATTAGGTGGTTCTCTGCTCTGTTGGTTCACAGATTACCTATGGCCATGCAGCATCATATTCAAACAGAATATGGTATAAATTGCAGAATCACACTGTTACTGAAATGCAGATTGTACTTCTTCTGTGTAATTCAGCGTTGATAGGGAATGCTTATAACATGGTGCATCTTGTTTTATTTAGGAAGTAAAGGAGTTTCTTGGAGATTATAAAGCTAAGAACATTCTCATCAGCAAGAAGTTTAAACATGGTACAGTATTTTGTTGCTACTTACGGTTGCATAATAATTAGAATTCACAATACTGTAAATCAGTGTTATAAATATTGTATGTATTTGTGTATGTATTTTTGCTTGTAAATTTATTTTCTACTGTATGCAGAATTTGTCTTAAGCATTTCTGTCTTATAGTTCTTGGTAGCTGATGCCTGTGTAATGTGTATTTTATATGATGTACTGTGATTTGCACTTACACCGCTTAGAATATTTTTTTGTCGTGTGATAGCTCCGAGAGTTTTTGTGCATGTGGAACAGCTGTAATTACTTTGAAGGATGAAGAAGCTTCTGCAGCAGCCATAGCAGCATTGAATGGGAAGACGTTTCATGACTGTAAGGTCGAGGTGAAGTTCAATCCATGCAATCGACTTCTCTGCATTGGAAATCTACCTTCCAACATGAAAGATTCTGATTTCCGAGAACTTGTGCAGTCATATGGCCCAGTTGAACGTTGTTTTCTGAATGGCTTTGATACTGGTATGCATGGTATTTGCATACTAGATTTGCATATTTTGGCGTTTGAATTTTATGATAATTTATATTTTGTTTTATATTAATAATATGACAGAATGATCTTTTCAATATGTCTCAGTGTTTGAATTGTTTTCGATATATTTATTGTTTTTTATTGCAGTTTGTATGTTATGTATACAATTTACTTTGTTTTATTGCAGTATTACAGATGTGTTTATGTTTTGGTTTATTGTCAAGCTTTTTAGTAATGAATAGGCATTTATCTGAATACTTGATTTGGTTGCTGGATGTATTTTTTGCAGGAGCCAGCAAGCAATATGGATTTGTTGAATTTTCAAAGACCTTAGATGAAGTTAAGGAGATACGTCATCAGTTAAACAGAAAGACACTGCAGTCAGGGACAGTTATTGCATGTGATTTGGTGTCAGCCAGCGTCGTTGACTTTGAACAGTTGTTCTCATCTTGCCTCTGTGTTAAAAATTTGCCAGCAGACTTCACAGATGACGATTTGCTGCTGAAGAAGTTCAGTGTCATTGCAAAGCCTTTGTTTTGTCGTGTAAGTCAGCAGGATTTTTTTAAATTTAATGACGGCAGTATGTTAGCAATGGAAAATTAATCTTTATGCTGTTGTGAATGGTGTAGTTCACATGTTCTCTGTTACTTTAATTTGCCAGTTTAATTACCTCCTAATTGCCTCCGCCAAGGAGGTAATGTTTTTGCCGGTTTTTGTTTGTTTGTCTGTGAGTCAGCAAGATAACTCGAAAAGTTATGGACGGATCTTTCTGAAATTTTGAGGGTATGTCGTGCATGGCATAAACTACCAGTGATTCAATTTTGGGCGTGATCTGGCAGGAATCCTGGATTCTGGATCACTTTGAAATTTTCGTTACGATTGCGTTAAAGGGGGCATAAGGGAACTGCTGGCAAAGCGAAGATGGTGACGTCACCTGGCGAATAGCTTTGCCTTGGCGGAGGTACCTGTGGGCTATGACTACTTTCTAGTCTGTCAATTAATTTGTCTGAATTATTCAATCAGTCACTGTCATTAATTTCCAGTTTTTTTTGCTGTGAGTATACCGTAATTGCTTTGTGATATTATAAAACTACACTTGAATTTTTGGACAGTTGACTGGTATTAGGCTTGCCTGGGCCTTGGGTAGGTGAAAAGCCTGTGATCAATGATTTTGTTGACTTGATAAGATCTGATGTTGCTCTATCATGTAGGTGGCTCGCAAGGATGATGAGCCTGTAGGCTTTGCTATTGTTGAATTTGTCGACGGTGCTACTGCGGAGCGTACATGCAGCAGGTTAAAGAATTCGATCATCAAAGGTCGGCAAGTTGAGTTGGAGATGTGTGTCCCGGGCCAAACTGTCCCCGAGGCGTTTACTCGACAGATGTCTTTTCTCGTAAGTTCCACTGTACGTCTTTCATCAGATGTGCATTGTTTTTGTTGTATGTGAGCGAGCAAGTAAATGAAGTCAAACCTAGTGTCAGTCTGCATATTACCAGGACCAGGGGGTACTGGCACTACTGGTAATATGTGCTAACTGGAAGTGATGTGTTTTTAGATGACATTTGAATGTGGCAGGCTATTGTAGTTATGCTTCTTTAGGTAGTGCATCAGATATCTGTTCTATAAAACCACTGCTCAGTTGTCATGCATATCAGATCATTATGTTGGCAGTCCCTTTGTTTTGGTATCACACAACATGTATGTTCACAAACTGTAGCAGCAACCATGAGAGATAATAGGACAGCAGTAACATGCAACACAGCAATGTTTGCTTAATTAGAAGCTTCTTATTTGTCTCTGTTGCCAGCAGATGGAGCCGAACATGTTTGGCATAAGCAGCAAGGAACATTAGGAAATAGATGGTTTTGTAACCAGATGTGTTGTTGATGTTTTTGGTGTGTTGTTGTGTTTTTTGACAATTTTCTTATTCTTAATTCACAACATTTTTTCTTATATTTTAGTCTGTATTTCTCAATCATAGTTTGTATAGTGTGGTTGAAAAGAGTAGACATGTTATTATGCTAAATGTGAAACGTCTTAAATCTGGCAAAAGTGAATAGTAGATTAGTATTTTAATGTCATAATGTGTATTTGTGTAAAACATGTAGGTGGACAATTGCATAATATTGAGTTGTGCTGACAGGAAACTACAGTGACACGTTCTTCAAAAGCAAAGAGATCTCTATCGTCAAAGTTGTACGATGTGCGTTGTAAAACACCAGCTTTGGATCCAAAGTTATATGCAGTCCTTAAGGAAAACTCTACTTTAGGTGTGACTGCTGATACACTTTGGTGTTAAAAATTTATTATACTGTAATTACAAAGTACCGAGTATTAATAGAGAGGTCCACCTTCTTCTGTCATCACTGAGTACTTGACCCAGTTAGTGTCCTCTTTTCATTGAGGCATGTTACCAGTATATATATTCTAGTCTTGAAGTCATCAAGCTGGCTAGCTCTATTCCTAGCTATTCTTTGGGTACTATTATGTAGTAATTGAAAACATTCTTCATGACAGAAGCTACTGACAGTGTGTAACAGTTGACTTGGTGCATTTGCTGCATGTCTTTTCTCCGAACTTGCGCCATATAAATGTCATTATTAATAATAATAATAATAACGTTTTAACGTTTAAAAAATTTTAAAAAATAATAATAGTAGTATACTATATAGGCCTAGTAGTAGTAGTAGTAGCTAGTGGTAGTAGTAGTGACCAACAGAATTATAGTAGTGAGCCACTGTCCACTGCTATAGTGCTGGCCACCACTACTAACAGGCCTACTACTACTACTACTACTACTACTACATGTCCTACTACTACCATTAGTAGTTGTAGTAGTAGTAACAGTAGCAGCGTCAGCAGTACTATGGCTAGTGGTAGTAGTAGTTGGCTAGTAATAGTAATAATAATAGTAGCAACCAGTAATAGCGGCAAACAGGTATATGCATTAAGAACATTTTCATTTTTGTCAGCAGTTTCTGTCTCAGTTGAAAAGCCATGTGTCCAGGTACCTGAACTCTGTGAAGTCAGGTCAAACTCAGAGTCACTATTTCTAACCATTTTTTTACATCTCCTACACTAAGCAGTCGTTTTAGTAGGAATTCTGCTACTATTTGTAATTTTGTAATTATTTTGTTTATCATTACTGCTGTGTTCATAGGCTGAGTGCATGCATACTAGAAAACCAGATGCTCAGCCCTGCAACTCAGCCCTGCCAGTTTTCCTACCTTTCTGGGTTTGCAGAATCAGTACCAGCGTTGATTATGGCCAGAGCTAGGGAAGAAATGTGCGAGTTTTGTGCAACAGTTGGCCCTGCTGCCAGGACTGCTTGCATACTAACCCAGTCTGGTGAAAGTGCTGGCTGTTAATAAAGCCAGCCATCTGGTCAACTTGGGTTGCATGCTAGCTTAAGTGGGTTTATCCATTGCTGGTTTAAAGCGCTGCAAAAGCTTCTGTGCAATGGGCCTGTGTGTAATTTTTCTTTTGGGTTCTATGCAGATTGCTGTGCTTTGTGGTTGTGTGCCAGTGCTGAATAATTTCAAGAAGTTGTTGTTGAGGCTTGAGCAGTGTCGAATGCATGAGCAGCAGCAGATCATGTCTGATGAACCAGGTCGGTAAATAGTTGTGTAAAACATGTGCATAATTTCACTTCTGTACTGTTATCATTGGAACTGTTTTCTTACGTTACAGAACTCTGGTAAGCACTGTCATTGCTTCTGACCTAGATCTTACTTCTCTCAGCCTAAGCTCATGATTTAGATTGTAATCTGGTGTAAACTTAGACTGGAGTATCACATATTATATCATGCTGTTTGTCTTGAGTGAGTCAGAGATATGTAGGGAAAGAAACCAGAGATATGAATGAGTGTCGGGAATCCTAGTTTGGCTTGGTCTTTACTATTGTTGCTTTTTAAGGCCTGTTTTTGTGTGTCAATTCTGGTTTTGTTGCTTTTGATTTCCATTTGTCGTAGCATAGGTTACTTTTCATAGTGTAGTTTTGTTGTTTTTCAAATCGATATGTTTTCCTCATGTATGGTGACTGCTTAGTCTTGTGGCAGAGTTCAAGCTGCTCTGTGTAGCATGAGTTGTGTGGATGTGTAGGTTTGCTTGGTGAAGCTCCTGACACCAAACCGTCTTTATATAGCCAACTGAATGTGCAGTGTGCTATATTGAGTGTTTATCTAGCTGCCCTAGCTCAGCAGGTAACTGCCATTGCATTTTGATGAATGTTGCTTTCAGCTGTTTGTTTTATAAGTACTGGTAAGTAAGTGTACTGGTAGCGGCGGCCATCAAACTGCACTGGTTACCAATCGAAGCCCGTATTCAGTACAAACTATGTTTGTTAGTTCACTTAGCCATAAATAGCACCGGTAAAGCTCCGTTATACATATCAAACCTACTTCAATCAGTTTCAGCACTGCCAGATCGTCACACCGTCTTGCGATCAGCCACAAAATCGGATCTGCAAGTCCCAAGGACATGTCTGAAGTTTGGAGAGCGCGCTTTCAGCGTGGTGGCCCCCAAGGCGTGGAACGATCTGCCACTGCACCTGCGCACCATTACTAACACTGACACATTTAAGCGGAGACTGAAAACTCACTTTTTCTGCAAATTTTGTGACTTGGAGTATGATTTTATGTAAGCTTAGTTATTTAATTGTATTTTATTCAAACGTATTTTATTGTTATAGACTGTTCAGCTCCGCTGTAAGTTGACACTGTTAGACATTATCATTATTATCAATAAATAAATAAATAAATTACTTGTCTTGTAGCTGGTGCAATTGAGCAGAACAAAGTTGCAATACCATGCAGCCTCAACTAAATGAGAACATCATTAGTAGTCATAAAAATGTTTAACTGACATATGAATGACAGTTTATTTCGCAACTGTGATCTATTATTTGTTGCTTTATTGTTATTTTTTCTGTTGTCTATTTCTTGTCTAGTAGTTGTGTATGAATGAGAAATTGTGTCTTTTTGGTTATATGTGATTGTAATGTATTTTTTTTGGAAATTGTGCAGATGATTCCAAGCATTTCGACTCTAATGCTAATACAGCTTTTACCGGTATGTGGGTGTAAAAATTTTATTGTTGTTGATGTTGAAGTATTGTAGTATCCTTTGGCTAATCCTGCAGTGAAGTTTTTATTGTGTATTTATTTTGAGATGATTGTGAGATGATAACAGCAGTTATGAAAGAATTATGAATAGCGTTTTTATGGCACCCACTGGCTGTTTAGTATCGAGTTACTGTGTCTGTGGTGTGGTTGCAGCCAGACTGCAACATGCAAGGGCTGATGTACAACCCAGTGATCATGCAGGCATCATGCACAGTCTACTCGCTTGTGTCTTTCTGTAACGGTGAAAATGAGGCAGACCTGCAGCCGGTTCTCTTTCCATTCAGCAGCCCGCTGGTGTCCGAGGACTTTGATGCGGACATTCTGCTGGCCATGAATCAGGGCGGGAAGACAGCGAGTCTGATAGGATTGCTGGGCAGTTTGCCAGGTGGAATTGGCACACTTGTCGATGTCATTCAGTTGCTAGCAACTATGGAGAAAACGCTGAACAGCCAGATGACAGCAGCTGGCAGTGATAAATGTGAGTCAGCAGATGCTGATGCTGATGGCACACGTTCTTCAGATCAGCCAAGTCTTCTTGGTCCACCATTGTCGGTGTCATCCAAGTCACCCTCCATCCAGGCGTTGAGTCGACTTTACCAGTTCGCCTTCAACCACGTTCTTGCTTCTCACATCCAGGCACAGTTGCTGCAGAGACTGACCATGCCCGTGTGTGAGGAGCCTGTGCCGCCAGAAGCTAGAATACCGATATCATCACTCGGTGGCATTGTTAGTCTGTTTGATCTGCCATTGGTTCGGCCGCTGGTCACCAAGTCCTCGCTGAAAACTGCTCCTGAACCTTCATTTAGTTCATCTCAGTCTGCTGCTCAACAGACTTCTGCTCCATTCAACGCGGTAGCCACAACCGGTGACAGTATTCTACGGCATGCACCTGGTCCTCGACTTCCAGGACCTCCCACTAACTCAGCAGTACCAGCGGCTCCCGTTGTCAGACCGGGGCCGCCACGAGCCCCAGCCGTTCGTCTGTTTACAGGCAGAAACTCTGCCGGTGCTGGTAATTGGCCTCGGCCGCCTTGTGGAAATGTCAGGCCGGTTATGACAGGTCAAGATGGGGAACAGAATCAGTGGTCCAGTGGCTGGATGGACGGAGGCAACAGCAAACTTGAAAGTAACAGGCAAAGGAACAACGAAACGGCTGGTAACGTTTACCAAAGACAGCAGTGGAACAGTGGACCTGAAACTATACAGTCAGACTGGACATCTTACAGTGGACCACCCAACATGAGAGCAACGACGACTGCTATAAACTCAGCCAAAAGACCTCACAAACCACCTGCTAGTCAGTCTACTTTTCCCAGTGTACATGGGAGGCCACCTCAGGTATGTAAACAGTTTGTCGTATATGACAGAAAGTTTGCTTATAACGTTCAGTTCTGTTTTAACAGCTGGAGTGTTTTACACATCATGCTCGTTACAGATGTAATTATGCACATCATTTTGCATACTGCATACATGGCAGGACCACCATACACTACAGTGATCTGTAAGTTGTTTGCTGCTGTTGTTCTTAGTGATGAAGTATTTCAGCCTTATAATGTGATAGTGATGGTCATCGCAATATCAGAATGAATTTTTTTGCGTGCGTTTTATCAAATTTTTATTTTGTTGTTTGGTGTACATTTCCTCTACATCTGTAAATAGGATCCATCTTTGAGATGGCTTTTGTTTATCTTGTCACATTTTTCAAGTAAAAGAGGATTGTATAATATGATTTATAGCAGCGTTATGACAGCAATTGTTGATTGAACGATTGTTGGATTTTTTTGCAGGTGACAAGGCCGTGGTCAGACAGATTATCCAGTCAAGCAGGCTCTGGTACACAGCCCGCTAACATGCCGTCATCAGGAACATGGCAGCCGAATCCTAAAAATATTTCAGTATTCCCTCCTAATCAGCCAGATGCATATTCTTCATATTCCGCGGGTACAGGGGAGTGGTATGATAGTTCATCGGCTGTGCAGTGGCCTCAGCAAAACAATCCAGCGTTCACGAGTCAGTCTGCTGGAACATTTACTGCATCAAATCCATCCAGTCAAGCCACACCGTCAGCATTTCCACAGCAGAACTTACCACCTGGTCCGGCGGTGGTGGGAATGTCAAACACTGGTGGTGGCGTGCCAGGCGTAGGTGGTGCCGATGCATATGGTTGGAATAATGATGCTTCAGCAGGCCAGTGGCAAGCTCAGTCACAATGGTCTTGGCCACAGAATAGCAACCAGTGGCAACAGTCTGCTCAGCCATTCCAGTTTATGGTCAGTTGTCTCGGTGTAGTTGTTTGAGTCATGGTGATTTAATACAGTGCCCGGTTTTTGAAATGAGGGTAAATCTCAGATTAGTTGCCTTGAGATTACCTTGGGATTAAATCTCGGTGTAACTTTTTGCATTTTTGCAACGAGGGGTAGCCCGGGGATAGTAACTCCGAGTTTAAACCTGGGGCAACTGGGCAATCTTTGTAAACCGGCATCTGATTTGTAGATAACAACCACATGACTTGGAGATATGCCAAGTTGATTTATGGCAGATTTATTGTTTTGTCGTTTTTAGCGCTGCCACCTAGCGTGTGGCCCAAATACAAAATGCTATTTCCAGCATTGCAAGCAACAGTTCGCTGACCATAAAATGTTTTTGCAGACATTATATCAATCTCAGTTATGATGCTGCAGCAAAAAAAGATAACAAAATAAGCGTAAAAGCATATTATTAAACGTCTTTTTAAAATAATGATGTTGCACAAAATATTTATATTTCTTTATTAGCTTAATCAGAACATCTGTTGCAACTTGAAATTTGCTCTTAATATTACTAGACAGCCGAATAGATGAACAAATCGTCATCAAAGTGAGCCATTTTGCTTGTCTCGAGTTTAGCCCCTGGTTTACCCCTGGGGTAACCCTCCAATGATGCTAGGTTAACTTTCACCATTTGGCAAGTTACTTCTGGTTTAAACCAGGGTTAGTGGTTTACCCCTCGTTTAAAAAATCGGGCATTAGTACAAATATTGAATAATTATTGGCAAAGAATGGTATATTCAGGTTGTAAGGGATCTACTGACTTTTCATTAGTTTTCATTAGTTTGTGTGCAGAAATATTCAATGCAACGACATATGATGTTTAAAATATTCAGCAGATTCCAGTGTTTGTTAATTCTGTGCATTACATGGAAGCGATCGTCCTTTCTTTAACTGGTAAAATGCAAATTTTTGATAACCACTCTTCTGAGTTTCCATTAGTGTGTTTTTTGCTTCTTGATTTAGTTATTTTATGTCAGAGTCATATATGTAAGAAGCATATTTTTCATGTTCATATTTGTGTTTTTTAATGTAAGCGATCATACTTTCTCCCAGGCATTGGATGCTGGTAAAATGCCAAACAATGGTAAAATGAATATTTTTGGGGAAAAACTAAATTCTGAATTTTCACTGAGTATATTTCATAGTGTAAAGTAAAATTGTGTACCGGTACATTTATCTGTGTCACCGAAGCTTTGTTTTGCTGTGCGTAGATCTGCCCAATTTACATGAATACAGCTTACTTGCTGTGATTGTGAAATGTTGTCATAACATGACAGATAGTCTTTGCTGCTGTAGTTTGTGAACGCAGCAAATGAATTAGTAGAGGTAATTTGTGATTTGATCAGTTAGTTGTTTGTGTATGCACAGTGTAGCATGAGCATGTGTTGTTAGGTGTATCTGTTCTCAGCATATTTTAGGTGGGCTGAAAGCAGTTCAATGCCTCTGATCTGTACCGAGGTGGCGTCACTTTCTGAAGGCTCGCTGATGTTTACCTCTATTCCATATTTGTCTCTCGGCAGACATTTAGTTAGTTCTCATCTGTGTTTGCCTTTATTACCAACAACAGCCATGTTTTAGCCTTCTCTGACCTTTTCTTCTGCAGTGTTTGCCATTTCTTTATCTTGACACTTTTGACTTTTGTTGCCAGTTTTTAACACTTTAACACTTCCAAGTTTTTCTGTTTTTTGTCTTATCCTGGTTACCAAACTGCTCTTTTCGCAAGTCTTTTGCACTTTTTATGCCTGTTATCTTTTGTTGTCTTTTTGTTTGCAAAAATTCACCTACAGTATGTTTGTGTATTAAATCAAATACTGAAGATAGGAATTCCCTTTTTCAGGCAGATTAGATAAATTAGCATCATTGAGGCTGCTTATTGCAGTAACTTGTCTGAAAGGCATTGAACGTAGCACTAGAAGAACTGTGCAACTTTGCATGGTAGAGAAAGAAACATTGTGCAATCAGAGTTCACTCCATTTATGGAAATGAAGCAGACCAAACATGCATTATTAATCTATACCCTGTCCCAAAATTAGCGCCCCCCCTTACACATAAGTTAATGTAAAATCGTTAATACCTGACAGATATTTACAAAATTCGAGACAATCATTCTGAACTGGCAATTAAAGTTTGAGCTCAAAGTGGCCACTTTTGGCCTTGACACAAGCTTTTAGTTTAAGGCAGGTATGCTGATGCTTGATCCCTTTGTCAGTAACAACATATTAAACATAAGCTTAATGTAAACAAACTCTGGCGTCATAATGACGTTACACTTAGCACACACTGTAAAATGTATATGTCATAATAGGTTTGACAGTAACTAATGTCAAGATAGTGCAGTGTACGATATTTTGATGAAATCCATGAAATACAAACTGAATTAGGCATGTTTGAAGCAAGGGGCCACTAATTTTGGGACACGGTGTAGTGTATACTGTTGCATCAGAATTCCTCTGGTATGCTGAATGTGCAGCCAATAAATGTCTACACTAATATATTAAGTGAATATATGTAACATCCTTTTCTCCACTACAGACTAATCAAAGTATACCTGAAGTATAGATATTTGCTGAAATGATACTCAATGCCACTGGTAACAGTTTTGGCTACAAGGCTGTTAATCTTTAAGTGCATAATAGTTATTTTAAAAGACCTAACTAGACCATTGTGTTCACTGTTCACTGCATATAAATCTTACTCTTCCTTATATGTTATTTTTAGACCTGTCAAAGCATTAATTTTTTAAATGCATTAATTAACACATTATTAATGCACCCAGGCCTGTTGAGAGGTAGAGTAGTGTGTAAGTTACCTTGGGTCCTGCGACGTTTGGGAGCTCCGCCTGTAGAATATAGAAAGTTAGAAACACATTTTAAACGTATAATCAACAATAACTGCCATCATAGCTAGCATAGAAATCTATTAGCCTGTTGTCATACTAATTATTCATTTACAATAGTGATAGAATGGCAACTACAGTTTAGTTACTTGAATTCATTCGATTGTCAAATAACTGTGGTTTAACGGAATATTAGAATTTTTGCTTTAAGGACTTTAGTAAATTAGCATAAATTTACATATGTGCATTAATTATTTCAACGCATGTTAATTTATTAATGCATTAATGCATTAATTAATGCATTAATTTGAAAGCTCTAGTTATTTTTCTTTTATCTGTTAAAGTCTTTTTGTTGTTTCATTTTTTGCCATGCTTCAGCAATACATCTGTGCTTGCAGGAGTTCACTTGTGAAGACTTTTGTCTCTGTTCTGTGCACATCTCTGAATTCTTTGAAATCTCTGCATTTTGTTGCACCTGAGCCTCGGCTGCTATGGTCACTTGCAGCCCACCGCATGATAGTAATATACTGTGTAAATATCGTACATCTACGGCAATGTGTTCAGCTATCTACCAACTAGAAGTGCAACGACAAGACTTTGGCTGACTGTCATTGTCTAGCAGTCGGCTGATTATTAGCCAGTTGCCAATTTTTGTACACAGTTACAAAATGCACCCTTTGTTAGGCTCGCTTCCAGTAGTGCAATGGCTGGCTTGTTGTCAGATTTTTGGAAAATCAGCTGATAAGTGGCCAACTTTGATTACCTGGCCAATTCCACTGATTGGCAGTCTGTATTGACCATTGTCTGGTGCATTTCTACCAGCTGACCTCCGTACGTCCTATGCTGCCATCAAGCGTCAGTGCCAAGTGATTGATGTATGTTATGTATGTCTGTTATAGTCCATTGGTGGCAATACTTCTGGTCTTCCGTCAACCACTGGCAGTTCATCAGTCCCCACAGCAGACACCAGTTACAGTTCATACAATGCTACTGCTGGTCAGAACAGCGGTTACAACACTGGAGGCTATGACATGAATGCTGCATACAACAATTATGCACAGTTCTATGAGCAGTACTTCAAGATGCAGTCACAAACAGTAATTATATGTCTTGCTTCGTTGTTGTCTAACTCCTTTATTCAATTAACTCATCTGTGTCACTTGGCATTCTGTGAGTTGCATTCACACGTTGGATTAGTCTTTTATGTTGTTGGATTATTAATCTTACCTGTGTTTGCCTGCTGCTGTGTCGATTTTTGCTTACCACTTTATACTACTTTATTGGCTATTCTTATTCTACATGTGGTGTACAACGTACTAGCGGAGGTTTTGTTATGTTTCAGTCATTTCCAGCAGCACCGCCACAGCCACCGCAGCAGCAGAACGTTGCAGCCATGTGTACACCTCAACCACCACCAACTACTGCTGCTGCTTCTTATTCAAATATGGTTAGCACAAGTTTCTGTCTGTAGATTTTGAGCCCCATACATCTGCCAGGAACTATAAGTAGACCTAGACCTGATCCATTTCCTCAGTGGATGGCACAAACGGCTTTTAAATCAGGCCTGCAGTTTTGCACTGTTACTGTTAGATTTTAGATTGTGAGTGTGTGAATTTTTTGCTAGTTGGTATAATGTTTTTGTTCATGTGCATGTAGATAGTTGATTATTGTTATTTAGGTTTTTGTGGTAGTTTGTTTGATCATTTCCTGCTGCTGTTGTTTGAATTGTTGTCAGTTCCAGTGCAAGTGAATGCCTGATAACACTCATTTTCTAAATGATTTATAATATGTTGAATGTGACGACCTGGTGGCTCAGTGATGTAATGGTAGGGTGCCAGACTTGCAATCGATAGGTCATGGGTTCAGTTCCTGGTTGGGTCACTATCAAGTGGTTTCATCTTGGATGGGTGACTGTCTGCGGACAGGTAAACTATCTCTGTATATAAGCATACTCATACTCTGGGGTGGGTAAATCGAGTACCGGCCTCTCTGGCTGGGGTTAAGGCAGGGCACATTCATCTATGTTGAGTGGCAGCTAACACTGTATGATCCCATATGGCAGGTGATGCTCCATAGCTCTGTGATGGGTTTCCTATTCAGAACTATATATCACCTTTATCTTTACCTAAAATTCTGTTCACTCTATAGCTTTTGAGTTGATAATCAATAATAAATACCAGCATTGGTGGTGTAAATGAAATCAGACTGGCATCCCAAGTTGGTTGTTGTTTTTTGTTCATCATATGATGTGCATACACTACCACAATGGCTGTGACCATAATAGTGAGCAATACTGCTAGTTTGCTACTACTGTATTTCAGTTTATTGTTAACTCTATTATGTGTTGTTCTTAAGCAGTGAAGACACAGCACTGCGTGTTAATTTACGTACATACTAAACGTGTACTTTGTGTAAATTTGCAAGGAGTCATATTCAGTGCCGGGTCAGAAGCGTCCGTCTGACACAATGAACGAGGCTCTGGCTGCATTCTATGGCGAAGACTCAAGCTCCGCCAAGCGCTCAAGATTCAGCTGATCCTGTTGTTGTTGAATGTTCTCTAGTTTATTTGACAGCTGGTCACTTGTGACATTTGCTGACTGATGTGTGCTGAAACTTTTGCCACATGTGTGCGGTTGTCGTCAGCAGCGTCGTGGGTGGAAAATGTTGGGGGGGGCAGGTAGTTGCAATTTTCAGACAGACAGCTACAGATATGCATGTTCAAAGTGTTAATTTTGCTCTTAAATTTCTCTCAATATGTGGGATTTTGAGCTTGCATTTTCTGTTTGTAAATGAGTATTTTTCAACAAGAAGACAAATTTTCTCACAGGTTAAAATTTTGGAGCATTTGCCCTCTACCTTTTCTGTCACAACACCATTTGTTGTCATCAGTCCATGATATCATTAGTTTGGGGTTGCAGCATTGCTCACATTGGTGTATAGGATTTTACAATCTTTCTGTTTCCCTCTCTTCCTGTCATTCATTCACTCCACTCTCTTTTTCTTTGCTTGTTTTCGCCCCTTCCATGTAATTCTGAATCCAGTTATGGAGTTTGGGGAGTCCTGTAAACTACCTCAGTGATTCAGAATGTAGCACAGCCAAAGGCATTTTGGTGTTTTTTGAAGTAAAGGAAATAACACAGTCTAACAGTCTAATAAGTATAACATACTTATGATTTTTGTTCTAAAAAATGATTATATTCAAGGGATGAGTTTGAAAGTATTGGCCAGTTTGTGTAAGTATATGTACATATGTATGCTTTATAATTGAGAGCCATTCTAGTTATTTATTACTTTGTTAGGAGTTGGCATTTGATCAGAGCTTTGTTCTCAAGTATTCGTTTATTTAATGCATTGAAAGAACTTAATTTGATGGGTGTTGGTTATGCTGAAAAAAAACATCAATTTGCTTAGCTTTTTCTTTGTTAAATTGCTCTTTAATCGTATTTGTTGCAGCATTGCTATGTTGATGCCTAACTTACTATTGAACTGTGCTAGATTACTGAGCTGCTGGTACACATAGTTGATATCTTTTAAAAAAAATTTAACAGTTTCACCATTTGATTATAGCTGTTTTTATTCTATGTTTCTTCGTTTTGTGTTAAGTGCATTGTGCATATTTTGATTCTTTTTGCATAAATGCGTTCTTATTGTGGAGAATTAATTTCTAAATTGTTCCCGATAGAATCATGCCTTAACTTTTTGCCTGATATACATTACGTGACTTCATGTTTGGTCAAGAAGTATGATTATCTTTTCACACATGAAAGCAGCTACTGCTTTCAGCCGTCTTAGCCGTCGCATTTCTGTCCGTCCGTCTGTCCGTCACACGGGTGGATCAGTCAAAAACGGTGCAAGCTAGGATCACAAAATCTTCACCGTCGGTCCTGGAAGATTCTAGTTTCAGGAATCGCAAAGCTTTCCATAAACTCGAAGGGGGTTACCCCGAACGAGGGCGCTAAATGAGAAGGGGGTAGGTGAAGTTTGCGATTTTTGGCCTAGGTTACTATTAATGACTCATAGGAAATCGTACACTGGCTTTCGATTGGCGCTGAATTCAGTGACCTTGAACGCCAATATAGGGGGTTTTATGGATTTTTCGGCGCTTTCCGGCTGCGACAAGTCTATATCATTCACAAGGAGGCGCCACGGTACTGGCGTTGGTGGCGTGGCGTAGTTGGTAATGCGTTTCGGCTGAAACAAAGTTACTCTACGCCAGGCCCGATTAGTACTACGATGGGTGACTGCCTGCGGGTAGGAACTGCTATAGGCTTTCGCGCGTCCCGTGAGCATTAGCTCAAATTTCTCGTTTCTGATCGAACACTGACATTTGCTAAGAACCAAATCTGATTAACTTACTTCTTATCCATGGATAAGAACTTCTCTAATCTGAAATAAATACTCGTTGTGTATTCATTCTAGACTTCACTTCATGTTTCCGATTATCTTGGTATTTATTCTAAGAGAAAGTGTCGACCGAAGCGTTAATCCTACTTCTTGACCAAACACGAACTCATGTATTGTGCCTTTCTGGCAAAGAGTGAAAATCAGCTGACATTGGTTGCAGAGGTGGATTTGGCAGGGGACCCCATGAAAAAGGGGGCTGCACAAGCCAGGGAATGTCAAACAGTAACAAAACATTTTCTGGGCTGTGGCTGTTTATGACATCTTAAGACTGTTTTCATTCTGAACATCACTAGTTTGTTTTATTACTACAAAAATAGAGGTCTCATAAAAAACTAAAATGAAAAAGTTAAAAAAGTATTTATTTACATTTGGCCACTCATAGTATTTACTTGAAAAGATTGACGCCAAGCACTCAAGATTCAGTCGATTTCTCGTTGTTCTAGTTGTTGAACATTCTCTAGTTTACGTGACAGCTAGTCACTTATAACATTTATTGACTGATTTATACTAAAACTTTTGCTGCATGTTTGCTCTTGGCATCAGCGCCAATTAGAGTCCAGAAACGGTCTACAATTTTTTATGCATTAATTAAATTTACACATTTATATTGGTATATATTATTTCATGATTTTGTCCGAATCACCCCGAGTCTCCGTTTGTCTATGTGCTGAATGGTAGAAATGTTAGAACTTGGAATGCACATTCCTGAACAGAAATGTACATACAATAGGGAGCAGCTTGATAATCCGAAGGTTCGCTAGTCCAAAAGTTTTAGGTTTCTTTCCTATACACTTCTACAGACGTTGACTCAATCTCCACATTACCTCTCAACTAAGAATAGGTCAAGGTTAGGGTTAGCGTGCAGTTAGAGTTGGTGAAAATGTATGTTACAGTATATACACCTTCGGACTATTGAACCTTCAGACTAGACGCACAATCCTTACAATCAATTCACTGCATAGTTGTTGGAACTTGTACTGCTGTCTGCAACAACTAACTGGCGTAACTGTTTATTGTTGGTAAATGTTCATAACTATAACTGGAACTTGAATTAATCTGACAATGAAACTATATTTGACATTATTTCACAACTATAATTGGAATTGAAACGAAATTTATTTGACGACTAAAATTAGAACTGTTGTTGAAATCAAAACTCCATAACTCAATTGAAACTGAAATTAAGAATTATTATAACTGAAAAATCACAGTCACGACATTTAAAAAATTCACTTGTTGCTCCGGACTCCAATTCCCCATGCAGTGCTTCCCACCAGGCCTCCTAGTTAGATAAAAACAACAGTCGAAGTTGAATCAAAGTACTGTTTTCGGTTACGCGCCCTTTGAAAAAGTCTTGCTGCGAGACTACAGTCGTGAAATTGTGTCTTAACGCGGTTTCCATCCAGTGAATGCAAGTAAGTACGCAACGAACGTTGACAAACACAAGGAAAGATAGAAGCGGTCGTTGCGTTGCTTTTGATGGAAAGCGTGCTTGCGTTGATGTAAATTGGGCATAACGTATATGCAAACTAATTGCCTTATTTGGGCATATACGTGCAAATAGCAAATCGGCAAGTCCAAATATTTCTAGGAGGTTGGAAATATCTCATAAACAAGGCAACTTGGTTATGTTCTAAATGCAGTAAACACGGTTTAGGCCTAACTGCATGAATACTCACGAGATTAATTGTTAGTTTTTCATCAACATTCTTTTAAAAGATAGTTTTATACGCTCAGGTGTGTGCATTAATTGAAGACATGCTCCCCTATTGACGTACGAATAGACTCGTTTACTACTAGTGCTACAGTGCCGCGAAGCAGACTGGAGACGCTGTTGTTTTGGTGTCGGTTTATGTTTTTTGAGATATAATATTTCATTTTCCACTTGATGTAAGATTATTCAAAGTTTACGAGATCATTTCTTATTTGCAATTAACGTTTAGCGAGTATAGCTTCCAATATTCTGCAGAAATGTATCGCAGTGACTTGTTTACTTGTCAGTTATAGGCTTATAAATTTTCTTCACGTGGTTTGCATTTTAACGCTCAAAAGGCAGCTACTGCTTTCAGCGCGTCTTAGCCGTCGCAATTCTGTCCGTCCGTCTGTCACGGGTGGATCAGTCAAAAGCGTGCAAGCTAGAATCATCAAATCTTCACCTTCGGCTGCCTGGAAGACTCTAGTTTCAGGAACCGTAAAGCTTTTCCATAAATTCGAAGGGGGTCACCCCGAACGAAGGCGCTAAATAAGAGGAGGTGGGCAAAATTTGCGATTTTTGGCCAATAAGTCGCTGTATCTCAGTAACGGTGCGAGATAGGGTCTAGGTTACTATTAATCACTAATAGGAAGTCGTACACTGGCTCTCGATTGGCGCCGAATTCAATGACCTT
>Ga0056128_1002922_pt1 | contig 20618 bp, 15 predicted proteins | sample WorMetLIZISLAND2_FD_71113 | JGI IMG/M metagenome (GOLD analysis project Ga0056128, IMG submission 71113) | Marine gutless worms symbiont microbial communities from Max Planck institute for Marine Microbiology, Germany - Olavius geniculatus... ... | reverse complement strand
GCCTATCTGCAACCGTTTTCAAGCTACACGAGCCAATAGCGGTAAAATAACTACTTGTAGATTCTTAAAAATGTATGATCGCCAGCTCAACTGCGGACGGCATAATACGTAGCCGTTGGCCAGCGTGAATAGAATCTGCTCATGTTGCTACCTAGAAAGTCCTACCGCTCTGATGTGCTTTGATATGAGACGACTCGTCAGAACTTTTGAGTAGGCCTAACTATGTTGCACATTTTCTACAGCGACGGCTTTCCATAACTTTGAGGTTCTCCCGTTTTCCGGTCCCGCGTTTTCCACCCCTGCGATTTGGTGCCGGGTTTTCCAGTTCCGCGTTTTCCAGTCTCGCGTTTTCAGCGCCCCCATACAGCTTAGGTTACTATTAATAACTAATAGAAAGTAGCATACGCCCTGTCAGAGTAGATGGGAATCGTTGAACTTGGATGACCTTGAAGGTCATTGACAACCAGTACCGTCGGCTATCCTAGCAACAGCTGGGCTTCGTGTTAACCTTTAAGGGGATAGACAGATTACGAGTACCCAGAATCCCGGATATGAGATATGCGTCATTTTCGTAGAGTTCTTGAGGCATGCCGACGTTAACGTTCGATGTTTTGATTGAAATGCGACAAGAACTTGGAACATTCTGCCATCAAAAGTGATGTCTTCTCAGTGTATGCAAACATTAAAGACAAAACTTAAAGATTCGTCAGTTTTCGCCTTTTCCACAGCTTACTGCAAAGTGACTGCGGTGCCATAGGCGTCTTATATTTTAAATGTTATTGCGTTGTATTGTATTTACTTTTGTACTGAGGAACGTTTACTTCGATTCTTGTTTCGATGATTTTTGTGTATTTATTTTTTATTGTTTTTTATGTTTTTAAAATTTTCAATAATGTTTTTTCAATTTTTAAAAATGTTTTTTTGTGCTTTTAATGTGGTGTTTTTTGTTCTTGTTAAAACATAAAGGTACAAAATTACGAATGTGATTTATTTCTGATGGGCAAATTGCGTTCAGCTGTTTTTGATCTGTGCGTTCAGTACATTCCAATTTTTAATCTTTACAAATGTTAGATTTTTGTTTTTAATTATCTGAGTTAGATATTCTTTGCATGTATAATGGTGGAAAAAGTAGCAATTAGAACATCTGCAGTTTAACTTTTTATGCATGTTTTTGTATGGTTTTTTATAAAAGTGAAAAAACATGTTTTTAAAATGTTTTTTTATTTGCAAATGAATGTTTTTAACATCTATGTTAGGAACCATATACGAGTCAGACGAACGAACGGACTGACGGACAGACAGGCAAGGTGCGTAATGTGGCCCACTAGAGAGTGGCGTATCAATACACGCGTATTTGTGTGTAGGCTGTGTTTAAGAACTACGATCACGACAAAGACGGGTTCATATCGCACGCAGAGTTCGATGCAATCGCCGGCAATTTCCCGTTCATCGACTCGTTCGCTGTGCTCGACGCCGATCAGTCTGTGTATAATCACTGCTTTAGGCCCGTGTACTGTTTACGGGAGCGCTGAGAATGACTGAGATGAAAATAGAAAATGCAAGACATGCTAATGGCGCCTCTCAATTTAATTAGGTCGAAATTATGAAGTCACACTAGTTATGCCAGTCAAACATTTTCGTTTCTAACTTGAACAAAAATTATTAGATACTCATAATTTTGGGTGTAAATATTTTTGACACAACTAGTCATTAAATGGCCGTTCACTTTTTCACTTCACCCAGTGTTTCTGCACTACTTCGGGAAAGAAAACCAAGCGGAATATGCGTTAAAATATGCAAAAAAACGTGAAAAACATCCCCAGCATTATTGATTGTAACTTGAAGCCTGATTATCAGATGTCAGTAATTTTCGACACACATACTTATGGCATAACTGGCTAATAAATGACTGTTTAAGTTCCTACCTCACCCAATGTCTGCTTTTGCACTACCTGGGGAAATCAAACCAAGCAAAATACACGTTAAAAGGATAAACAAACGTCGATAAATTTCATCTATCCTGATTTGTGGCCTGCAAGATCTAGTCGATTACAAGATATGACTGTCATGCAGCAGTGTGTCTACCAGATGAAGTTTAAGAATGTTTGTGAAGTTAAGAAGCAACTGGTGAAGTCTGGATTAGTCTGGAGCATAACATTATCGATACCGCTGTCAGTGAATGGAAAAATCGTCTTCATGTTTGTGATTGCACAATTAACCAACATTTTGATCAGTTATGTTGCAGGCAGCTGAAAAACGAAACAGTTGGATAAAGCGTCAGCCATAGTGTCAAAAATGTAAACAAAATGTGTTTTGTGCATTATTTACATTAAGTAATAATACAACTTTAGGTAAAAATGCAATATTTCGTTGGTTCTGATTTCCCCAGATAGTGCAGAAACATATAATAGGTGAGGTGGGAAAATACATAATGATTTGATGGCCAGTTGTCTCAGGTATATTTTTACTAAAAATTAGTAAAATCCGGTTATCCTTTTTCAAGTTACAGTCGAAAATGTTTGGGATGTTTTTTTGAGACAGTATATAATAATGACTCCCATATAATAATGAATCCTCAGTCATTATTATATGTATAATTTACACTTTCCCAATCTATTTATACCTATTCAGCTGTGAACATATACAGAATTAGCGAGAGCATTATACTGAATAAGAGCAACAACGATTTTTAAAGAAATAACTCTTTATTAGTCACACAAAAAGTTAATATTATAGGCCTACCTGGTGACCTGGTGAAGTGTAAACTATACATATAATAATGACTGAGGGAGTTATTTTTAGGAAGAGTCATTACTATACATTACACCGGGAATATGAACACTTTGATGCTTTTTTTAAACACTTATTTTTGCTCAGATTTAACACATTTTTACTACTTTGCTAGTCGTCAGTGATAAACCTTTCATAAATCTAACATCCAGGACCAATTGCCATGCTATACGGTTATGTATCACTGCAATAATCATTAACTCGCGTATGGTGTTCATATCCCCCCTTTACCCGAATAGGGTAGAAAAGTAAAGTGAATGTAATACGGAAAAAACCAATGGTGGTAATTGCAACAACTGTGCACGTGTTTGCCAACGTTAGTCAGTGATATAGACAAGTTTTCTTATGTAGTATTTACACGAGACGATCGCGGCGACGATCGCCTCGTGTAAACACTCCATTAGTTTGAGTCCGAGTCATGATAATAAGGATTCGAGTCGGACATCACTGGCGTTGGCGCCAGCGCCGTGTATGAATAGATCTGGCTAAAGGTGTTTTTCTGTTAGGGACGGAATGATCAGCAAGTCTGAGATGAAGACGTATTTTATCAGGGCTAACTGTCACGCGCTTCGTAAATGCTTCAAACACGACTTTCACGAGACTACCTACTTCAAGCCGACGTTTTGCATCCACTGTACCGGCCTGGTTCGTTTCGTTGATTTCTACATACCAAAAACGTGTTTGTGCTTATTTGCAAGCTCTAGTTCTAGCAAGGGATGTCTAAGTTTTTTTGATTGTTGCCATTTTGTGATGCTTGTTAGCTAGAGCTGACACTTTTGTTTATTTACGTTAGGTATTGACTCAGTCATGAAAATCATGACGCCTTTCAAAACTTAAGAGGCTGCTGTAAAACGGTTAGGTTAACTCATGAAAGAACTTTGCTGTTAAAATATTAGAATCTTTAGTAATATAGATTGTTTAGAGTGGGTTAAAGTTGTTACAAACAGTTTTGTATTATCTTGACAGCGTCTGCGCAGTCCACAAATGCTTGAACTGTTTATTGCTTCTTCACGCTTATTGGCTTTTTGTCAGTTTTTTAAACAATTTTTTTTGGTGTTTACTGCTTTAGTTAACTAGTGTTTGTCTGTTTATAAACCGATGTTAAATGTTTTCACGTTTAAGCCTATTTCTTACTGAGAAGAATCATGAAATTAGTCGAACGTTTATATTGTATCTGCTATAAGCAATACGTCTTCTTTGATTCAGTTATTGTTGCGCTGCTTTTGTTTGTAGTTGTGGGGTCTAATAAAGCAAGGATGGAAGTGCAAAGGTAAACAGCAAGAACTGTTTTTTTTTGTATTTATTCATTGCTACCGTACATAACAACTATTGCTTTTAGTCTGGCTGGGGGCCTGTACCAGTCTTTTGCTTACTGTATTGCAAAATTACTTTATAATTTAACGGCATATGCTGCTTATTATACGGCTTATACTGTAGAATATATTGCAATACTCGTATATAGCTGTGTGTTGCTGCATTTGAAGACTGCGGAATCAACGCTCATCGACACTGTAAAGACCTGGTCGTGATGGAATGTCGTAAACACGTTTCGTGTCACGGCCGGACCTCGCTATCTAACGGTCGGTGTCAGTCGCTCAGTCGCTGTAGACATATTTACCAAACTAAACGAATATACTGCAGCCCTGTGCTGACATAGGTATTATGCAGCCGTCCATACGTCCAGAGCTGCGCAACCTAACCCTTACGCGAACCCTATCGATAACGTTGAGCTATTAAACTGAAAATTGGCACATCGGTTAATCCTGCTCTGTAGGGGAACATCCACATCAGCCATCATTTTTTTCAAGTTAGAATCCCGTACGGCAATGATGGACGGACATGTGGACAGATGAAATGACGGACAGACAGACGGGCAATGTTTGTAATAAGGCTTATTAGGAGGACGACACGACACGCAGCTCAGCTTCTCTGTATCCGTTCTTGCAACCTGGAACTCGCTACCAGCAGCCGTCTGTGACTTATCATTATCTCCTTCCTGTTTTAACTTTTTGTAGTTATCATATGTCTGAATTGTTTACCAGGGCCTATGGCGTCAACTTGTTTTGCAGCTTGTTCGTGATGGCTTTGCCACAGCGGCATCGCGGGTTAAAAAGTAGCGGGACAGGAAGTTGCATTTTTCTGGAGATTATGAGTGCTTAAAATTTCAATTTTGTTTATAAGTCTTCCAAAAAGTGGAGGTTAATTCCAAATTTTGCATTTTTGGACAAGTAGAAGGCGCTCGTGAGAGTGCATATCTCTGCCAAGTGAAGTGATTTAAACATTTAAATTAAAACTAAAATGTAAAAGTTTTTACCGGAGGGCGCCACCGTTAATGCCGGTTGTGTAGGATGTGTGGAGATGATGATGAGTCATCGTGTACACACACACACACACATGGAACGACGGACAAAACGACGGACAGAACGACCATCTCTTAATATCTTTCAATGTTTACTACGTTCACCTTGGTGGAGATAAAAATCTTTCGACAAGAAGAAGATTTTAGACAATTTTCCGACAGCCCAAAATTTAAGGAGAAGGGGGACAATTATTCCCCCCCCTTTCCCGGCCACGGCGCCACGGTTGCTGAGAGTGAACTACCAAACTAAACCAAATCTGCTCGGTACAGCTGTGCTTTCCTGCTGTGACACGTATGCCTAACGTGCCCACACTTGCTATGCTTCATTACTATGAATGTCTTAGCGTGTGTTTAAACCGTGTAAGAAATAAATAAACTCATGATGGCGGTGATGCAGGCGAGCACAACGTGACGCTGGCGAGCAAGCGTAAGATGTCACAGCGTCATAAGACGTCACGGTCGACTCACTCGACGCAGACAGAACTCTGCAGCAGCAGCAGCAGCAGCTTGTGTCTGCTGGATGCAGCCGCCTCGGCTAACGGCATCACCCTCATGTCGTCCATAGATGTAATAAACGTTTTTAACGTTTATTTCTTCACCGAATTCACCGAAGCCACCATTATTGCTGATGGCATGAGTAAGCACCGGCAGAGCCATATAAAGCTTACTATCACAAATAACTACCAAAATGTTGTCACGTTTTTATAAAAAAAATTAAACGTTTTTTTTCTTTAAAAAGCGTTCATTAAAATTCTACGAAGAACGTCGATAAGCACTTTTAAAGCCACCGAAACGAATTGATAGACTATAGTGGTGGTAGATTTTTTAGGCCTACTTAGTTTAGTAATATGACCACACGGCTGAATTGAAATTGAATGATGCTGCTTGAGTTTGATAGTGGCGAGTGTTTTCTCTTTTTCCAGTTCTAGCTATACTACACGTACAGCATTGGTTTTTGAGGCAAACAGTTAAGCGGATTAGAGCTAACGTCTTTTTATCAACGTTTTCAAACGTTGTTTTCTATTTCTGCCACGTTTTAACGTTATTTTATTTTATCTAGAACTTTTTTTACGTCTATGATATCGTCTGACTTGCAGGCATCGTACGTTGGTGACGTGCTGTTGTCGCCGGTGCCGCGAGTCAGCACGTCCAGCTGCAGTTCTCTGCAGTCGTCGACCACCCTGGCAACCGTGGAGACCGTGGCGTCCACTCCACAACAGCCGCAGCTCAACGGCGAGTTCTACGAGGACGCCGCAACGCTCTTCGACAAACTCGTCAAAGCCGAAGAAGTCAGTCGATCGCGTCTTACTTAGGCCCGTCGTGGCACGCGACCCAAGTTCGCCGCCCCATGTTTCTGGGATACCGGAAACCGGTAACATTAACTTTGCTTGTCTGTCGTGCTTTCTGGTGGCGGATTTTTCTGGTGTCAGAAACTTGGGCGAAGAACTTGGGTCGTGTGCCATCTGCCGTACGCGCTTGTACTCTTATACCCCGCAAACATCCGAGCAAACATCAGGCAAGTGTATTCGTAATACACGTGCGCGACGTGTGCTCTAATTGCTTGACGTTTGCTCGATGTTTGCTCGATGTTTGGTTGGTGATTGCTTGGTGATTGTTTCGTGTAGGAATACGTGTAGCATGCGTATGCATGCTTTATATTTGCTTGATGTTCACTTGATGTATGTTTGACGTTTGCTCGATGTTTGCTTGGTGATTGCTTGGTGATTGTTTCATGTAAGCTATGCTTAATGCATGCTTCGTATATGCTTGATGTATGCTTGACGTTTGCTCGATGTTTGCTCGATGCTTGCTTGATGTTTGCTTGATGTTTGCTTCATCGTGTAAACGGGGTATTAACTTCGGGGCTTGGTGACGTAAAACGGTATTATGTTGTACTTATGACTGTGCGTTTGGTTCCCGGTCGGGTCGCAATCGTGTGGTTGCTATTTGGATGGGTGACTGCCTGCGAACAGGTGAATTATCTCGGTATATAACCAACACCAAGATCAACACAACTTTTCACCTCTCCGGGCTAGGTTAATCGAGTACGATCTTGTCTGGTTGTGGTTGAGGCGGGGCGCGTTCACCTGTGTCAGGTGGCAGGTAAAACAATGTGATCCCATATGGCAGGTGACGCTGCGTAGCTCTGCGTAGCACGTGCGCTAGTGACTGCATAATACAATATTACAACGTGATTAAGTACTGTATTAATGTTACATAATGCAAAGTTAACAAAATAAGTGCAAAATGCATACTTTGTGACCTGCATCGTACGTTGGCGTAACCAAAGGCCGGACGTTTTACTTTTCTTTCCCCCTTTTCGTTCTCCTATCCCTTTTGTTTCCCTCCTTATTTTCATATTATCTAGCTAGTGGCAGTTCTAGCCCCCAAAATCTAAGGGAGCTGCATTTTACCCCAAATCTGCCTGAAGAGGATGTCTTTTACTTATACCAATATCACCAATAATACCCCGTTTACACGATGAAGCTGGCTCGATGAACTGGCTCAACGAGCTGGCTCGTCCAGCTAACATATATAATTAATAATTGCTCGATGTTTGCTTGACGTTTGCTTCATGATTGCTTCGTGTAGGCTATGCTTTATGCATTGCTCGATCGTGTAAAAGGGGTATATAGCGTCCCATTCGCACACTAAACTGGGGGTGCTCAGCGTAAATCTGGGGATGCGCAGCACCCCCGGATTCATGCTAGATCTGCCGCTGTATTTACCTAAAATCTCCGAATTGCTGACGTGGTTTGTTGATTGGCTGCAGGCACGCGACGAGCTTCAGCAGGAGAACGAAGCGCTGCGCAGTCGGGTGGAGCTGCAGGCCGAGCAACTATCAGCGATGCGAAGTCACCTCGGCATCATTCGACAACACACCGTTACGTTTATACTCGACCAGATGGACGCGCTTCACATGCAGCGTGACACCGAGGTCTGACGGACGGACCACACGGACAGACGGACTGAAGCGATTGTATGACGTCTTGGGTGGTATTACGTCATTGGGGACGGACATCGTAGACGGCGGGTCTTTCGTAGTAAAGTTTGGCGTTTAAAAACCTTGAGAAAATAAAAAAAACGTTGAAAAACGTAAAAACGTGACAAAAATATAAAAATGTAAATAGTCGAAACCGAATATCAGCCGACGAGAATAGTCAGTAGTTAGTGTCGTAATTATTTTACGATTTACCGTCAAATTAGGTGTTTTTTATGATACGCTGGGCATAAATGGGTTAAATTGGTCGCTCCAAAACCGTTGTCACGACATCAAATTACGGGTATTCGAATAATTATTTCTAGCGCTCGAGTTTTTTGATTAAAACTAATCAATAGCAGCAACATGGGTATAAAAACGTTCATGTCGTCGGTGCCCTCTACAACTGACCTACCATGCAAGGTGTCAGCACCCAAGGGACGATGGAAACCACCCAAGATGTTTTGCAGGTCAGCCAGGGCGGCAGGACCGCCGCTGACGAAACCTGTTAGCAACTGATGATCTCAGATCTAGTCGTATTTATTGGAGCTTCGCGCTTCGCATGCACACACTCTTGTCAATCGTTTTTAGTATTTTGCATCTAAGTTAGGCACATATTTTGGCCGCTTTTTCGCTTACCCTTTCCCCCCCCCCCTTTTTAAAAGTGAAAAATATTTTAGGCTAATAAAAAGCGAAAAATAGTCAAAAAAGGAGTTCGCCAAGCTTAACTGAACAACACTTTTGCTATAGATACGTTTTTTCACATGTCCAAATATGCCCCCATGTGTGACGCACTGACGCCGAATGTTTTTTTTGTTGATCAACATTTTTAGCGGTCGACTGCATTGAGATGCTGCATGCTGGACATAGGCCGCAGGCGGCAGAGTGTGGTAGCTGCCTATAGATTGGGATTTGACAGTGATCGAAATCAGAACGAAAACCAAACTATCTTTTGGCAAGATATTGACGCTTCGTTCTCACGAGGAGGGTTAGGCCTACGAGCTTGTAGTTAGAGCCAGCGTTTGGAGAATTTCAGTTTATATTTTGTATTGTAAAATAAAAGATAAAAATAATAAGTTTATACTTTATACACTTAGTGTGCCAAGCACAGTTGGCTGCGTAAACGTGGTTTCTCAAGTCCCTTTCCGTCCACCATTCCAATCATCAAGAAGTTGAGGAACATGATCCGCCGGCGGACTTGCATTACCTCAAGTGTTGGGCTCACTGTAAAACCTGGAACAAAAATGTTGCAAACATTTTAGCATAATTGCACTGGGCCTGAATATTGGAAGCGCTTGCGTGGAAAATAGGACGTTTGCAAAGATGTGCATAAAAGCGACTAATGACCGTCCGCGGTTTATACAGCATGCGCCTTCTGTTTTGCAAGTGTTTTACAAATATTTTAGAGCATAAACATTTTTTGCAAATGTCATGTTGGCCTATTACTCGTATTCACATAACCACAGCAAGTATTAGCTTAACGAGAATGCTGCCAGGATGCGTGAAAATTCGCGCCGAGAGGCAGGCCTGTCGAGAGCCACAGCGGAACCCGGGGAAAAATTCTCGCGGGGGCCCCTTTGGGGAGAAAATTTTTGAATTTGTACTTTATATTTCTGAGCGACGGCGGGGCCCCCAAACGTCGCGAGACCCAGGGTAACTTACCCCTTCTACCCCCATCCTCTCGACGGTCTTGCAGAGAGGAAACAGGAGTTGCTGTGTTAGGACTTTATACTTACAAATTTTCATTAGTACATTAATTTAATCAGTATGAAAACTCCAAACAAAATTGCAGCAAACTGCAATAGACAGGTGAAATGGAAAATAAAATCAGTGCTTGATGAACTATTTCAATCTGAATGATGAGTTTGTCAAAAACTGTTATAGGCCTAGGCCTAAACGAGACAGTTTTTGTTTGAGCTATTGTTAGAGATAAAGCGACTTTTTGAGACATAATGTATATTTATTTACACGTGTGTATGTATGTAGAAGCAGTTGTTTAACTAACGACGCACTGTGCACAGGCCTCCTGCTCGAAATATTTTCTCATAACACCAAAAACTTTCAAAATTCAGGACATTTATCAGGACGTATCTCAGTGGATCCAGTAGGCCCTATAAGTACAAGAAAAGCGCACAGAAAATGAGTGTTTAAAAATTTACGAGATATATGCAAATTTATAAATTTGATATTTCGTTACCCTTGCTTCAACTGGCGAAAATGAAAACTTCAAGGCTTATTAAAATTTGGGGTACAAAATGCGGTGAGAGGAAAATTCCATATTTTCGGGACACCAAATTCATCTGCGTTTATTTCGGGACATAAATGAACAAGCAGCTTTAGTTATTTTATGACAAGCGGGAGACCTGAGTGTAATAATATGCTCGTGATGATATAAAGTGCACATGGCAGAAATGATGACTATATTCGCTGTGGTTACTACTGGCGCTGGACGTCAGTTGGTAAACAACAGCAACCGTAGTTAAGCCTGTTAACGCGCCTACAGAGCGACGTAACTGAACTGAACTGACACGAGTTTAGTTTTTGACGAACTGACCATTGGTTGACACGTACGTCACCGTAGTCAGCGACGCCGTTAGACGGTGCCTACAGTAATGCATTACTGCTTGCACATTGGCCAGTTCGACAAAAAAGAACGAAACCATGTCAGCTCAGTTCGCTGTGTGCGCGCCATTGGAGGCCTACGTTCCGTTGTTGTTAGTGTTGTTGTTGACTCTCAGCCTATACTGTTACTTATTGGGTGTTTACACGATGAAGCGAACGTCAAGCCAACATGAAGCAAACTTAGAGCACACGTCGTGCAAGTGTATATTAAATACATCTGCTTCGTGTTTGCTTCATCGTGTAAACGCCCTATTACACGTCGTGTGCTCTTCATGCCTCACCCGTACCGTGCCTCGTACAGCCTAGTAGACTGCATCTGTTGACTTTCAGGGGCGTCCACCTTTGCAAATTAAATGCCCACCGCATAAAGTATGTAGGTAGGTCCTACACCTGTATTTGTTACAGCGCTGCTGGAGTGGGTAAGCGCAGGCCCGTCGAGAGCCACAGCGGGGCTGCGGGGCCCAGGGAAACATTCTTGTGGGCCCTCAAACATTTTCGTGGGGCCCTCTGTCGAGAAAATTTTTGAATTTTTCTTTTCAAAACGGTGCATTCTGGTGCACTTTATATTTCTGGGCGACGGCGGGGCCCCCAAACCTCGCGGGGCCCGAGGTAGCTTACCCCCCTACCCCACCCTCTCGACGGGCTTGCGGTCGTTTGCTTTATGACGCACGAATGCAGCCGAAAAATAGTGATAACGGTATATCAGTGCAAGCTGAGTGTGGTTTAAATAGGGGGAAGGCTTTTCGCTTATTCAGCGAGAAATCGTTATTTTGCGAGGGGCGACTTTGGTCTGACAACGATCGCCAAAAGAAATCAGTTGCTCAACACGTTCATACGTCGTATTTCAACATCTCTTACTTCCTTCCAACTGTTTTTCGGGTCCACAGAATGTCCTAAAATCGACGAAACAGCGCCCCCAAGCCCCCTAACTGGATTTACCACGCGAAGGGGACAAAGGAAAGGAAGAAAAAAAGCAAAAGATAAAAGGCAGGTGAAGAAAATGGTACTGGCTCTGAAACCTTAGAGGGTAGACGCTCCTGACCACTTTACTGTTCTCGTACAGGGTCCAGCATTTGTGACGCCACAGCCAATATGCATTCTGTGTTAATACTAACAGTTCCTAGTCGCTTAAGCCCAGTGGCGTATACATGATTTTGCAGCAGGGGTTCGAAGTTCAAACTTTCACCTCACTTTTTGGTCCGGCCACCAAACGCATTTTGGTCCATTTATAAGGTGAAAATAACACTTCACGGCACAAAACACTTAGCGGCCTTTATTCACCGAAAAAAACAGTTCTAAGAGCATTACAACATAACTGCATCACGCAGTTGAGTGATTAATTTTTGTTTAATGAATTTGTAAAAAAAATCCTGAACGGAGTACTACTGCATACGCGTACGCCACTTCACAGGTTGTTGGAGCTTTTTGATAACTGCAAACGCCGTATAGCTGCGAAAGATCCGTTCACGTTATAATGTCACGATCTCTCATTGTGCATTGGTGTAGACATATACAAGCGTTTATTTATTCTCTGAAGCACGTCGTCAACAAAATGTGGAATTAAACATTTTTCAACAAATATTTTGTACTTGCTATATAATGAACTAGCGATGCATGACCAAGTGTGACCATTGTAAGCAGGTTAATTGTAATGTCCATTAAAAATAATAAATTCTTATACCGATTTTGTTGGTATTATCTGCGTAATCTCCAACGAGTATGGAAACAAAAACTTGCTTCTAGCGAGTTCAGTTCTCACAAAATGCAGTACTCATAATGTAATCAATAAATGATCCTAAGTGTTCTAAAATGGAGATGGGGCATGCAACATAACTGAAAAACACAGCATATTAGTAGGATTTATCACTGTATACACATATATTTTCCAATATTTATCACAACTTCAACAAAAAAAATGACGGCCACACACACAGAAATGCTATAACGGATAACGAACTGTTACACGAGCATTTTGCGTTTGCCAAATCATCTGAGTATATGTCATTCTGTACATACGTGAAATATATCAAACAAAATTACACAACCTCCAATGCTAGATAGATGAAACAAAGTTGACTGCAGTACATATAATTCTAAAACTAAAAAGTTATCCACCTTTCTCTATACAAAGCGCGATGCATCAGTACTTAAAGTCCAAACTTCTGGCTCTTGTAAGGCTGCACCTCGTATGCAACTTTCCGATAGAAACTACAAATTTCTGACGGAGAAGATTATGGGCGCTCAAAATTCCAATTTTGCCCCTAAATTTACCCAAATTTGCTTTTTTTCAGCATCAAATAGTGCATTTTTGGACGAAAATTTTCGGACAACTGGAACAAAAAAGTGTTTCTGACAATTTTCCAACGGACAGATTTAGGGTGAGCAAACAACCCCCCCCAAAAAAAATGACGTCACTGAAAACAAACTTTACACAGACAGACAAAATGCTGCATCTCAATCTCGCCATCACACGAGACCTCATCTGAATCCCCCCAAATCATTAACAACTGCACACTGTTACCAACAAACTGTCGACACATGAGAGCAAACGTACAACAAGCTAAGCCTGAAGAAACAAAGTTGCCGTAGGTTAGAAAATAAACGCAAAACACACACACGCACAAGCAGACGAAAACCCAAGCCAAGATTCACTTGCATTTACTGCACGTATGGATATGCACATGGCTGTGAACAACTGTGCTAAGCTATAGAATACAGCATAGAACAGTGAGTGAGTGAGTAGGGTTTAATGTCCCGCCCAACACAGTATAGGTCATTTCGGGGATGGCCTTTGCAGGCAAAATTGCACATACACATAATAATGGAACAAATTTAACCTTTATGAAACACAAAACACACAAAAAACCTAAACCTAAAATTGTAAGAACTGCCAATTATAATTGTGCATATGTAACAATAATGGCAGTTCTAATAATCTTCCCTGTTATTCTCCAGACAGGCATCAATCTCATAATGCTGTCTATTGGAGGACGGGGCAGGCATAAGACAGCTGACAAACAAACTGCTGCAGTGATGACTGTTGAAGAAAAGATGTTAGTGGCAGCTGCAGCAACGGCATGTACCCACAAGACAAAAACTACTTCAAATATAGCACGTATTTAGCATGCATGTTCCAAACCAGCAGTTATGTGTACCACAGTTTAAAGCTAACAGATTACAAATAACCATTCACTTCATAGTGAATCAAACTGACAGCAGAAAAGATTTGCGTGTCATGTGCAATAAATGTACAAATAGTTAGCCGGCGGTCGAAGTATGGACAGAATTGTGGCGACGGGATGGGAGGCCAAGGTGGTCAATTATACGCAAAAACTGGTAGACGGGGCATTGCAAACATTTACCATGGCGAAATTACAAAAATTAGCCTTATGCAGACAAAAGCTTTCAGCTTCTGGGGGTATGCCCCAGACCCGCTGAGCTTCACTGACACATGCACGATATACATTCCATGGTTCTTACTACTCTGCAGAATTCATTTTCCCTGACTTTCCAGGACAAAATGAATCGTTTTTCCCGACTAATTTGTTCATGCGAAATAACAAACTAATTTGTTCATGCGAAATAACAATGTCGGTTTTCAATCGCTTGCAACCACACTAGAAACAAAGGCAGCGGAACAAATTTAAAAGTGGAGGTAGAAATAATTTGCGAGCGAGGTGAGCAGGAAAAATTTTGAACTGTTGTATGCAGTCTGCGCACAACGGTTCAAAATTTGTTTCCGCATCTTTGTTAACTTTTGCAACCTGGTACTTTTAAATTCCCCAACTTTCCCTGATTCTCTGATTTTTCCGTGACTTCTCTTGACCATAGGAACTATGACATTCAAAATGGAACCCCAAAATTGCTGTTGATGGCACAAACCCCATAACACCACCAGTTGTTGTTGTAAAAGCCCAACAACTCGTCTTTTCTCGTCAGAGGCGATGCAAGAAGAGTAAGGGAGGAGGATACGTATTCGTTTGCAGCTGTTGTGCCGAGCAGACTGTCGTTGGATACAGACGTTGACATGCCATGCCAAGGCTTATTGTCGAAGTTCTTTCGACAACAGGCGAACCAGCCAGCTGTTGGTTCCACCACAAAAAGGCGACACCACCAACACCCCCATTCCCATTCTGGAATAGATAGGTTATCTACAACGAACTATATTTAGCTGATAATGTGTGCAGCACTGATGATGTGTGCAGCACGAAAACGTAGCATAACGTGAATTGAAACTGATGCAGAAATGACAACCAATGGCAGTCCAAACAAACCGTTATAAGAATTCAAGCATTAACTCCAACTAGCTACTACATGCCTTGTACACTAGTCATCATAGCTAACGCTCGCAATCATAGTGAATATTACTCAGACAATACAGAAACGTAATCAACATAATACATTTCATTCGGAGTGCAGGTTAGAACTAGGATTATAACTAACCGTGGACTAGAACGGTGCATAGATGAATAAAACATTGTATACACAGATTGTTAGCAGAGCACATACACAGATAGTTCTTCTGCAGATACTTCAAGTCAAGCTGGCAGTGACGCACTCAGCTAGTTACTTAACTTAGTAGTTATTACGGTTACTTCTTACTCTACACTGGCACTCATACTACCTATTTCTGCCACACTGTCTGCAGTGGAATAACGTATCAAGAAAGTTGCAGCATGCACGAGACAAGGAAACCAAACTGCTAGAATAATACATGTTCACAAACCACGAGGGATCAAAACGTCGCTCGGTGTGGTGAAATAAGTCTGTCAACCCTCGCAGCAGCAGCTAACAGTTAACATACAACGACAACGTGTTCACATAAAAACACCACCAGAGATGTCAAAACGAAAAATCACCACGACTTTAGTTTCTGGCATAATTATTTAATTTTCATTAATCTTGGTCCTTCAGAAAAAAAACTCCCATGGTGGAGTGGTTTCTTTACGGGCCAATCGCCCCTCCAACCAACCAATACTTCTGGCACACTGAAAGATGTGACATTTTAATGCATAGCGGGTACATGTAGCTGTATTGTACAGAAAACGAACTTGAAGTGATCCGAAAGCAGTGGCCTCGAGAACAAAGTGAGTGGGGACCCTGCATTAGTATGACAGACAGTGGTTGTGTTCTGTTTGAAGGTCTGACCAGGTCTGGGCTGTTCCAAGTCATTTTTTATTGTTTCTGGAATGAAAGTTTCGCATTTTTAATTGTTCCGGAAAAGCCTGTGTCGATCCAAAAGCTTTCTGGGTCGAAAATACGAAAAGCTGGTGCAGCGCAGGAGGGTGATTAACGTCACACCATGTCAGCCAATCAAACACATTGTTTACACGTCTGTTTCATGCCAGATTATGGGACATATGTAGTTATGTACCGATTAATTTATTTTTGTGCATTTTACTGTGCGTAAAGATAATTGTACAGGTGTGTGCATTTATTGGCTTGTTAGCCAGCACTTTTGTTTATTGAGAAAACGAAATTGAGAAAATAAATTTGTAAGGCACAAAGCACTTGTTTAGAATTTTATTTATGCTAAAGGCAATTCGAATTGTGGGCATGGCGACATCTGTTCCGGGTCAACGGCGTTCTTTTTTGCGGTCAATGCAGAAAGGTCCAGGTCAAGACCGCAACAAATCACTGCACCTTTTCGGAAAGCCAAAAAACACAACCTGTGGCATACCTGTGGCATACATGCCACCAGGCAACAACAGGCAGCGCTGAAGACACTGACGCATTACAGCCAGATGACGGGTGTTTAGCAAGGCAATGAATAAATTACGACAAACAGTGCACTATCCCAGTACGTACAAGCATCAAGGCATTCTGTCCTGCCTCTCATTTACAAACCAACATACAGATCATTTGCAGACATCTAGGCCACTCTAATAATTTACTTCCGAGCAGCTAGACTGCAACACATGACTAACGGTAGGTACATGTACACACAGACATTGATAATGAATATGACAAAAAAATGACTAAACGTGAGTATAACACAAAATAACTAGAAGGCGCTCGAGAGAGTGCATATCTCCGCCAGCTGGGCTCTTGTTTATCAAATTTGCTGAATTTGTGTCATCGGTGCTGCACTAAATAATGGCATATAATTATGTCGAGTGATATCAAAGTGACATGGATGGAGAGGAACATATATTAAACACTTTATAAAAAGAAACAAAAATTACATGGTGAAAAAGATCCATGCAGTGCAAAAAAATTCGCTGTCAGAAGTTCAGCAGAAACGACAGTCTACAAATTCTGTCAAAACACCACAAAACTGGTTCAAAACAAGCAGCTGTCATGTATTGAATTAAAATTCCCAAATTATCAACCTTTAAACAGTAAGCCCTCACATCACACTGTACCTAATTCAATGCAAAGTACAACTGTGACTTGACAGAAGTTCTTACTTGTATTAACTGAATTCCTGCAGTAGCAAACATTCCACTTTAGCGTAAAAATCACTCAATGTGCTGCAGCGAAAATTTGCGACAACAATTATCGGAATATGCTTGCAGATAATTATAGGGTGGGCCAAATAATGAAGCCATTTCTGTTTTATGGCTCGTAACTTTGAAAGTATTCATCAGATCAGAGCCAAATTTGGCACAAATCAACATTATTTCATTCTGAACATAATCTTGGAGTTTATTTGAATATACCTTGAAAAACAAGCTAGCACCATCTGGCGAATGACAATAGCCATAGTAAGTGACGACTTTTTTAATGGTTTTGTTCAGCGTACGAAAGATCAGTGAAAACGATATCGCGCTAATTAATGTTCCACATCAGGAGAAAAAGTATAGCTTTTAGCGTTTGTTTGAAACATTTTAAGAGAAGAATTAGGCCAGGAAAAGCATGGACCAGCTGGTAAAGAAAATTAATTCGAAAGGCAGTGGTCGCTCTCGATCAGTTCGCACATTAATTTTAGTAAACATCGAACTTGTGGAGAAGGTCATTTGCACAAAGTGCTCTGCACATTTATAAAAAAATCTGCATGAATTGAATGGGAAATGGACATTTTACGTTCATCTGTTCGGTGCATTGCAGAGCATGATATTCAGCTAAAGATCTACAAGTGCTTGAGAGGGTTACGGTAATTTGACAGGTGACACCACTTTATTTTTCAAAGTTGTTTTTAATATATCACGAGGTTATGTAAAGAATGGAATAACGTCGATTTATGCCAAATTTGATGCCTATCTGATCAAACTTTTAAAGTTACAAGCCGTAAAACAGTGGCCCCGTTTTTTTTGGCCCACACTGTAGTACGTCAGCTGATATTGACATTTCAACAAATGCACCGAGCTGGATGCCTGTCCGACCGATTCATATGTGTATTTCACCTACGTATTTCATATGTATCAAAGATTGGCAAAAGTCATTCAGGGATGTGTCTTGACTATGTACATGACAGCCTATACTACAGACTACTGGATATCACGTACTGATGGTCCAGTATATAGGCATGTACGCAGCGATTGAGCTGAACGAAAATAACCAACATTACTGCTCTCCCATTGATCAGCTCTGTTCAGTTCAGTTCAATTATGGCGCTGCGCACACGCCCTAAGCAGAAACAAATGGAAATTCCCGGCATCATCGCACGGCTGGTGAAGCTGAAACTGGGTGTCTAGTTTGTGCGGAATGGAAGTCCGCCGCGCTGCGTGAGGCCCTGAAATCGTTTGTACGTGTAGTTCTGGAAAACCCAATCGTTGCTGTCCTTCAATGCTTCGCTGCTTCCACCCGATGCTGTCCGACACAACAGCCATGTGAATGATGAATCAATGACTGCAGCAGTGCTGGTTTAAACTTTTAAAGCTTTAACGTAAAAAGTAAAAATTAAGTATGTGATATTCAATATAGCACTGATAATGCGAGTCAAACTCAAGACCAGAAGCATTTTACTATCTCAAAAATGGCAGCTAATTAGTATAAGCTAACAATATGCTAAACATCTATGATTTAAACTTCTGTTTGACATTCGGTGCACTACAGATGCTGACTACTTACTTACTTACTTACTGTGGTGCACTATGTGGACATCCATTGCCCACATCAGCGAACACCGAACAGCTGGATACATGGTGCAGCCAGCAGACATAGCACTGCCCCAATCAGCCACACTAGGCCTTCACCTTGTGGCTCGTAAGCTACTACTCATTTCCCATACTGATGAGGGTAAGAGGCTGAGTTGCCCTGCATGAACACTCAACTTCCCAAGCTCTTGGCTTCACTGAAATTATTCCAGTGTTACAAGTTACATCGACTGATGGCAGAAGCACACGTAATAAACTGAAACTGAATTTATTACAATATGACTTTGTACGGTCATAACGTAAAACTGGAATGCTAAAGCCAAGACCACTCAATTGTGAGCACAACACCATTAAGTGTTACCCGCACAACCACAGTTGGTTTGCTTTCTTTTATTACAAAGCAGCAGCAAAGGAAATTCACAAGTACTAACAAGGCTGGAATTTGGTAAAACAAAGCAACTTGTAGCCAATTTGCTGAGAATGTCATACAACAAAGATAAAAGAAATGATAATGTCAAGTTAGTTCTATACGCAAAGCCCATAAACAAGGTTGAAAAAAGTTATGCGCAAAATAAAAAAAATAATAATAAACACCAGAAGAAAACTTACGCCACTTGAGGTCGATGTCTGGAAATTCATCAAAATTCGAAGTGTCATCGATACTTTTGACTTCAATCTGTATGGCGGCTGGACGATCCCTGATAACACAAACCAAACTGTCAACATACCACAACAGCAGAAAGACAAAACGTTGCCACTTGTCAGTCTCATTTTTATAATACAGAAGTTTCAATTTAAAAAAAATGCGAACACTGATCAGAAACACTTATTATCTGCCAATCAGTCGACATGTAATTATTTGACTTTTCAAACAATACAAAGTCTATTTATTTAAGAACCAATATCGAAAAAGCAACACACAAACAATAAACATACGAACCTAATATGTTCCCAGTCAACTCCTTGAAAGAAAACATGTTCCTTTATTTCTGGCACACCGCCGGAGCCGATGCGGTGCTCTCTATCACAGCAAAACCTGTGCACAGTACAACAGTTGCTGATAACAAACATTATTTCACTGCGACAGAAACTACAAAAGGTTAAATGGTTAAAGGTAGTGATGTAGCCCTTAATGGGAAGCCCATCACAGAGCAACGGAGCTTCACCTGCTGTATGGGATCACACAGTGTTACCTGCCACCTGACACAGGTGAACGCGCCCCGCCTTAACCCCAGCCAGATAGGCCAGTACTCGATTTACCTACCCTGGAGGGCTGGAAGGCTGAGTTGACCTAAGCAGCTGGTTACATACCGAGATAGTTTACCTGCCCACAGACAGTCACCCATCCAAGTACTAACCGGGCCCGGCGTACAGTAACTTCGTTGATCAGATCAAACGCGTTACCACTACACCACACCACCAACTCAGTGCAGTTGCTGGAAACAATGTTTTTACACAGCATGTTTGCCATAACAACTAACACCATCTAACTATCAATACCATATTACCCCAAAAATTTCAAATCGAATAACTTGATGAGTTGAAGTAATCCAGCTCCAGATCATATCACACAAAATTCTTACGTCAAGTGACACATAAAAACATCCTTGCATTGACATCATCTCTATCACTCATTACTGTAAGCAGCTGTAATTATGACAGGATGCCAAAGTCACCAGGAAGTTAGGAACCAGGAGCCCGATTCACAAACATTGTTGTAAGACATGTCGTAAGACATGTCATAAAATTATCATAACTCATCATTTAAGATGTCATAAGATTATCTTACGACATGTCGTAAATAAATTCACAGAATTTATCTTTAATG
>Ga0056128_1002918_pt1 | contig 20633 bp, 11 predicted proteins | sample WorMetLIZISLAND2_FD_71113 | JGI IMG/M metagenome (GOLD analysis project Ga0056128, IMG submission 71113) | Marine gutless worms symbiont microbial communities from Max Planck institute for Marine Microbiology, Germany - Olavius geniculatus... ... | reverse complement strand
AACACTAAAATTTTTAAACGTTCAAGGTTTAAGGTCATGCATCGTCATTCAAAGTCATCGATGTTGATGCCATTCAATAAGCTCGTCACTAGTGCTTGTTATGATAAGCAGCATGTTTAGGCCTACCTGCAAGTGTTTTCACGCTATACCAGCTAATACCGGTAAAATGATCACTTTTTAAAAAGGCACCCTTCTTTAATGCCCGCTTGCGCAAACCTCGTTGAACCTAGAAAGTCAAGACTTGAATTGCTAAAATCTGCGTTTAATGCCAAAAAATACGTACGCTAGAAAGTCAAGACTTGAATTGCTAAAATCTGCGTTTAATGCCAAAAAATACGTACGCAGGTTATCTTGGTCTATCTGCAGCTATTTTGGCGCAATTCACTCTTAAATTGTGCGCTGCAGCCAAAAATTGCGAAAAAAATCACAATAGACCCCTTTTGAGGAGATCAAGGTTGTTCAAAGTCATCGATGTTAATAAATCTAAATAAATAATAAATCTAAAAAACCCGTCGCCAGTGCTTGTTATGATAAGCAGCATGACCGTACCTATCGCAACCGTTTTTACGCGCAAAAGCAGCTATGCTTTCAGCGCGTCTTAGCCATCGCAATTCCGTCTGTCTGTCCGTCCGTCTGTCCGTCCGTCTGTCACACGGGTGGATCAGGCAAAAACGGTCCAAGCTAGGATCTCCAAATCTTCACTGTCAGCTGCCTGGAAGACTCTAGTTTCAGAAACCGTAAAACTTTTTCATAAATTCGAAGGGGGTCACCCCGAACGAGGGCGCTAAATGAGAGGGGGGTGGTCAAAATTTGCGATTTTCGGCCAATAACTCGCTGTATCTCAGTAACTGTGCGAGATAAGGCCTAGATTACTATTAATCACTAATAGGAAATCGTATACTGGCTGTCGATTGGCGCCGAATTCAATGACCTTGGATGACCTTGAACACCAAAATAGGGGGTTTTACAGATTTTTTTCGCGATATCAGGCTGCGCAAGTCTATATCATTCACAAAGAGGCGCCACCGTCGCCAACGCCACACGCGCCTATGGCCTATGTGTATTATGGTCCCGATCGGCCGAGTCCAAGTAATATGCGATTTTCGAAACTATAACTACTGAACTGGAAATGCTATAGACTTTCGCGCGTCTCGTGAGCTTTGCTCAAATTTCTTGTTACGATACACGAGCCATTAGCAGTAAAATGACCACTTTTTAGGGGGTGCCCCTCTTTGACGCCCGCGTTCGCCGGCTTCCTTGAACTTATAGGAGGTCGCGACTTGAACTGCTAAAATTTACGTTTAATGCTGAAAATTTTGTACACGGGTTGTCTTGGTTTATCTTTAGTCATTTTGTCATAATTCACTATTGAAACGTGCGCTGCAGCCAAAAATTGCAAACGAAATTTACTATAAACCCGTTTTGGGGAGTTCAAGATCGTTTAAGGTCATCGATATTGACAAATCTAAAAAGCCTGTCACCAGTGCTTGTTATGATATGCAGCAAGTCTGTATTTATCTGCAACCGTTTTCACACTATAAGAACCAATAGCGGAAAAATAACGTCTTTTAGGGGGTACCCCTCTTTGACGCCCTCGTTTGAGAGTAACCCCCTTACCCAAGGGCACGAAATTTTGTCAGGAAAAACTAGATCCTTGGGGCAGCCCACCGTGAAAATTTCGTGATCCTAGTTTGCACAGTTTTGACACAATAGAGTAGTGTGTCAGACAAACAGACGGACAGACGCCCAGGCCATGGCTGACGCGCGAATCATTCTGCTATCGCGTGTAACAAACCTGAGGGTCTTGCGGTAGCAAGCGAAGTACCAATAACGCCGAAATAAAGACGCCATAGGTGACGAGGAAAAAGAGAAATAGATATACACTGTGTCCGGAAAAAAAGTAATCACCTGGACATCGTACAATAAAAATGTCAAATCTAAACGAATCTTAATAAAATTTCGTACACTCAATCCCCAGAAAATTGCTAAAGAAATCGTCAAATTTTGTTAAAATACATTTTTTATGTCTTAGCGGAGTTATCAGTTGTTCACAGCGGTTTTTGTGAGCTCACCTCAAAACACTTCACTTTCAGGTTTTTCTGGTTAATGTTATAAGACACAGACTGAAACTGAAAATGTTTTGGGATGACCTCACAAAAGCCACTGTAGCCATATGTTGCTTTGGCAGATTTGGCTGAAATTGTGGCAGTTTTATTGCCAATGAATGATGCATTGTTGCTGTAAAATTTTACTAAAATCAGATGTTTGTTGGATTTACGCAATTGACCAGTAACAGAGGAGTTTACTTGTATAACACCACATTGGTAACGGAGATATTTTGTTATCGATATTCAGCAATTAATAACTTTGCTAAAAACTAAGATTATTTAACAAAATTCGATGACTGTTTTAACAATTTATTACGGATTCAGTATACATAATTTCATTTGAATTCGTTCAGATTTGACATTTGTATTGTACGATGTCTAGGGGGTTACTTTTTTCCAGACACAGCGTATAGGTGTCTCCCTTTAGCCGAAAAGGTATCTGGGGAGCGTCATAAGCTCTCCCAGCTGAATGGTTTTGGTGCATTTTGAGCTTGAAGCGACACATATCGGGCAATAAAAATCGGTTATCTTGACGATTGTAAACGCAAGTGTAAAATTTAAAAGTAGTCGTGATTTAATGCTGCACAAGATGAGGAGTTTAATGATACAAGAATTGTGCACTTACACACGCTAAAATAACCTACGGTTAGAAGTAGTGTACTTTAGTCACTTAGAAATGCAGTGTTGTTGCCCTGTTGCTTGTGGATATGTTAGACTGTTTCATGCGGGACAAACCGCAACCCTTGTACCCGTTAGAGCAGCGCACGGAGCAAACGATCAAGCAGGACAGCGAGTTGGAGTTTCCTTGTGTCGGTTTGGTCGGACCGCGTCACGCCAGCTGTGACGGAGAGCAGGGGTGTGACATCGGGTGGCAAAGAACGGTCGACCAGCGAGCGGTGCCCGTGAGTGACAATCTCACCGAGAGAGTACATTTCGTCAACGAATGGATGTAAGCCGTCGTCATCGTTGTCGTTCACATGCTGAATGTCGGCTAAGACTTTTTTTTCGTTAGACCACGCTCAGCTTGCCTATAAATTATGTTTTCAGTCGTGCGTCATAAAGCAAACGACGGTATAGTTCATCACGAGCACCTGTATGCTGCCTGAATGTGGCGCTTTAAGTACGATACCACACTGTCTGAAGTGGCATAAGTTCGTACTACGTACTCGCTTACCCACTTTAGCAGTTCGGTATCTAGTACTAAACGCACGAATGCCGTGCTGTCGTAGCACACACCGCGCGATGTTTACGGGCTATTTATACGTCGATCCGGTTACCGACTCATTGAAATACGCTGCGAGCGATTTATTCTACCGGAAATTTGGAATGTTTTTCCTGTAGGACGGTTGGCAATGTTGGGGCTCCACGACGAGCGAAGATTTTAAGCTTCTTCTTCTTAGCGTGTGTTTTGCATGCCGAGGCAGACAATAACCTCCTCATCAGCCAAGCTGACAGACCGCCGGAGAATTTCATATTGACAATCGTTCACAATATGTATCATAAACTGTAGAAATTTTTAGCCAATCATTTTTTTTGTTCCAAGTAATCAAAGCGCGCAGTATGAGATGTCAACGTTACTACATTCACTGCGCGCTAAATGGAGCGGGGGCAAATTCTTTTCGACAGACACAAAATGAGATAGCAGTAAAACTAAGCGTACAAAATCATGCGATTTTTTTACTAGTATTGGAATATTTTTGTCACCGACTTCCATCTACCAAATATCGTCGTATACAGTGCCTACAGACGTGATTGGACATAAATACGACGCAAGCACGAGTACGATACGAACTCGTACGAACACTCCGCGAGTTTTCTACGTAAGAGAGCGTCTTATTCACTGGTCTAGAAGAGAGGAATTAGCATAAACATCGTAAGAACTCGTAGAGCAGTATAGTGGCGAACTTGTGTGAGCTGTAAGCTTAGTAATAAATTTGTTATTGCGGCTGACGAGCAAGTCTCAGTCTATGTCTATCATTGTGCTATTCTCTGATGTTTTCCGAGCGAGTATATTATGCCCATTGCAAGTCTACCAAATGGGATGTTTACACGATCCAGCAAACGTCCAGCAAACGTAATGCTGGACGTTTGCCGGATCGTGTAAACACCCTATAATTGACGTCGAGTGTAGAATTGATGACAACGCTTTGCGATCTACGCTGCATATCAACAACGTCACGCAGTCAGATTTCGCGGGCGAATACACGTGCTGGATGCAGAATAAACACGCCAAGTTGAATCCCGCCAGAATTCTCACTCTGCACCGCCGTCGTAAGTTGAACTATAGGTTGATGTAATTTTGTTGATTAAAGGTATGAAAACTGACGCCAAATAATAACTAAATATAAACGATATTTTCATCAGAGCTGTGAATTATGACGAATGCTTTGCTAGAAATTTTGGCCAGTTAGGCTTTAAAAGTTAAAACTGTACTAAGTTATTTTTATGCCTTCGTTTCAGTGGGTATTGAGAATATGATAACAACTTTTCACCCTCCCCTGGTTGCCGACTGCAAAGTTAACTCTGCTGTCTATTTTGTGTCTCAGTTTATTTTGACCTATTCTCATTATTCCGGTATTTTTACTCTTATCTAAAACTGCAGCCACAGAAACCAGAAACATGTTCGCTTTTTGTATTTACGTCTTTGGGCCAGAATCATTACGGACTACAACACCTACTTTCATTTATATACTGAACTTGACTTTTGATTTTTTTGGTCAAAATTGAACGTTTGCCTTCGTAAGCCACACTGCAAGAAACACGTGCCATATTCGTTAATGATTCTATTGTCGCATATCAAAACACTTCGAGTCTAATCTTGGCGCAACATTTAATTAAAAGTGACCTCGACCGTTTAATGTAAATAATTTATGGCATCATTTTCATCGAATATTAACTTTTAACATTATTTTCTAAACCGACATGATATCGAACGACGAACCTGCATATAGTTTAATTGATATTCTTATTGTCACTGAAAAGATCATTATGAGCTTACAGTTAATACAGTACGTTGCACAACCGGAGACGGAAACGACTATAGTCTCATGACTTGTATCAATGGAGCTTTGGTGTATTGAACAAATTAAGCCAATTAGGTCTATTAGAGTCACAAATTGTCTGGTGATGGTGTAATATGCGAGCTATGTCGGACGCAGTCACGCAGGCAATTAAGAGAGTACGAATTGTTGCAAATTTTACGCTTTGGTTTAAAACTGCAATGTGTACAAAAATGCAGTTAAATTATTATCACATTAAAATTTATAAATTTGTAAATGTTTTCAGCTATTCTGAAATCAAAATACAAACAACAGAGAGAGACGGAGAACAAATCCGCCGACAAGAAGTGATCTGAGGCTATAAATTATACTCCAGTACCGTAAGTAAGCAGACGAAACTATAAGTTTTTTTCACGTTGATCTCAGTAAAAGAGTTGGAAATACGTACCCGCTCGAAAAAGTGGGCCATCCCTACTTTCCACTACACTTGTGCAGACTATGTAGGCCTAATTATGCGTTGCAGAGGCCGTGTACAGCGTCGTGTCGAGCGGTATGTTCAGGGTCGTGACTGTGACTTGCAGCTGCATCCTGCTAGTGGCTGCTGTCGCTTCGCTCGTCGTCTGGCGACGTCGACTGCACATCCGACTTTACTTCCACGAAAGACTCCGAACCCCGCCCGATGACGAGGGTTTGTACGTTTACGCAACAGTGATCACGATGTCGTCATTTCACTCAGTTGAATAACTGCTTGATGTGCGGCCGTCCACATAAGCCGGATTAAGAGTCTTACCCGTCCGTCCGTCCTTTTTTCTATCACGCGTACGTGCTTCTAACTAAAGAATAAAATAACGTTAAAAACCTGAAAATTTTGTGGACTTCTTAAGGACGGAGCAACCGGTGTATGTGCCACTTTTTAGCTCAAAAAACCAAACGTCGGGATTAGGACAGCAAAATAATATATAAACGATGGGTCGTGATATTTTTAACACTGTAAAGAAATTGGAAATTTTGTGACGGCAAGGCGGTAAACTTTAACCCATAGCTTGTTCTACTACAGAGTTTTTTTTTTCTGTGTCTCCTGTGCTGTACCGAGTTCGAGTTGTTCATCTATCGCAGTATGTATGACGCCGCAAAGGTTGCATTCATAATTAAGCAGTGGTATTCAGTCAGATACTATGTTTGCTGAGCGATTGTAGCAGCTTGCTTAAGTCGTTTGAAAGCTGAGATGACTCTGAGCTTAGTGTGCCAAATACTAGTTCTGTACACGATTTAATACAGTTCTCATGATCGTCTGTATTTCATTTTACGTCACATTTTTCTAAATAGACAATGAACTAAAGGTCTATTTCCACTACGGCTGCGCGTTGCGTTGCGTTGCGTTTGAACAAGTTTAAACTCGCCGCAACGCAGCGTTGCAACGCGTTGAAAAGGGCGGAGACATTTTTGGGAAGTATATTAATTAGTTAATGGCCGACAAATACGAAAATTGTTGCTGTTGGGAGCAGCAGCTTGTTGCACATACGTGTTGCGTAAGAAAAAAAAGAAAACGTAGGCCTAGATTTTGGATTCACCCCGTTGTCGCCAACCGGGATGACCAAGGCGACTATCAGCATCTGATACAGTAGCTACGCTTTGACCCAGCTCTGTTCCGGCGATACTTTCGACTGCCCTCTGTCGATCAGTTTGATGACCTACTCGGGCTAGTTAAGCGTTCTCATTGGTCAATGCAATTACTGTCCCTCGGATAGTAAACAAAAAATAGAAACACTGTCGGCGTTTCTATTTCAAACGCATCGCAACGCAAAGCAACGCGCAGCTGTAGTGGAAATGCTTCCCATTGAAAAAGCTGGAAATTCGTGTTTTTACTATCGCGACAACGCGCTGCACAGCGCGTTGCAGCGCTGCAACGCGCTGTGCAGCGCGACAAAGCAACGCAACACAACGCCGTAGTGGAAATGCTCTTTAACTGCTCCGAATATTTTTTAATTTGTAAAGCACCGAACAAGAAAGCAAGAGAGTAAGTAAGTAAGCAAGTAAACGTGAATATCGCATAACGTTAAAATTAACACTAATGCGCTGCAGTCACGTTACTGTCTCTCGCTGTTATACGCAGATCTGAAGTACGACTTGGTGCTGATGCGTTCTGATGACAGTGAACGGTTCGCTGCCTACTTGCATCAACAACTGACAACAGACAACCCGTACAGACAACTTTCCGTCTTTCTGTACGAGGACGACATTCCTTTAGGCTACTGTGGGTGTGAGTTTTGCTTATTATCGTCTGTGTACTATGTACACGTTATATTATATCATTAACTAAAGTTTAAACAGGCGATTAAAGAGCGTTGCTTAATTGTAGGATCTTTAAATGAGTACACTACGTGATAAATACTTTTCTTTTACACGGAATCGTTTTATTTGATGAATCTATGCAAAAAGTTGAAACTTACCTGAATAAAAATACTTGATCATCGTAACGTACCATATACCATATACTTGTAAACTTGTGAACGCAATGATTAGTTTAGTAGTTTAATTTGAACGTCAATTTTTATCATTCGGCATAGTGTAGGCTACAGCACAAAATCACTTATGAGACAGGAAGACACCACAGACAGCTTCCGAACTAAATGTCCTGTCCTGCTGGTTGAAGTGTTATCATATGTATGCTGTTTTACCAAAGTTGTTGACTCTCGATCATTTTAAATGCTTTGTTTAAAATTCTGGTTAAATTGCAGTTTGTCAATTATTTTTGTTACAGAAGCATTTGATATTGATTTCAGTATGAGTGGCAACGAATAACGTAACATATCGTAGGCGTACCCTGTAGATTAGACGCGTATTGACGATAATTTTTCATCACTCGTTGCTAATAGGGATATGTCATATCTGTTGCAGACAAGACTGATGCCTTAACGGAGGCTATATCGAGGTCCCGCTGCGTTCTGGCAGTCGTAAGTCCGGGTTTCTTCAACAACGAAATTTGTCGTTTCTGCTTCGAGAACACGGTGCGCGATGGTCTGGTCGTCGTCATCTACGTTATGTACGGTGAGTCGGACGACAGCTCGTTGGCCGAAGAGGTGCGCGTCGCACTTCGCAACAGTCGTCGACGTTTCGTCTGGCCGCTGACCGAGGACACCGACTTCAGCCTCGGCGCCGACCCGGCACAGCCTCTACGTCGCCACAAGCGTGTCGACGAGTTCTGGGTCAGACTGCGTCTGGCGATTCCATTCCGGCGAAAGGTGCTGCGAGCTACTGAGAAAGCTCCATTGTTGGTGTGAAAAGCACAGCTACCGCTGCTGCCTGCAGGCATGCATGATAGTGAACAGTTCTACGCAGTTCATCTCTGATTAGTTCGTGCTTGTGATTAATGATCATGTTCAATACGCGTATATGTAGGTATAGGTAATGCTAGAGTTCGACTTCAAAAAACAAGGACCTAACAGATTGTACAGATTAGGATAATTGTTCGTGCTCCTGATTGGAGCCTTTTTATCCCAGCTTGCCGTTGTGTTTGCTTTTATCTGTTCGACTAACTGTTATGTCTATTGTAAATGTCAGTACTCAGTAAATAAAACAAACATAAATACATTGCTCAGTACCGGCGCTAGAGAGTTGGAAGCCCCTAAATACAACTGTGAAGCTCCTATAACGGTCCGGGGGCGGAGGTCAGGTCAGGAGGCCTTTGCCCCCTGAAGCTAAAACACTTTTGGCTTTTAAACGTTTGATGGAAGCCGCAAATTTGCCCACGTTTCAAAAATTTGCAAACACCAAAAAATTAGATACAATTATGTGTTGTCTTTGCAAAAAATAAGATTTAATAGGCCGCATTTTACGTCACAGATTACCGTACATTAATGAAGAATAATAAAACCTTTCCAGTTTAAGTAACCTTTTTCATGTTTATTTATTTTATATTGTGAATATATTTGTAAAAGGTATATTTTTCATACGTAGTGTGAGGCCCTTGGGTGTACGCAAGCTCCCTTTTCTCGGCCCGGGGGTACGGAGCGCTTTTCCGTCGGCTCTGATATTGAGAAAAACTCAGATCGATGCAGCAATAAGTTACGGGTTTGTCGTGGTGTTAACGCAAGTACATATAGATAGGGCCTTTAATTTTATGTCACTTATAATGTACGATATATAATATTATATGTAGGCCCTGTGGATTGTAGTCTTTTAATGCCTAATATTATATGCTGAAGACTTTTACTGCTGAAGCTTTTATTTTAATCTAAGCATTTTTCGCAGAGATAGAAAAAAACGTGAGTGGGCGTTGTTTCTGAACACAGTGTAACTTATGTGTGTGACTAATATAGCTCTCATAATGTCGTTACTGCTTTGATGACGATAAAAGAATGTTGATGAAATTTTGAACAGCCACAAGAGTAATTTGCTGCAATGCCGTAAAATACTATACCTATCAATGACATGTGCAAAAAGTATATGGCATCGAGAATAACGTAAAACTGATTTCACACAGTTCGTTAACAGTTAACAGCTCCACACTAGCCTACGTGTAATGAAGTTGTAGAAAAATGCAACATAACGACGATTGCCGATCACACGGATGGGAAAACATCTACTTATCACAAACATTTCTGCATGTAACAAAGACACAAATAGACAGCGACGTAACTGAACTGAACTGACACGGTTTAATTTTTGAGAAACTGACCAATGGACGAGCACGGCATTGTTTGACGCGTACCGCGTACGTGCCCGTAGTCACGTGGACACCAACGCCGTTAGACGGAGTCTAATGCATTTCTGCTTGCCCACTAGCCAGTTCGTCAAAAACTAGGCCTAACCATGTCAATCCAGTGTAGTTTAGTTACGTCGCTTTATACGCGTCTTTAGAGACGTGTTTCTGCAGTCCTTGTATAATACGCGTTGCATCTCCGCCTCGAGTCGTTGGTTTGCGACAGACAATCAGACGCGCCAGCTGACTTATGACGCCGTCGTGCTTCAGCCTTCAGTGCGTATATGAAAGGGTTCAGGCCCGCCACGTTTAGGTAGATCACAAACAAACACCATCGAAACGAGAGCAAGCTGCCAGCTGCTGTTTTGCCTCAAATAAGCCGAGACCAGGAAGAAGATGTAGTTTGGGAGAAAGCACACACTAAACGCGAGGCCGACGATAAGCACGGTTTTGATGATGTTCTATTTGAGGCGTTTAGACTGAGTTTGTTCTGCACTCGTCTGTGCTGAAGTTCCTTCCACACTGTGACCGGTCATGACACGCATCTGTCGCCTGATTACGACTACTATGCGCCCGTAGCAATGAAAAAACTAGAAAAGCACTCGGAGAGCGCAGACCACCGCCAAGCATAAGTTTAGTGCGCTACGATTACCGCTGCTTTAGCTTATTCTGCCAATTAGCGTGGCGATATTTGCCCTGGCAAAAGTGTGCACCAGCATGCAGTTTGGATAGCGACAATTACCACCGCATTAGTGTATTATGCCCGTTTTGTGCGGCGACATTTGTCACCGCAATGGCACCGTGCCTTATATATAGTAGCATTATGGATATTAGATACCGGTAGCTCGTTTTCAACCTACGTATGAGGGGCGTTCAATAAGTTCCAGGACTATGTCCTTAATACAACGACAGTAAATCGCACATTTCTGACAGTTATGTTACTTTTCAACATATTCTCTCTGCAGTTCACTGCAATTTTCCCATTGTTCTACAAGTTAGCTGGAACCCGTAGCATTAAGTTTTGTATTGGCACATGTAGAAATTTCTGGACAAAATGCTGTAGAACATCTTCGTTATTTTTAAACTTAACGTCTTTAAGTGATTCGCTCTGTGGTCCAAACAAATGAAAATTACTTGGAGCGAAATCTGGACTGTATGGCAAATGCTGTAGCAGTTCCCAGTCTATTTTTTTTTCAATTTTCTTAACTGTCTAATGGGCCAATTGCACGGTGGGGCACTGCCATTTTAAAGAATGACACCTTTCTGCAGCAAACCTGGTCAATTGTTGCAAGAACAGAGCCTTGAGGCACACGTACCATAGAGAGAATCATGTGGGGAAAACAAACTACCAGAGCAGCGGACGTGGAAAAAGCGAGATGACAAGTATGATTTGAACCAGTTTAAGACAGTGCCATGAATGCCAAACGGAGTAGAATATTGTGATCTATGGTGTCAAAGGCAGCAGACAGGTCAAGAAGACAGAGACATAATGATAATTGTTGTGAGCCGATGACCCGATGGCATTGACGAGATGATCACGAACGTACAGAAGAGCAGTTTCAGTGTTATGATGTTTAGAGTAGGCAGACTGCCGAGGATTAAGAAGATTATTAGATGATAGGTGGGTGATTAATCGAGATTTTACAACACGTTCAGTTATTTTAGAGATGAGAGACAGGTTGAAGATCGGGTGGTAGTTTGACAGATCTTCAGTGTTTAAGGTATGTTTTTAAAGTAGATGAGATACAACAAAGTATTTTAGAGTAGAATGGAAATTACCAGAGCTAAGGGAGAGGTTGACGATATTAGTGATAGACGTAGGAATAAGAACAGAAGAACATTATTTAAGGAGCCATTATAGGTATTGGATCTGAGTCAGATTGCTTGTTTGGACAACTGGACAGGATCTTGGATATTTCGGATTCTGTAGCAGGCTTGAAAGTCGAAAAGTCTGGAAGTGTAGCCGCCGGAGAAAGTGAGTGTGGAGTTAACAGGAGTAGCTAGAGTTGTTGAGCAGGGAAAGACGAAGTTTGGAGATTTTATCAGTAAAGAAAGAAGCAAAGTTATCGGCAAGTGAACTGGCTGAGATAAAGGGAGCCTAGGTAAGGGTCAAAGTGTGATAAGGGTGAAGAATATTTACGATGTAAGAGATTATTGACAGTTTGCCAGAGACGCCGAGGATTAGCAGAAGATGAAGTAGTATACCGGTAGTCTCGACACTTTGATCTTTTAGGTCTACTTCGTGCACCATTTTAGTAAATTCAGAGTAAATTCGGGCGTCGGATCTGCAGTTTAAAATACCTTGGATATTTTTGTGCAAGATACGAGGGTTTATGCAAGTGTTAACACTATCCAAAGATGTGCGGACGGACGCGGATCTTGTTCCGTGACGAAATTTGCGGACGCAGACTGACGCGGATCCAATATTTCTCTCTCGGATCATTCAATGGTCAAAATCTGCGGACTGACGCTGACTCAAAAACTTCAGGATCCGCACATCTCTCACACTTCCCCTTTTGCTGCTTCATCCAGAGTCCAGACACCTTCAGGTTCAACGCGGGGTACTTCATGTTTTACTTTTTTAGTCTTTACCAAAGTACTGTACGTTATGTTATGTTGACGTTCGGTAATTTAAGGTGGCGGAGGTACTATTGTTTTTGACTTTTTAATTATGCCAGAGTCCGTGTGTGTGAAAGTAAGCTTTATTATTAGACATTGAACGATGCAGATAATGCGCACAATGCTCATTTTATGGCACAGTAGCTGCTGCCACAACCAATCACGTAGGCCGACGTGTAACCGAATTGCGGAACTTTCGTTCCCACGTAGTTCCATAGGTGAAACTTTCGTTCCCAGGAATTTTCGCTCCCTGGAACTTTCGTTCACATGTGCGTCTGTTCACCCATCAGTAGGCCTATAATTTGGTACCGGCCAAAGGGCGGTGATGCCCCGCAGCTGGGAAGGTAACCGTAGGTCTGGCGTTGCACTGGCTGGCTCAATGGCCACAGAAACGGAGATGAGCACCCGATCTATGCCCCTCCGGGCACAGCACGCTTTACCTTTACCTCAATAAAAATAATATACAAATTTTTGCTCGCATTTGTGGTTTTTGCACATGCCACATTGATTAGGGCTGGCCCTGGGGTCCAGATAATTTTTAACATTATCACTGTTGCTGGCAGTGCGGACGCGGATGCGGTTGCAGATGCAAGAGGAAGACGGCTTAGTTCTGTGGACACAAATGCAAAATTCCAGGATCCGCACATCTCTGACCCACACTGCTTATTTAAGTGATTTCCTAGTTGGAAATGTATAACACTGTCCCGGTTTTTAAGGGATAGGGATAGGGTTAGGATTAGCACTGGTGTATGTACTCTTATTCATCTTCAAGGTATTATATAAATGTGTTATCATTGCTTGATTGATTGCTGTGCATTATACTCAATTTATCATAACAAGTTCATTCTGCCTTTTAGTTATTGTGATGTACTGTATGTCTTTTGTTTTAGGTGTGGTTTTAGTTGTTGTATGGTGCTAAACATTCTACATTTTTGTTGGAATTTACATTTTCAAATCATTATTACTTGTTAAAAATGATTGCTGTCATTAAAACCTATTGCCGCCTGAACACACCAGTACAGACAGTGACTGTTATGTCACGTAACCTTTGCAGAAAGAGAAGTGCATTGATTGCTAATAATGGCTTTACATTATTGCCTGGAAAATTATCATGCAGTTCGATGAAGAGCACCTTGCAGTTGAATTCTTGCTGGCTGCATACGTTTGGCCAAGTTTGCCGACTTAACACTGTGCAAGGTAGCAAGCTCTCTGCACCACTAACTGGCCATCACACACAGTATTGGCAGAGCCATGGTCGTGTCTTAGTTGTTGTGGCAGTTGGATTCCTTGTGGGCTGGACTATATTGGAGCTGCAGCAACACATGGTCAGTTGTGCAGCAGAAGCAGCTGAAACAAATGAATGTCATGATAATAAGGAACCGATAAAGCAACAGACTTGTCATATTGTATCATTGGAGCAAGCCATACATGAAAGTGATCATCTGCTTCAAAGAGTGAAGGTAAGGCGAAAACTAATTCAGTTTCAGTTTATTTCATGATATAAGCTGCTTAGCTGTTTTTTGTTTTATTGTGCCACACTAATGTTGAGCACAGTTTATGTGCTATAATGTATGCTTGATATGTTTGCACTGTGTTGGAATGACAATATGTCAAATGATTTTGCATCTCCTGTAGGTTTTTTTTGTTTAGTTATCTTACATGCTCCCATCAAAGGTATGACAGCTTTTGTCTTAGCAAGAGCATATGTAGTATAGTACTGTCCGAGTCCTGTGCCATGTTTTTTGAACTTGACTTTCTTTAATTTTGTTCTAATTTTGAAGTTTTTTTAAATAGAATTGTTTGTGCTTTTGCAGCTCGAGACAAACAGTCCTGGTCTTGTAGTGGCTGTTACTGTTGATGGGAAAGAAGTATGGACTAAAGGTTAGTTGTACCATAATTTCTGTCTTTGGTTTATTGACTATTTAAGTTGATTGAAGTAGTGTTGTTATGGTTATCGAAGTCGGCACTGAAACCATGATTTTTTTAGCAATATCAAACTGGATCGAAACCGTGTTGGGCTCTCTATTGACGGTTTCAGTTTTCAATTACAGTATCTGCAGTAGTCCCTCTACGCCCCTGAAGTTGAACTAATCATTAGCGGGCACCGTGGGTCTGTCTTGTCCTCTCTCCCCCTTTATCTCCCTGTCAGCATTCAGCAATGTGCCGTCAACAGACCACCCACATAGTCTGTGTTCAGCAGGCATCTGGGCAAGCGTCTGGCCATGAGGGACAAAGTACACGGCGGGCGTGCGCGTTATCACTAGACGTCCGCAGCTGGTTTTGGTGCTGGTCAGAAAAACGAAACCAACCGAAACCAGGGTTTTCCCCAAAACCAAACCGAAACCAACCGAATTTGGCCAGTGTGAAACCGTAACAACACTACATTGAAGGGACATGTACATACATGGCCATCTAGCTTGTTTGCTTGAACTGGTTAGTGATTATACTTTAACATTGTGGTTATATGCACCATTGGACATCTTCTATTCTAGTTATATTAATCTTGCAGTGTCTGGTTTGAGTAATGCACGTTGTTGAATTTGGTTTTGTATTTTTATCTGTCCCATCGCTATAGCATAGCATGGGACAGATTATAAAATCACTTGCGTCTGTCTGTCATTCTGTCAGGCAGTCTGTAAACACTCAGTTTTGATGAAATTATGCACAGTGATTCAGGGCTCAAAGAGTAAGATAGAGTTTGTTTGGGGTGAAAATCTGACGACTCCTTCCACTATTTTACCCCATTTTTTGCTCCCGCAATGCATCTTCAATCGAAAGGTTTTTGTACCACAGTAAACAAACCTGTGGGCTTATAATGACGGCTGATAGCTCAAAAACGTGTCTCAGGCACTGCTATAAACATAACAAAGAAAAATAATTTAATCCTCTTAATTTGGGCCTTTTACCCCCAAAATAGTGACCACTGCATTTTCAATGGCCTGTCATTTATAACTGTCCACAAGTTTTGCAGAAACAATTAAAATTTTTTTTGCGCCTTAAAGTTGCTTCTGTGCAGATTATTTCAATAAAACAGCTGAATTAGTATTCATTACAGTATTTAATTTACACAATGTGTATAAAAAAGGTAACAAAAATGCCAAAAATTTGAAAAATAAACGATCTGAGAAAGGTAAACGAAATGTCAATCTCAAGTTATATTTGTATTTGCCAGAGGTTGCCACCTGCGTATGAATTATTATTTTTTATATTAAATTTCTTACGTTACTGCGTGTGCTGTTATTTTACATTTGCATATGTAGACCTACATTTTAAGTTTATACCACAAATGCCATAGGATTTCTTTGCGTTTTTGAACTTCTGTGTAGTTAAACGTGACCTTACAAATCGCTGACACCACAATTGTAAATATCTACGTTCAACTAATTACACTGTGTTTGTACGCTGGCCTTTCGGGCATGCACCATGAAGTAAGAGCCTAAAATGCTGAAACTCGACAGCTATTGTAAAAGTGGGACAGATGCCTCATTTCACAGAACGTATATACATGTTTTCCAACCTTAAATACTAATTTAATATCAAAATTGCTATGCTGATCATTTTTATTGCTAGTTTATGATTTGTTGATGGCTGCTATTTTAGCGTATTACCATTGATGTAGGCATGTGATTCTGATTTTGATCGTCTTTCATATTGAGTTGTTTGCACTGCAGACATTGGACAACAACAACAACAGTAGTTTTGCCTGTAAACACATTTGTTTGTGACCTTATTTTTTGTATAATCAATGCAGGATATGGTGTATCTGATGTTGAAAATTTGGTCGACTGTAAGCCAGCAAGCGTGATGCGAATAGCCAGCATCAGTAAGCCCATGACGATGGTTGCCATTGCTTGGCTGTGGGAACAGGGAAAACTCGATCTTGACAAGCCTGTTCAGCATTACGTGCCTAGCTGGCCTGAAAAAGTTTTCAAAGGCAAAAAGGTATGATGCTAATTATGATGCTAATTGTAATGCTGATACCAATATGGAATTTCTGTTTATTGTGTTCTTGTGTTTGAAATTGTACAAATGAATAAAATTTGTCATTTTTTCTTTTGTACATATTCTTGTCTGCCAGCTTTAGCAGTTAATGACAGAGCGAGCAAACGAGCATTGGTCTGGGTTTAAATTCGAGATCTGGTGAGATCGCGCTATTGATGCTCATACTTTGAGTTTAATTTTTAGGCCGTGCATAACAGCAGGTTTGTGTCATCTGAAGAAAGTGGTACCATGGTCAGCTTCTCTGCACAAAATCTCATGCTACTTCTGAAGCAATCATATACCCATTGCCCATGTCTAGTGACAAAAGTCCTTGTTGTAGTATCTCAGACGATGGTTTGGCTGATTGGCATTTTCTCATCAGAGTCCTTACACAGTATGTATTGTTTTTGTGGTGAACTTTTGCTGTGAATGGTCTGTTGCAGGCAATGATCACTACTCGTCATTTGGTGTCTATGATGGGAGGTATTCGACACTATGACAAACTGTGCCGCAAAAAGGCCGATGCGAAGGTTTGCTTATTGATATTGTGCTTGTTAACGTGTTTGAGTCATTATTCTAATGGGCTTTTAAAGCTGGTTCCCTGTCAAAACCTGGACCGACAAAGTCTGGACTGTCACAACCTGGACCGTGAAACTAGCCCACTACATGAATCCTAACCCTAATTCCTTACCCTAACCCTAACCCTATTTTTAGTCTTTTTTCTTAACCTAAGCCTATATCACTGTGTCCAGGTTTTGTTGTTCTTAGTTTTGTCAGTCTAGGTTTTGTCAAGACACCTTTGAAGCTATTAGAGACGTACTGTTTTTTTTCACTGTGTTTGGTTTTGTTATTATAGTATTATAGATGTTATTATAGATGCAGTACCAGTGGTTGAGGATGTTATGTGTGAATGAAAATTTGTTGTTAGTCTTTATATTGTGTTTTGTTGCTTATAGTGAATTTTTGACTTATTGTGAAATTTTCTTGACCATATTTCAGAGGTGGCGCACATGAAAGCATGATACCATGATGAATGCAAGTGAAAATGCTTGTGGAAGTAGACTGTCACGTAATTGAAGATTATAACAACTTGGTATAATGCTACTTAATCGGTTACAGCACATAGTTGGATAGAGGCCAGTCTTGATGCTTTGTGTGACCTTGGGTTGACAGAAGGAAAATCAGCAGAAAAAATCTGACAAAGAGGAAAAGCCGAAGGATGAAAGTAAGTCGTCGATGAAAAGTGAGTTTGAGCACGAGGAGTATTATATCAAGAAGCATTACGGCAGCGTTACGGCGGCACTGGATCTCTTCAAAGATGACGAACTGTGCAGTCTGCCAGGTTTGTCAGCCCACTAAATACAGTTTGGAATTACCCACTGAAAATTTCATGCTCTTTTAGTTTTGAAAATTATTATCCACACAGTTGATGTAGTACAATACACCGATATTGTAACGTTATTGTTTACGAAAAATGTTTGGGATTGCTGATAGAATTGATGTTAGTATGCTTATTCTTTTGCTCACGTTACCCTTGTTTTTATTTTTTGTTTTCTTTCTATTAAATTGTTTACACTGATGTATAATTCTATTATTATTTTGTATTATTTTGATTGAATAATCCATTTTATATAGCAATTGTTTTGACCTCAAATTGCCTCAAGTTGCACATTTGTTTCTCTGCTGTATAGCTTAAGTCAGTATATATTTGTGTCATAAGTTTCATGGCCCATTGAATTTTCTGTTGAGTAGTTCTTTGTGTGTATCTGTTTATTAGCAGTTTGTGGTAATTAAAATGGCACAGTAATGCTGAAAACGGTGTACCATCAAGTAATGATTGCTGCCAGCAGTTGTAGTCTAATAATGACTAGTATAATGTTAGAATTAGTGATTGCAATCCCGGGATTATATTTTCAATCCAGGGATCCAGGATTGAGAAATTTGTAATCCCAGGATCTTGGGATCCCATTTCCCGTTTCAGGATTAGGCTTACAGATTGTTCATCATTTTGATATCCTTAATAATTGACTTATTTCATGCATATGATGTAGTATAGGCCCCTACGGAAGGTACATCCGAACTGCAGGGAGTGACAACGACTATCAGAATACGAATTACAGTGCACAGCAAAGAGTGGGACTCTAGCACACATAAATATTTTATTCACCAGACGTCTAAAATTCTTATTTCAAACACTCAGCGTGTTCGGAGTCAAGGGGGAGTAACGCCGACCTCAGACAGAAAGCAAATACAGGACATCGGTGCCGAGGTAGCTAGAAATGGCAAAATCAAAAAATCGGAATTTTCCCCCAAAAAATTTTTGGGTGGGGGTAGGGTGTTACCAAAACTGAAGAGGGGGAATCGACAACAGAATATGGTGTGAAAAATACATGAAGATTGGTCTGGTCAAACTTCAATTGCTTGCCGGCGAAGTTTTAAGACTGCAATGGCCGAACAAATTGGACTTTTCGCCATTTTGAACTGCATGCCAAATTTGACTGGAATTAGGTACAAAGCTGAAACTTGGCAACTTTTTTCACTGAGCCATTGTGTATAAAAGTGCGGAAAATGGGCCCGACGGCATTGTAACTGCGGTCGCTAAGTGGCGCCAAAGTAGACATTTCGTGCCAAAATCAGCCGCCCTGACGGGTGGTTGGGGTCCCGAAAATGCATGGATTAGAAGCACATTTTCTAGACATAGGCCCACCACATCAAAACAAATCATTTGATACATAATTGTTTGTTGAAAATTTTTTGTAGCTATTAAGGTCACATGACTGGACTTAGTTTATTCTTGTGACAAACCGGTCAAAAAGAGGTTTTTTGGTTCTAGCCCCTAAACGGTGACCCCTAGGAAAAATGTCAGGGACAAACATTGTTTATCTTGCCCTGTCCTATCGTCTGGCATCGACTTCGGGGCCCTAAGTTTACAACTGAGTTCACCAGATGGCGCCAAATTGTCGAAATTCAGAATGACACCTACATTGGGTCACTTTAGGGGCTCAGTACCCCAAGTGTATTTTAATTACCTTGTAAATCTATACATCATTGGAAAAAGCTATAAATACTCTCTCATATGTTAAAATATCGTTTCGTCGATCTTTCACCTATCTCAAGAAAAACGGGTTTGAATATTGTTGAGCAAAAGTTAAAAACATGAAAAAAATTTTGACCCCAAAAATTTTTAAGGGGAAGGGGAGCTAGGGTAAGTATCTCAGTTGGATGTGATAGGGATGCTAAACTTTGGTCTACATACACACGTAGAACTTTCTTGGCCATCACTTGAATTAATTACAATTTTTGAAAAATTTGGTCAAAATTGGCAAAAAATCGGGTGGGTCAATTCGGGAGGTTACAATACCCAGATATGTTTTGACTATCCCACACTCTTGTATCTCGCTGCAAACTACTAACAATAGCCTATCTTTTGTTAAATTTTGACTCGTCAAAAATGTTTCTATTTTGAGGAGCACTGGTTTAAACTTTGTAAAGCCAAAAGTGAAAAAATGATGAAAAAAATTTGACCTCCAAAAATTTTGGGGGGAGGGGGGTCAGGGTCGGCATTTCGGTCGAATATGACAGCGACCGTAAACTTTGGTCCACATACACACCTACAGCTTTCTGGGCTATCTGATGAATTAATTAGGATTTTTTTTAAAAATTTGTCAAAAAATTGGGTAACATTTCTGGGACGATTTCTTGGAAAATGACTTAATTTTTAAAATGTTGACCCCTGCATTGAACCCTCTGGTTCATACCTAACAATCTGGCGCAAAAAGCGACTTGATATCGCCTACAGTTTCTGAGATCTGCTCTACGGCGCATTTGACCCATGAAAAAGGGAAAAAATTTTCAAACATTTCTCTTCCTCCCCACGTAAAATTTGGGGGTCTGAAATTTTACTTGTGCACCGGCCCGGTAGTGCCCCATCTGCAAGAAAATTTTTTGTTCCCCCATTTTTCCTATTGGGGGAGATATGAGGGGTTAAAATTTTTTCTTTTCCTCTTTCCTTCACAACCATGGTTTGTCTGATTCCCCCAATTTTTCACAGACTGCTAGCCCTTGACCTCCGCTACAATCCCTGAAAATTTGGTGAATGTAGTGTCCATAGCTTTTTTGCTAGGCCAAAAAACACGGGTTGAGCGGATGGCAGGTCTAGGCGTAGCAGATTTCCTCTAAAACGGAGTCTTTATACTCTGTTGGATACTCCTTACACATTTAACG
>Ga0056128_1002917_pt1 | contig 20635 bp, 14 predicted proteins | sample WorMetLIZISLAND2_FD_71113 | JGI IMG/M metagenome (GOLD analysis project Ga0056128, IMG submission 71113) | Marine gutless worms symbiont microbial communities from Max Planck institute for Marine Microbiology, Germany - Olavius geniculatus... ... | reverse complement strand
TTTGAGCTAATGCTCACGAGATGCGCGAAAGCCTATAGCAGTTCCGGTTCAGTAGTTTAGCTGAAAATTGGGGTGTTCACGCTAAGTTAATATACAAATACCAAATTCTTTATCTGGATCACATAGGCTTAACAATAGTTCCGTGGCGCCACCTTGTGTCATCCCTTTAGACTTGTGTCGCAGTCAGAAATCGCCAAAAAAATCCATTATACCCCTATTTTGGCGTTCAAGGTCATTCAAGGTCATTGAATTTGGCGCCAATCGAGAGCCAGTGTACGACTACCTATTAGTGATTAATAGTAACCAAGGCCCTATCTCACACCGTTACTGAGATACAGCGACTTATTGGCCAAAAATTGCAAATTTTGCCAACCCCCCTTTCATTTAGCGCCCGCGTTCGGTGTGACCCCCTTCGAATTTATGGAAAAGCTTTACAGTCCCTGAAACTAGAGTCTTCCAGGCACCCGAAGGGCCGAAGGTGAAGATTTGATGATCTTAGCTTGCACCATTTTTGACTGATCCATCCGTGTGACAGGCAGACAGACTTGCGATGGCTAAGACGAGCTGAAAGCAGTAGCTGCTTTCACGTGTAAAAACTGAACCGTACGGAACCGAAAACTGTGCAGAAACTGAAGCAAAACTGACCGACCACGGCAAACATGAAACCGTAACAACAGTACAATATGGCAGATCTAAATGTGCAACAGCACTTTGTGGTTTCTCTACTGTCAAAATTTATAATCTCATCATATACAAAGATTAAATACTGAATACTGATAACTGCAGCTATACATATGACACATTTCTGTCATAATCCAATGCAAGTACATTCAATTACCAGTCTCCATGGATTGAGGGCATCTTTTTTCAACTACGATATACAATGTAAAAAACTACGTGAATCCATACTAGACAGAACAACATACTGCGGAAGACATGTCTTCAAAACTTAGGCTTTGATACTCAGTCAAATCACACACCAATAGTTAACTGTTTTCAGATATCAAAGAAGGGCAGTTTGTATTCTAGGCGTAGACTAACAAACTACCGTGAGAAACAGAATGTAACACTGCATTGTAACATTCGAACAACTTACCAAGTTTTGGATAGTACTCGTCTCTTAGAGCAGCAGGAAGTGCCTGTGATGCAACATGATTATCCTGCTTTATCAAACCGCGAGCCGCCAGCAGACGTGATGACCGAGTTAGTCTTGATAACAAGCGACCCGCCATTCTACACACAGCCGGAAACCAAGACATGAACACAGAAACACACAAGCATGCATAATGTCAGCTTAAAATTAAATTTTATACAATGATAAAATTATAAATGCAGTACAATGAACAAATTCATGCATTGGCAATTACAAAGTGCAACTGTGTACGTTTTACTTAATTAATGACCTACTGCTGCATTTTCACAACTGCAGTACAGGTAGATCAATAGCTTTTGGAGACTGACTACCATGTCAAATCAACCAGAGGTGAAAGCCAGACCATCGCAAATTTTCAAACCAAAATTACCATATACACTAAAATGTGTCCTTGGCATACACACAAAATTTCACCTTTCTATCTTGTATAATTGCTGAGATAATGAGCTTTTTACAGGGATGGTGTCAACCCGTTCATGTGTCGATTAGTATTTTTTTAACGATTTCAGACTCATATATCTCGGCCATATGTGGGCCAAATGTGTTCATACTCTGTGTGCATAGTCTATCACAATATTATATTTCTGTCCAGTATTGTTCGGTCAGAAATTTTTAAAAATGCCAAAAATGCTTATTTTGCACGTCTGGCAATTTTTTTTACAGATTTGGATAGTTCATAGCAACCATATAGTAAGGCATACAGTTGTAGAATTTTGTCTGTTTATATCTGTTTATGTTTATGTCTGTTTATACTACAGCCATGGTAGTAGGTGCACATACAATATTGTGTCTTTAAACTTTGACGGCTGCTCTAGTATGGGGGTTAAAATCTGCCAAATTTTAGTGTCAAAAATGGGGCATTTTTGCTGCACTGGTCAACACCGTGCTACTAAACTCAGTGCTGACACGATAAGCATTTTTCATTAGCGAACCAGACTAAGTTCACCATCGAAGCAGGGTAGCAACTGGCAGCACCAATCGGGATTAGCCTGTTTGTACCCGTGACACATTATAATGAGATAAATTGCATATTTGGCTATGGCGGCCCCTGTCCAACCGGAAACTGGCCAAATTCGAAGTACCACTTAGGACTAGTGACCAGTCACCAGGTTGACGTAGTATGCAGTGACTAATCAATTCCGTTCTACACTTGGCTACTTTTCAACGTGCAGCAAGTGCCTATAAGATCCACATATTGTCAAAAACGTCTATAAAACTTACAATGATAACTTATAAAATAAACAAGGTCATAAGAAAATTGCCAGTTAACTATTCTTGGTGTGCTCGGGTGGTTCTCGGCTCGTTTAAAAAAACTCACAAATGTCATGAGCGCAGGCGACATTTACGGTATATGTATGTTTAGCATTGAACGTAGATTTTAGCGGTCTAGGTCCCAATCTTTTGCGTTTAACGAAACCGGCGCACGCGTGTGTCAAAGACGGACCGTACCCCTTTAAAAAGTGGTGATTTTTGTGCTATTCGCTTGCCACTGGTAATGTGCTTTTTACTAGGCCTACATCAGTAGCATTAGTTAGATCAGTAACTTTGAATGACCTTCAACCCCAAATAGGGGCTTTTAGTGAATTTTTGCGATTTTCGGCTGCAGAATAATGAACTGAGACTAAATGGATGGACACAGACCAAAATTAGGCTCTACCTGCGAACAGGAACTGCTATGGGCTCTCGCGCGTCTCATAAGCATTAGCTCGGATTTCTTGTTCGAGACTAGGAAAGAACACATTATTTTCCACTGTCACGTTAAATCGATAGTTTTATGCCTAGGACTTTGTTCCGTGAATCGCGACGCCAAAAATGTCGTAATATTTATTATATTTGGGACTTTTTTTAAGGTTTTCAGCTTTTTAAAATAAAACCTAGGTTTCTTGGAACCAGTTTTTACGCGCGATAGCAGAATGCTTCGCGAGTCTTAGCCAAACGCCTGGGGCGTCTGTTAGTCTGTTCGTCTGCCCGTCCGTCCTTCACACTGCTGTATTGTGTCAAAACGGTGCAAGCTGGGATCATGAAATCTTCGCCGTGGGCTGCCTCAATTAAAGGTCTCTAGTTTCTCGTGACAAAATTTCGTACCCCTGGGTTCGGGGGTTCTCTTCGAACGAGGGCATCAAAGAGGGGTACCACCTCTGAAAAGACGTTATTTTTCCCGTTATTGGCTCGTATAGTGTGAAAACGGTTGCAGGTAGGTATACAGACATGCTGCTTATCATAACAAGCACTGCTGGTGACAGGCTTTTTAGATTTATCAACATCGGTGCTCTTGAACGACCTTGAACCTCCCCCCTCCTTTTTGGGGGAAGAGGGAGGTTCAATCAAGGTCGTTCAAACAAGCTGTGACATCATATGAACATCTTGAACATCTTTATTCACCACAACAGATGGTAGCGATTACATCATATATATAGTGACAAGCTTTTACTTGTGTTAACGTCGATGACCTTGAATGACCTTGAACTCCCAAAATAGAGGTTTTTAGTTAATTTTTTTGCGATTTCCGTCTGCGACACACATTTTAAAAGTGAATTGCGCCGAAATGGCTGGAGATGGATCTGGAAAACCTGCGTATAGGCCTATGACATTTTTAGCATAGAACGTACGTTTTTAAGAATCTAAGCATCGATCTCTTAAATTCAAGGAATCTTCCATACGGAGGGCTCATATTTGAGTACTCTTTCAATATGCATTAATATCTTAAATTATTGCTGTAGGCCTACACTGATTGCCAAAGTGGCAGGACCGCTGCTATCGCGCGTCACGTGAGCTTTGCTCAAACTATTTGTCCAACCCTGGAATGGTGTGAACTGCGTACCGGTAATTACTAATTAAGTGCACAGTTCGATTGTAAAATTTTGCAAAATTTCGTAGCACGAATTCCGCAGCATCGGTCTGAAAAATTCCGTGACCCGCAGATTAAAACTCTAGTCAGTCTAGTGGACCTTGTATATCATCAATCCGTACAAATGCGGTTTACGTTAATTTTCCGTTCGTAGCTTCTTTTTGTGTCACGCGCGGCTCCATGCAGCAATCAATGGGGCTTTAAATAGTCACGTGGCCTTGCAAGTTGCGAGTGGCAAAACGATGAGCAGCAGACAGCAGGTGCTCAATAAAGAAAGCTTAGGTATGTCAGTAGATCAATTCGTCGTCATCTGTGTGAACGCGGCCACATAACTCAGCGATGTCTGGTATCTGGCGCACGTAGAGCTGGGCTACATAACTACTCGAGTACTTTGCGAGTTGAGAAATAAGTAATCCAGTATGAAATTAAGTTTAGGCCTATATTAATTAGGTTAATACGAGAAGTACACTGTTTTAATATTTGCATTTGTACAGTTGATACAAACATTTGATATTGTATTTTGGACTTAGAACTTTCCGAGTCAATATGGAAGTGCGGTTGGACTTGCATGAAAACCCTAAAGTCCGCTGCACACCGGACCTGATTGAGTTCAATGACATGCAGGCACAACAACCAACAATGAGTCTTGATTTTTAAACTTGGGTCTGACTTCAGTTGTTACTGCCGTGGCTGCTGTTCACTGTTCACGTGGTCATTACTATCCTAAACAGGATACACGTACGTACGTTGCACAAGTAGGCCTAATTTGAGCAAAGCTCATGGACGCGCGACAGCCAATTAGCAGTTCCGATTCGCAGGTTATCTTGGTCTATCTCCACCTAGGCCTATTTTGTCGCAATTCACCCTTGAAATATGCACAAAACAGCCAAAAAGCAAAAAAACACTAACACCCCTTATTTTGTGGGTTCAAGGTCATTTAAGTCATTGGCGTTAACATCATTAAAAAGCTCGTCACTTGGGCCTACTAATGCTAGTTATGATAAGCAGCATGTCTGTGCCTATCTACAACTGTTTTCACGCTAGACGAGCCAATATTGATAAAATAACCACTTTTTAAGTGGGTACTCTTCTTTGATGTCCGCCTGCACAAACCTTATTGAACCTTAATGTTAAAACTTATTAGACTGCTAAAATGTACGCTTAATGCTGAAAATTTCAGATGCAGGTTGACTTGGTCTATCTCCAGCCATTTCGTCGCAGTTCAGTTTCTAAATGTGCGCTGCAGCCATAAATTGCGAAAAAATCACCAAAACCCCTATTTTGGGGATTCAAGGTCGTTTAAGGTCATCGATGTTGACAAATCTAAAAAGCCTGTTACCAGTGCTTGTTATGATAAGCAGTATGTCTGTACCTATCTGCAACCGTTTTTATACCAGACAAGTCAATAGCGGCAAAATAACGTCTTTTAAAGAGGGTAGGCCTACACCTATTTGACTCCCTCGTTCAAGAGGAACCCCTTCACCCAAGGGCACGAAATTTTGTCACGAAAAACTAGAGTCCTTGTGGCAGCCACAGTGAAGATCTCGTAATCATATAGATTGCCAGGCACAGGGGGCGAATCAGCCAGGGGGCGAAAGAGCCAGGGGCGAAAGAGCCAGTGGGCGAATGAGCCAATGGGCGAACCGGCAAAGGGGCAAAAAAGCCAGACACCCCAACGTCCTATTCGAAAAGCAGACGCGGGGTTCCTGAAAAGGTTAGACCCTTGCGTGAGACCGCGTTGTCCGAGCCATCGCGCGTGAATATCCGCCGGGCGGTTTGACCTGTATATAGGTCGGTCAACAAAAAAAGATATACAGGGTGTTCCAAAAAAACGGATACCCAGTTTTATTTTTGGGATAACTTCGGTAATTCAGCACCGATTTTAATTATTCTTTTACTGTTACAAGCAGAAAATTATGGCGCGTAAACGTGAAGTTCTTCCACCCACCGCACCTTTATTGTGTGACCACGTTACCTAGCAAAACAAACACTGTCAAAGCTACACTGGTCTCGGAGAACAGGCAGCACATAAAGATATCAATTTCGTAGCATAAAAAAGCTTCCTTACTTATTCGCAGTAGTGCTTTGTGACGTCATTGTTACGTCATATTGTGTTTATTTACTTTGTTTACCAGTAATAATTTTTAAAATAAATCGTTTGATTTGGGCAGAATAAATACCGATATATTAGCAGTAGTGTTTGTTTTGCTAGGTAATGTGTAACAGTGAAAGAATGGCTAAAATCGGTGCTGAATTACCGAAGTTATCCAAAAAATAAAACTGGGTATCCGTTTTTTGGAACACTCTGTAGGTCTAGGCCTATATAGCCACCTCCCTTTGAAATTTTGCAAAATTTTTTTTTGGTTTCGCGCAGCTCGAGTTCTTGACAAGGGTCACTCACAAAGACCCTAAAGGTGTATTATACGGCAGCAGCAATAGTAAAATTCCATCACCAACGCTAGCAAGCTGCTGCAGGCAGAAGTAGGTCACAGAAAAATCTCGAATCTTGTGACGTCACATCCAGTATATAAGGGCGATTGGCTTTTGAGCAGCAGCTGCCATACTTTGCCGGTTGTTACTGAATTGGCTGGAATTGTTCATTTTGCACAAATTTACAAATCTGTTTTACTTTTTCTTTTTTTATGTAAGTACAGATCTGTTAATTGTGTTGTTTTATATAAACAATAAGACGGGAGCTGCAACATAACAGAGCGCGCCCCTACTGAATTCAATATTATATATTCTATCTATATTTATTCAGTTCACCTATACATTAAATTTATTGATAGTTCAATGAGAGCCCGTGTTTAGTCGTGGTGGTTAACCGACCGCGAATAACCGCGCCGGGCTGAAAGTAGTAGTGATGATTCGATATATCGAAAATATCGAAAACGATATATCGTATCGTATCATATCGTCGAAAAGAATATCGAAATTGAAATCATCGAATCATCACTAGAAAGTAGGTCAACCTATGGTTGCCGGTGGGCGTGTCACTTGTATGTGAGCGAAAATAGAGTATTTTGGTGTCAATTTTTGTGTGACCGTGGTCAGTAAACCGTAAGTTTACAGTTTACACTGTCGAAGCATAATGCTTGCCAGGGTTTTCCTTAGTTCGCGGGACGAGTGAAGGTTACGCGATATCAAACAGACACATTACACGTGTAACGTCGTGTACCAGAACTGGGACATGTGTACTTGTGTAGCCTAGTAAAAAGCTGTGTTCTCGAATCTCCCTATATGTCTTATACTGTCCTTTTTGTCATTTTTAGGTAAAATTTTCCAGGCCATACATCTCACACGGTTTATCTATCTTCTGTAGTTTATACAGTATATGTTAACCTTTATTTAACATTGACAGTAACCTATTTAGTAAAACCTGCGTGAATTCTAACCATGTTCTGCACTCTGCCCTCCACGGCATCGCAGCATTAGAGTCTTAGGCCTCGCTCACATAGTCTCTCTCTTTTTGATCATGACAATCACTTATTGGACTGTAATTTTTTAACTCACATGCTATATAAACAGTGCTATTGAGTTTTTAACTGTACCGTTTTTAGGTTTTAGTAGTTTGCTCTCAGTATGTTCAGTTGCGGTCTGTCAACTTGTGTAATAAATGAATATACATACATATCCAAAGGCTGCTATCGGGTTGGCTACCATTGAGTTAACTTAACACTAACCCTGACCCTTATCCTATACCTAATCTTTTGCGATGGCGGGCCGTCCCTTATTCAGCTGGTCTGTGAGGGGTAAGAAATATCGTGGTGGACCGTGGAGATAGGGATTAGGTGGATGTTCAGTAACTAAGAATGTTCAGGTTGGGATCCTATCTTCTTGGGAATTAACTGGTAACAGGATCTTGTCACAAGGCAACACAGGTAGTTCTGTACACTCTTTTATTGTAATTTTAGCAATGACATATGGTGACTAACTACATATAACGCGACACAACACATATATCGATCTATCTATCGATCTATCTCTATCCATTCCTAAAACTGTAGTCGGACGGCAATCGCCATCACGAATGTCAGTTCGCTACGTCTTAATGACTTGGCTCGCAGACAGACAACTACAGACTGACTGTGCAGTGATGCTGCGATGCCGGCGCACTCGCATCATCGCTGCACATATACTGTATTGTGATTGGTTGACTCTAGGTGCGCTTACAGTGCACCTACAAGTCGAGTTAAGGTTGGGGTTTCACGTAGGATTAGCACTGGTACGTTGGTACTCATTGATAGAAAATAGCCAGCAGTACAACCTATTGCCAACCTGCGGCCAAATTCACAAAACATCTTACGACAATTTTACGACAAAAATCTTACGATCACTTTTTAGGTGTCTTATTTCATTTCGAATTATACGATTCCAACATCATCCAACAAGAAAAACTTCTTTGAATCGATTTATAAGACCTTTAATTCAATTATACTCGTAATCTAGAAATGTCACATTTATACTATATCTGTTTTGCATGGTCATTTTGCTGGATAAATTAATTAATGGATAAATAAACAGCACTTTGCATTGGCGATGGACCGTTGCTATGCCGTAGCCATGTAAACACATATCTTGACAACGGATATAGAATAAAAAATAATACAGCGTAGTGTTGTGCGGTGCGACAAATGAATTTTTTAAAAATAATGACTCAAATATCGCGATACTTGATAGTACCACAATACCAAAATAAAACTGCATAGTCCACCGCTATCCATCGGTGATTGATGCAGGCTGTTTTTCTTTCGTTGTAGGTTCTATACAACTATTTAATGTAGTAGCTAAATGTTAAATAGCTAATGCAATCGCTACCATGCACTGTCTAGAGAGTGCAGCAGAGCATGCCACGGCCAAGAAATGCTTCAAATACTTCACCTCTTTCACCCTCATACAGCTTTCAACAGGCCTATTGTCTCTAAAAACTAGCAAATATTAATAAACTAAAAAAAAATTTTTTAATTTTAAAACATTCAATAAATAAAAATATCTAAACAAATAAAAAATAAATCAGCACCTATGTTAACATCATGTACTCGAAATTGTGTAGTAAGAATATTAAAAATTTCTAAATTAAAACATTACAAATTGAACTCTAAACGACTGCTTTTACTTACGGCTCGCAGACAACAAGACGCCTTCGTGAAAAAAGTTACGATCATTAAAGATAAATTCTGTGAATTCATTTACGACATGTCGTAAGATAATCTTATTACATCTTAAATGATGAGTTATGATAATTTTATGACTCTTATGACAATGTTTGTGAATCGGGCTCCTGGATGACTGCAATAATCAATACTGGTACCAAAAACTACCCTACTGAAAAACGTTTTCGTTAGTCTTTGATACCATAACCCTAACCTAATTGAAAGCTTTTTGTCTGTTTTTAGTAAATAGTACCACTGCTAGATTATTAGTATGAATTGACATTAATCGATAATTTTTTCGCTTTAACGTGAGTGTAGTTGTGCGGAACCCTTAGAGCATCATGAAGTGGCATAATTGATAAGTGATAATTTTAACTGTTTTTAGAACGTGCCAAGTCAATATGGAAGTGAAGGTCGAAAGTCCAAATGTTTGCTACACACCAAACTACATCGAGTCACTGTACAAGTACCAGACAACCGAGGTGCACAAGAATGGCGGACGTCAGATGATTGCAATTCCACGTGAGACCAACTACACATTCCGTACATCACGTCGCGTGCCACGCGTTGGAGTCATGCTGGTCGGCTGGGGCGGCAATAATGGCACGACGGTGACGGCTGCAGTGCTTGCCAACAAGCTGGGGCTGAGCTGGCAGACAAAGGAGGGCACCCAGTCGGCCAACTACTATGGCTCAATCACACAGGCAAGCACCATCCTGCTGGGCAATGGAATGGATGGCGATACGGTGCATGTCCCACTAAAGAGTCTGGTACCGATGGTGGAACCAAACGACATTGTATTTGACGGTAAGATGAGTTGCATCAATTCGTTTACATTTGCACTATAAGTGTAGGCATTTCAATGTGTCTGTTCAAAATTATATCATACCACTCACTGCCTAAGAACTAGAGATGCACCAATTATCAGCTGATATTGGCCAACATTTGGCTGATTTGTTGGTAATCCCAATCAGCCGATTCCAAATTTTACATGATCAGCATTGGTCATTTTTTTACTTTTCTTTACTTTGTATGTGAGCTCATCGATACCGATCAGGCACTCACTTGGAAGCACTCTAGTAGGTGATGTGACGTATGGAAGAACTGTCTAGCAATGGCTGCCAAGTTCTTGATGTTCATTATCTGCCCACAACTTTGGCAGATCTGACAGGCAGTCAGTTGTCACCTCAGTGACAGATATGGATGGATCTGCGTAACTGATGTATCAGTGATATTTTACTTAGGACAGTTTCAGTTCAAATTCAGTTCAGTTCATACCTTGCCATTTTAGTTCAAGTTTCACTTCAAGTTCAGAAAACAGTTTTACTTCTGCTTCAAGTTCTAGTTCTTAACTAATTTTACTTCTCCTTCTAGTTCTACTTCAAGTTCAACTTCAGCCTATACTTTATGACATTAATGTTTAATATCCAAAGCAGTTTTTTTAACACCGCAAATGGTGCAGCAGGCACACAAACAGAATGCACAGACAATTAAGTAGCCTACATGCTAAAGTGTACGGATGCAAGCTGTTGCAAAATGGCTCATAAATGTCATTTAAAAATTTAACTTCGGGCTACTATTGTACTTAACTTTCAGTTTGGTTCAGGGGCTTTAATTTTAGTTTTAGTTTAGTTTAAGTTCTTAAATTTTTTTCAGTTCAACTTCAAGTTCAGCTGCAGTAAAATCAATATTTTTACTTCAAGTTTGACTTCAAGTTACTGGTAATGAAAATATCATTGCGATACATGCTTAGTAACTGTACAACAATTGGCTGATGATTGATAATTGGTGCATCTCTACTAAGGATGTAAATGTGTTATATAACAGAAGACAAATATTGTAGACCATAGTTAGCTTCTTTGACTATTTACTGTCATTGTCTTAGATGGCAATTATGTTTTGTAAGATGTGTATTCTATACAGTAGGCAATATGATAAAATATGACAAAGTAAGTATTTGAAAAGTGGATTTTTCAAGTAGTGGTTCAGCCTGTGAATTTTAGATGATGATTAATTGAAATTTTATTTCTGGTTTTTGATTTGTAAAATTTTGGTACCGGTACATGTATTTCACATAAGGAGGTTGGGGTTGCCTGTGTTAGTTCTAACCGGGCTTGAACCGCTGCTAGTGCTAGAAACAGTGAATCAAATCCTGCATTAGAATCACTGAATTGGTGGATCGTCATAATTTTCTGTGTGCTTTTAAAATAACTGTTTTAACGTAATATGTCTGTAATCGTGCAGAGTTTTGCACTGCAAAGAATTTTATTGTTATATTTATGTGCTGAAAATCACACCATCCTCCAGTCCAGACCTCCCGTCGTAGATAACTTCAGTGATTGCAGTGCAGAATATGGTAGTGTTTTTTACATCCGTGCACCTGATTTGATTCACTGGAGAAAAGTGGGTGTGAGTGTAACTGGAGCATGCCATGAGCTGGTGTGCTCACCGATGTAGTCGAACCGTTCTTAGTTGTTCTGTTTTGGCTGCAGGCGGGCCGGGCTGGCTGTCAGTTCAGCCTTTGATTGCAGGGTTGCTATCCACCGGGCTGGGATGCCTGGTGGCTTGCTGCGACCCTTCCCCGTGCTAACCATGTGTAGGGCTGTACCAGGTAACACACGTTACACTGCTCCCTCAGTTTGTCTGACAAATGAATCCGGTTGCTGGCATGAGCAGTTACCTAAAACTACAGCCATCATGCATTCGTCAAAGGTCACTAAAAGTTCATGAACAGATGAAATCTGCATGCGTCGAACAAAAATGTTGTAGAAATGACAAATTCGTTTCTAAATTTTGTAGTTAACAATAGATGTGGGAAACAGTTGGTTCACTGCAAATAAGTATTTAGTCTAAAATTTGTTGTGAACATGACGGGACAAAGCTCAACTTCGGGGCTAAAAATGTGTGGACTAGTAACACAATTTATGTTTAAATTTCTGTTGGAGTCAAATCAAAAAGTTATTGCCGTTAAAGTTAAAATTCTTCCTGGCAAGTGTAAATGGAGTGAACGTGTGTAGTGGGACTATTTGGTGTTTGCTGTGTGGCATTCAGTGATGCAAAAGTTCTGAGGAATGAGGAATTGCTGAATGTTGGCTTTACATATTGTGCAAGTAACTGTCTGATAACATAGATATGTATATCAGAATGTGTTGTTTTTCTCAGAACTGAAACTTTAAAAAGTGTTTCTTAACAATCATCAGTCATAAAATATTTTACTCGTATTTTAAAACATTTAAATGTGAACTTTTGGCCTAATGGCCTCGTTTTTGTATGGCTTAAAATAGAAGCACATTAAGTGTTAATGTATCTCTGGTTTCTGATTTTTGTGTATGGCTTAAAATAGAACCACATTACTGGGTGGGTGTTTTAGTCATTGCCGTAATTGATTTACATTTTTGTAAGGCTTAAAATAGAACCACATTAAATGCTGTGTATTGTCTGGTTTCTGATTTGGGTGTATGGCTTAAAATAGAACCACATTAGGTGTTTTAGTATTTAAAATATCACAAAATATGATTTAGAACTAAAGGCCAGCCGGGATTGATTGCATGTGCAGTATAGCTGTTTAATCTTTCGTCTTTTTTTTTCTTTGCTTAGATATATTTAAAAGACTTGCAGTAGAGGTGAGCATACATAGAAATTCTCACTCCTTTAGTAACAATCTCCCCATTTGCCTCCCTCTTTTTCCCATAAAAGCAACTGATGCTGCGCCATTGATTGTTATTGTTGTATGAAATGGTAATATAAATATTTTCCTGGTTTGAAACGAATTTTGAATTTATGCTGCTCACCTCTACAGTGAAGCAGATAACTTCTGTCGCTTATAACATTATTATTATTATTATAAATTAACAGTGCAGCAATGCTTGGTGCTGTTAGTTGAGTGATAGGAGAGCAGCTGGCCAGCCAAGGTTCTGTGCGATCTTTTTACGAGATCTGCTTTTTTTCTGGTCTGGCCAGACTTAGAGTAGGAGTACTTTCATATAATGAAGGAAATTGGCCAGCAGTCCACAAAATATAGGGAAAGTATGAGAGGGAAAAATGTTTTCAGGGACTAGTTTGTTTACCGGTACTTTTAATTATAGGCAACACTTTACTAGCATGGTAAGCATAGTGGTTTAGAGATTGCTTTTTCATTCGGTATTGTAGAACTAGAATTTCAGCACAGACAGTAACAATATGCAGCACTGTGGAGTGCTACAAAGCAGAGGTAAAGCTGGGGACCTTTGCATTGCTCGGAGACTGTGGTGATTGGTTATCTTTTTGTGAGATGACGGTTCCATTATGTGCTGACAGAATACAGTTGCATGCTCTAAACTAGACACTAGGACATCTGCTGTCTCATAAGATAATTAAACTGCTTCAAGCTTCACGCAGTCTGTGAAATGTTTCAACTGACGTGAACCATTCTGATGTGTAGAGCGAATATTATTTAGAATGGAATCTCTGTTAGTGAGTGAGACAGCACTTCATTATACAAGCAGCAGTTTGCTTTTTGCAAACTTTACGTGTAGCTTTTTTGTCAGGAATTGTGATCATATACTTCTTAGCATTAATAATTTTAGTTATGCCACTTTTACAACCACTGTGTTGCTTATAGTTGAATTTGTTTTTTTTTGTCTTTAATATCCAACATCCATTCTGCTTAAAACGAGTTTGAGCAAGTCTGCAACATGTCACAGACAAGTCAACATGAAAAAAGTCTGGAACTTCAACAAGTTTTAGATTTTTTTGCTCATAGCAAGAGATTGTCGCAACATGTAGCTGTATTATTGCAGTATTGGTTATCTTTCGTTTTTTTCTGGTCTCTGGTTGTTGATGTAGAACTTTTCCAACTCAGTTGTAAACTAGCTGTTGAAAACTTCTGCTCATGTTGGGACAAATAGAGAGTAAAAAGCACTGGGTAGTTAGCTTAGCTAACTGAGATTTAGTTGAAAAATAGCCATCTCATATATAACACATATGTGTATGTGCAATTTGCGAATTATTATTGTCATTTAAATCACAACAAAATTAATATGGAAAAATGGAAATAACATCCAAATAACATGCAAGTATATGTGCAATTGTTGATATTTTGGCCTCAGCAGTTCCTTCAAGGACAATATCGAGCAGTGCACAGTTGATATATGCAGCAGTGGGACGTGGTTGTGTTGTGAAGGATGGGACATATCATCGTGGAACTTGGCTGATGCAATGAAGCGTGCTCGAGTGCTGGATGTTGGTTTACAGCAGCAGCTGGCACCCCACATGGAGACGATGAAGCCACGTCCATCCATCTACTATCCTGACTTCATAGCGGCGAATCAGTCAGACCGGGCGGACAATGTCATCCCTGGCAACTCAAAGTGGGAACACCTGGAACATTTGCGCGCGGACATCCGCGACTTCAAGGCGTCACAACACCTGGACACTGTGAGTTGTGTTATTGTCCAAAAAGTCTGCATTTTTTACAGCAGATAGTTTATGTGATTTGTTGCTGTTGATTTTTGTTGTTAGTATCTGGATACTGAAAATTATATATAACTTCTCTAGTCACTCACTGACTATCGGGTCTACTTTGAAGAAACTAAGTGGCCTTTTTTACTACATACAGGCGGCCTAATAACGTCACCAAGAGCAGTTTGATGTTAGTCTAATGTCGAAGATATGTTGTTAAATTCTTACAGGATCTGTTATTTTGAGCAGTGTGATGTGCCGGGGATGCGTAGGTGATAGTGCTGTGGACAGCCAACACAGAGCGTTTCTCTGAGGTACGTGTTGGACTGAATGACTCGGCCAATGTGCTGCTACAATCGATTCGTCACAATGAGGCTGAAATCTCTCCATCCACGCTGTTTGCTGTGGCATCAATTCTCGAGGGTGCTCCATACATTAACGGCAGCCCTCAGAACACGTTTGTGCCGGGTGTCATTGAGCTGGCCGAGCAACATCACGTCTATATCGGTGGAGATGACTTCAAGTCCGGACAGACGAAGATCAAGTCAGTTCTCGTGGACTTCCTTGTGAGCTCGGGCATCAAGCCGACGTCGATTGTCAGCTACAATCACCTTGGTAACAATGACGGCAAGAATCTGTCAGCTCCACAGCAGTTCCGATCAAAGGAGGTCAGTAATTTGTTGGTCTTGCCATGCTCTCTGAACCATCTTCATATTGGAAGAGTACTGACAAACATTTTCAGCTTGGTCCAAGTTATTTTTTTAAAAGTAATTGAGAAAAATATTTTTCTGTTACAAGGTTGACTTCATTGCAGTAACGAAGAGCAGTGCAAGACAGCATGTAATTATCTCAACATTGACCATTCTATATCAATCTTTCAGTGATTTGTTGCAGTTGGATGTGATAGAAAAGTCATTCAGCTTTGCAAGGAAGCTCATATGAGTAATTTGTTTAACTGACTGTGAGTAACTGGGAAACATGCCATTTGGAGTAGAAGTAGCTGTGGTACTACTTAATAGTACCAGCAGGTTGCTAGACTAGTACATGACTTAAGCTGACCATTGAGCTGGCCGAGCAACATCACGTCTACGTCTACAGTGAAGTTACAGTAGCCTGCTGCTATACCATGGTGTGCCAGTGCCACTGTGCAAGCAGTTAATATAATTAATTAATGCTAGTGTGTATAATGTTTATGAACAAGGCGATGATGCATTTGACTCAATGTTGCTACAGATATCAAAGAGCAATGTGGTGGATGACATGGTGGAGTCGAATGAGCTGCTGTACACTCCCGGCGAGCACCCGGACCACTGCGTCGTGATTAAATACGTGCCATACGTCGGTGACAGCAAGCGTGCGATGGACGAGTATACGAGTGAGATACTGATGGGCGGCCACAACACGATTGTGATCCACAACACCTGTGAGGACTCATTGCTCGCAAGTTCACTGATCCTCGATCTCATCATCCTCACTGAGCTCTGCCTCCGAATCCAGTTCCGTGTCGATGGGCAGCAGGAGTTTGAAGGGTTTGTAGAACCTTTCTTAAGCACTCACAGTATTGTAACCACAATTTTTCACAACAGATTTTCCAGGTTTTTCATGTCATTTTGTCAAACTTTGTGACTTACAGTAGTAATTTTTGTAATTTCATGACGTCCTGTTTCATCATTAAATTATGGACGTTTTGGATTATTTAAAGTACAAAAATATCTGTCATTCACTGTATCAAATGTTCAGTAATTATTAATTTTTTGTCAGTGAAATATTTTTTTTGCATTGCACCGGAATTTTTACTGATTGCCAATGTAGTCAGTCAGTTTGAGAAGATTAGCAGCTTTCTAAGAACGCCTTGGAAAATTTGATTTAAAGTTGAAGATAAAAGTAATCGCTTATGGCTAGTGCTAAGTTCCACAATATTCCATATCAGCTGCTGCATGCTGTTGTCACTTGCCTATGTCTAATTGTATAAACGATGTGTTAATGGTAGATGTATGTGCATTGTCGTTAGGTTCCACTCGGTGTTGTCAATCCTGAGTTTCCTGTGCAAGGCTCCGCTAGTTCCGCGTGGCACTCCACTGGTCAACGCGTTGTTCCGCCAGCGTGCATGCATTGACAACATCCTGCGAGCTTGCGTTGGTCTCGCACCTATCAACAACATGCTGCTGGAGTACAAGCACGAGAAGCTGGTTGGTCAGACCGTGTCAGAGCCAGTACCTTGCACGGTCGATGATACACTGAAGTTGGGTCAAGTTCATGACAGGAAGATCGAACCGCTTCCTGTTGTCCAACAGCGAGCCGTCAAAGTCAACCATCATGCTTGATCATGACAGTACAGAGCCGCCAGTTGCCTTTGTTGCAACGCTAACATGCAGTGACAGTGATGTGTGTTTTTAAATTTTTGACATGTCCAAAATTGTCATTCAAAGTTGCTGCAATGTTTGAAAATTTTAGCTGGTGGTGGAAGTTACATTGTGTTAATTTTTGCAGATTTGTAGAATAGTAATTTTATTTCTAGCATGTTTACAGCAGGGCTTGCTTTTTGAGGCAATTGATCGGTCGATCGCCTAAATCGATTGCCAAAATGCCCGCCAGGCGATTTCTTAAATGATGAAGGAGATTATAATTTTTATTAAATCACATGGAAGTCGATTCTATAGTTGACTTCCTTTAAATTTAAGTGTGTGATACTTAAGGCAAAAGCGATTGAGGTCTCCATGAACGTCGGGGGTCAAAAATTAGAAACTTTAACTGCTGAAATTTACGTTTAATGCTGACAATTTTAGATGCATGTTGTCTTTCTCTGTTTCCAGCCATTTCAGCGCAATTCACTCTTTAAATGTTCTCCACCACCTGAAATGCAGAAATCACTAATAAACCCTTTATTCTGGGTTTCAAGGTTGTCCAAGGTCGCTGATTTTGGTGTCGATCGAAAGGACTTATGGGTTTTCCTATAACTGATTAATAGTAACCTTGGCCGTATCTCGCATCGTTTTTGAGATCCTGAAACTCGAGTTAAATTTGTGGCAGCCGACAGTGAAGATTTGGTGATTCTAGCTTGCACTGTTTTGACAGTAGCAGAGTATGATGGACATACAGACAGAGCATCAGACACACACAATAAGACAGATGCCTCGACGACAGCAAAGATGCGTGAAGCATTACATGCTGTCGCGCATGAAAAATCGTTTTAAATTTTGCTCGCTTCGACTCGCTCATATGTATTGTCGCTTGCTCGCGGGTGAGCTAGATAGTGAGCTAGATTATAATCTAGCTCACTATCGCTCGTCACGTTTCTCGCTCGCTACCGCTTGCTCTCGTTCTCTCTTAGAGGTCTACACTCTGCAGTGATACTTTATGTCCCCCTCATAATTGATCACCTTTTGATCACCTACCCTGTGCGACACGATCAATTTTTCAATCGCCTTCCATTTTCAAATGGCAAGCCCTGGTTGACAGGGTTGAAATTTACCGGTTGATGAAGATGACTGGCAGACTTACACATTAGATGTGGATTATTAAGTTGTCAGATAAGCTGATTGGTGAATATTTATGTTGTTTTCTAGGCACCGTGTAATAATTGTTGATTTGTTTACTGTTTGTTCATTTTGAGTGAAAGTCACAAGCTATTTTTATCTCACCAATGAGTCTCAAGTCAAAATAATTGTGTTAAATGATGCTGACTTATTAATTGTTGTTGACTGCTTGTCACACTAAGAAGCTGCCATAGCATGTAGTCATGTTAGTGCTTGCATAACTGCTTGCTTGCTGCCAACAGTGATTCATAGGTTTGATTCATTTTTTGATCGCAGTTTTGGAATGTTAGCCAAGTTATATCTTTTATTTTGTTAACTTTAGTTATTGAAGGGCACTAACATTGCAAAAAGATGTGTTTATCGCTGCAACCAAAGAACATTATTGTTGCTGTAAACTTTTTTTTGCATAAAATGCAGTGAAAGCTTTGTGGTGCATTACGTTTCTACTTCTGCCTGATGTGATCACATGAACACTCAGAAGTTGTTCACTAATTTAGGCCTGAGCACAGTCTTGAAATTCCGGAACTTTTATAAACTGCCCTGAAATCCACAGTGGGTGAGGTCATGTTTCAAATAAGACTTTAGTCTGAGACTAAAGTCTTATAATTATTATTATTATTATTATTATTATACTCGCTTTGTAATGCACGTTAGGTCTTTCACAACGTGAAGAATCTCAAGTGCAATCAAGACCGAACTTGACCTGACTTTGGTCTAAGCCTAAAGTCAAGACCAAAATCAGCTGGCAATTTCCAATGTTAAAAGAATACAATTATGCCTTGACTTGATTAAACGGACGTCCCAGTTTATTATTTGAGCATATTATTTGCTTATTGTGTAGCAAAATAAAGTCTGGCGTCTGATAAATTTATGATACCAGTAGGCATTTTGTTACTTATTACTTCTTATTACTTACAGGCGTTAACTCAGCAGACGACACCCGCGTAAATCATGACGTCATCACTGGCTTGCATTGCTGAAAATGTTGCACAAAATTCCATTTGTATCCTCAAAATGGCCAGCAAATTAATATTGCACACATCACCCGATCAATATAGGCCTGGAAAACACTTTTATAATGTTAATTAACTAATTGTATTAATGCAGTTATTTGATCGTTAAGTAAAAAAGATCAGAAACAACCAAATAAAAAGTTTTTTTCTGACCAGAAACAAAAGTGAAGTCAAAAGTCAAGACTAAAGTCATTTGCGAAACTTGACCTAACCCAGTGTCCTGAAAATTGTTCATTTGTCCTGAAATTTTGAAGCATACTTGATTAGGCTTCCAAAGACAATTTTTGCAGTTGAAACTAAGTAAATTTATACCTGCGTTCTACGTGCATTTTTTCTGTGCCCAAAATGCGTTTGTGGCCTGAAACCTGATGGAGAACTAAGTGCTCCCCTTAGCTGTTAGGGCACATGCTGCCATCTTCCCAAGAACCCTCCTTATAACTTATTTTGTGAGTATTATTTTTTTAAATGTCCTAAAATTCTAGAAGTTTTTGTACTGAAATAAAACTTTCTTGTGCTCAGGCCTGCTACTTCACGCATTACTGAAACATCTTTAACTGACAATCTCAACACTTGAGTAGGTCTAGTAATTAGTAATTCGTCTAGTAGTAGCTAGTAATGGTATCAGGCCATTCGTATATGCAATCAACGCATATAGTGTCATGATAAGTTATAACGATCATCTTGTTAAGAGTATCTTATATATTGCCAGTTGAAAAATTTTTACAATCAGTCAATAGTTGATTGATGCAGTTCTCACAAAACGTTGACCAGCCCAGTTTAGGTTCTATTTAAGAATAGTAAAAAGACGTTATTTTGATTTTTACAACAATAAATATGAGCCGAAACGCCATTACCTTCTAAAGACCTTTACTGGAACTGTTTTGCGTTTCTTTTAAGTGACCTCGATGAAGCATTTCTGTGCGATCTTGGTTGCAGCTTGCAAGTTTGTTCTACTGTATCACATCCTGCGCCCATAAAATCATTTTACATTTGATGATCTAGCAAAGACTAATTAATTTCTATTGTTAGTAAACAACAGTGGGCGTGGCGCGTGTTTACATTAGAAGTGGCGTGTTGTATCAGGCGTAGAAAGTTGTCCAATCATGTTCTGATATTGTTCTAATCACATTTGTTTGACTTATTATTTACTCACTCTGTTGTCATTATAGGACTGAGTTTCTGATGCGTTAAAATGCAGTCGGTGACAGCGGACGCCCCGGTCAATATTGCTGTCGTAAAGTACTGTGAGTATAGAATATCATAAAACTCTCATTATTTGTATAAGTCGTTTATTTCAGATGCATGTTTTCTGTCACATATTTTGCCTTTTTTGCAGTTTGGGTAAACATGCAGTTTAGCGGCCTAAACAAAATCACAGTCAACTTACTGCCTATACGGGCCAAAGCGTGCATGCGGTCAGTTAACCCTAACCCTAATCCTAACTCTAACCCTAACCCTAACTCTAAACCTAAGCCTAACCCTAAGCTTCGCCT
>Ga0056128_1002916_pt1 | contig 20635 bp, 12 predicted proteins | sample WorMetLIZISLAND2_FD_71113 | JGI IMG/M metagenome (GOLD analysis project Ga0056128, IMG submission 71113) | Marine gutless worms symbiont microbial communities from Max Planck institute for Marine Microbiology, Germany - Olavius geniculatus... ... | reverse complement strand
ATCCGCTACGGTCCTCGCAGCTTCGCCGTCGCAGGACCGTCCACGTGGAACTCGCTGCCGGCATCTCTTCGCAACTGTCATCTGCCGTCCGCTTTCCGGCGTGAACTAAAAACTGAACTGTTTGCCAAAGCATATTTTACTAGCGCAGTCGTGACTGTTTTTGCTGTAAGAGTGGGCGAACACCAACTCTATCGAATCATTATTATCGTCATCATCATCATCTCCACGCTTCGCAATTTCGTTCATTTCTTCGGGGTGCTCACGATACGGCGCAGCATCTTTCCACGCAGCTCATCATTTTAACGTGCAGCACGTTTCAGCGCCGCCGAGGGCGCAGCGTTAATGTGCTCAGCGTTGCGGTTAGCCTACATTTGACGGACCATCAAAGAATCGCCGATCGTAGGCCCTATATAATGCAGAGGTGATATATCCTGTCTACCATTGCAATTTTGGACGAAAGGCAATTTGAGTGTGCTAAGCTGAGGCTGCTAGCTAAACTTTGATCTAGCCTACCTGTAAAGCCTATGTTTTTATGATTACGTTGACGATTTCGATAGATAGGCTATACATGCTGCTTTATATCTGTGTATATCCGTTCGTCTTTCTCTACGTCTATTTACCATTTTATAGCGAATAAACGTGTTCGTATATCTGATCTGTGGCATACTGAGCTATAAAGGCCTCTGAGTAGGCCTATATACACTTAATTACTCATCAGAGTCGCTGCTCATGTACAAAGACTTGAGCAGAGATTGTAGCCTACGGACGCTAACCAGCTGAAATGACTTGAGTCTAGTCGGCATACACTTCACACTTTATACAATATTAGGGGTCTTGACACCTATATAGGCCTACTCAGCAAACACCTAGGCTACACGTGCAGCAACCGCTTCTTAGCCTAGCGACCCACACCTTCAGATGAGTTTGAGACCCCTGGCCTAGGTGTTACGTCGTGGTCACGCTACGGCACCTGCTTAAACTCAACTGGTAGGCTACCGTTATCACTGCGTGGTCTGGTGTGCTGGATGCTGCAGGTTTTAGTGGTCTGAATGAATCGAATTACTACCACCATCAGACGTCATCGTACGGTTGCTACGCGTCATCACCAGCCTCCGCGCACTATCACCTCTCCGCAGCTGCTGCAGGTGGCAGCAGCAGCTCCGCAGCAGCGGCAGCAGCTGCAGCAGCTGCCGGGTACGTGGACGCAGTGATGGACGTGGCTACGGACATGTCAGTGGCGACCGGTGTCTACTACGCCGGTCCTACCTACCCGCACACCGATCTTCGACAATCAACCACCGGAGCGGCCGCCAGCGGCTTCTACGGTCCATAGCATAGTTGTAATAAAAATTAGAAAAAAGATGATAAAAACGTTAAAACAAAAAAAATAGAAAATAAAAAAAAAACGTTTGCAACGCGAATAAAAGACCTGAGCTTTTTAAGTTGTTTTGACATATTGCCATAAATAACATTGAGGAACGATGGTAATGGGCTGTTATGGTGCTGTTTTGAGTATTTTCACGTATTTTTGTAATGATTACTTTTAATAAACGACATTTTCACACCCCCATTTTTACTTTTTCAATACAAAACGTTAAAAAAATTTTAAAAAGCGTTTTTAATAGAAAAATAAGTTTGCAAACGTTTATTACAATGTATCTGTAATTTTTAGTAATCGTAATGATTAACAAATGACCGAAGTAATTCTGCATGACGCGAAATCGCTGATCGATGCTGCCCCCTGGTGAATCACAAATAGTGTGTAAGGTTTTAGTTTTGGCTGGGGTTTAACTTCTAAAATCTCCTGTTTCGTGGGGCTACAATAATGACATTGTGTCCTTGGACTGCCCAAGTGAAGGCCTACCGTGCATATGGCATCTAAATCCGTTTGACAGACGGCGACAGACGACAGAGAGACAGACCACGATACAAAAAGGGTAGCTATACGCGAAATCGCCTGCGCCTGCATGCGCTAAAGAGATTGCAGCTAACAATACGATGATAATTGGCCTTTACGAACGAGCTAAAACACTGACTGAATTAATAAGAGTCAACGTCTCACAGAGCAGTGAATAAAGTTAGACGTATTTCAGTAGCAAATAGGAGAAATAAAGAACGAGTAAAGTAATAAATGTCTGTTTAGTGAAATTCGGGTGTGTTGTCTAGGCGGGTTGGTGACGGAGAGGCGCCCCCTGGTGGTAGACGGTGGAAGCGCCGGTGTCGGTGGCAAACAGCGGAAGACAGCTCGCGATGAGAAAGTCTGCGGGGTTTGCGGTGACCGCGCTCTCAGCTATAACTTCGACGCCATTTCGTGCGAGTCTTGCAAAGCCTTCTTCCGTCGCAACGCGCCCAAGGGTCTTGTAAGTCTCTCCGATTGATGATATAGCACGCTTCATTCCATGCCGTCTCGTCGTGACAGAGACATTCCCCCTTCCCTTTAATTTTTGGGTGTCGGAAAAATGTCGGAAATGTTTTTTTCTCGCCGGAGAATTGTCGTCCGAACTCTAAAATGTAATTTTGGGGCTGCAAAAATTCCCATTTTGAGGAAATTAGGACCAAAAACCACGGGACCCACGGGACGTCCGCGTTGAAGTTGGAAACTCTCACCAATCGACAACATATTTTTCCGATGAAGTTGCTTGTACTGTAAGCTCTTTGCGAGTATGAATGTACATAAGTAATGTGATATTTTCACCGTAACGACTGAATGCCCGGTATAGTGATTGGTCGTGACTTATGGTGTGCTAAAACACAAAAATCAACGGCCACGCCTGGCGAAAAAAAAGTATGAAAATGCTTCCGTCCGTACGGCTAAGTCTATAGGGGCGCATGCAAATCCATAGCGTCGAATGAATGTTTACGCAGTGAACTTCGTAGTACAGTTTATCTGAACAAAAGTGAACAATGCAACGAATATATACACCGTGTCTTGCAGAAAAAAAGAGTTTGCATTATTCTATACGGTACGTAAAAGTGATAGATTACATTTGACCTACGTTCATAACTCTGGCACATATTTTAGGAGATTCTGACGTTATTTATTCGTTTTAGCCTTTCGGCAGTTAATCGCTGAATGTAAAAGTGACGGAATTATCAAAATCGCACCACGTTTGCACATTGCAAACGTTATCGTAAAAATAAAAATAGCACGTTTCTATGGTACACAGACTGTACACAGTCTCTGAGAAGCTTTCCACTGACGCGAAAACAAATAACCTTGAAAAATGACCGAACGACTTTGAGTGGCCATTTTACATCGTGAGCCATTAAAACGTGCCACTAATAGGCCTAAACTTTTGTTGACGTATTCGCCAAACGTTGACCAGTAATAGAAATTCTTTCACTGAATATTCTGCGGACAATCGGCAATACGGTGGTTACAAAATTTCCCAACACACTTTATTTGCGTTGCTACACTACCGTGCAAAATGTAAGAAAAATAGCAATGGTGTGTACGGTGAGAGAGTGTGTTGGTTTGTATACTGTACACTGCAGGAGCACTTCAAATGTCCATACGACGAACGCTGTCGCATGGACGTGTGCAACCGGCGCTTCTGCAAGCGCTGCCGTCTCAACAAGTGCTTTCAGATCGGCATGCGAAAAGAGTACATATTAACGGACGAGGAAAAGGCTCAGAAGCGAATGAAGATTGAAGCCAACAGGTAGACTATCAGAAGTCAAGCAGTTCATCGCGGAAAACGTACGTCTTAATGCTAAGTAGTGGCTTATGGCAGGGGGGGGGGCAGGGTGAAGGCAACTGCCCCATCCTAAATTTTAAACTGTGGATACATTTTCTTAGGCCTATTTTCGAAAAAGTCGTTTCACAAATGCAAAATATGGGACTAAAAATCATCATTTTGGGAAAATTTGAAGGCAAAATTGAAATTTTGACCGCCCGTATCTTTACTGTCGAAAATGTGCACCCACACCTGTGTCTGTGAAAAATAATTGCAACGGTTCGCTCTCGTCTCCAACCGTTTTTAGCGGACGACTAAGCGCTTTTTGTTTGTACGCGCATGCCAACAGAGCACGTACATTGTGGGTCAGAAAACGCCCACCAATCTTATTGTATAAGTTTGGTGAACGTGAGCCGATTTAAATAGTTTTTTCTTTCGCCGTCGCATTTTCAAATGAACTGCAGAAAAAGGCTGAAATAAAACTTGCCACTTTGTTTCAAATGCTTTGTCGCATTATTCTTCGCACTTTTTCTTTTTTTCAGATAATGCACAAATCTTCACAGTTGAGAAACGTCGTGCATGGTAAATGTGTATGAAATGCTCTAACAACCTTCGAATTTAGCTCTGTGTTTACGATAGTATTAAAAGAATAGTGTGCCGATAACGTCTAATTACATGAAGCTTGAGTATTAATTAATTAATTCATTCATTCATATCAAGTTCAACGAGAATGGTCTACCGATGTAGGCCTAGTCAGAATTACATTATTTTGTTTGAGAAAAAAACACGCATTCTGTTTTGTTGGACTTATTTTATTTCCGTATCTTTTATTAAAGTGCCGCTGATGTCATTTTAGCGCCATGTCGACGAAGTAAATTGCAACATCGTCTGCTAATACAGGGCGCGCGCAGAGCGACGTAACTGAACTGAACTGACATAGTTTAGTTTTTGAGGAACTCACTAATAGACAATCAGTAATGTACTACAGTAGGCATTGTCTAACGGCGTCGCTGGCTTACGTTACTACGCTCACGTACGCATTAAGTCCCCCAATGACCAATAGGCTCGCCCTGCTTGCCCATTGTTCAGTTCGTCAAAAACTAAACCTTGTCAGTTCAGTTCAGTTCAGCTGAGTTAGGTCGCTCTGTAGGCCTACGCGCCCGGCCTAAACGTTTGGCATTGCAACGAACAAGCGATCGTCGATGCATTGACTTATACCCCGTTTACACGATCGAGCAAACAGCAAGCAAACGTCTAGCGGACATCGAGAAAACATCAAGCAGGCCTGATGGACCCCGCCCCCTGGCTCAAATGTAGGCCTAGGCTTAGCCCACAGCTGATCACGTGTTATATAGGCCTTCCAATTACAACCCGCCCGTTCTCCTAATAAGCATGCTAACTATACCATAGCTCGTCGAGCTAACTGGATAAATGCTAGCAAACATCTAGCAGACGTCGAGCAATTAGCACGTGTATTGTGAATACATTTGCTCGACGTTTGCTGGATGTTTGCTCGATCGTGTAAACGGGGTATTAGTGGCGAGCGTGCACGACGCTTGCGCTCGTCATCGACCTCAGTCCTCAGCACTGGTTGTACCACTGACACGGCTCGCCATGATCGGCGATGCGTTCCCTGTCGCTGCAGCAAAAACATGTAACAGTCTGCTATCCGAATTAAGTGACGTCATCGTAGTGCTTGCGAACATTTAAGACGAAACTTAAGACTCGCCATTCGGTTCTTCTTCTCTTTTTTACTACTGACCGCAAAGTGACGGCGGTGCTATTGGCATTTTCACTCTAAATTGTATTTTATTGTACTCAAAACATTGATTGAATGTACACTAGTTGACGTGTTGCCTGTTGCAGGCGTCTGCGTTGTGCGGCGGAGATGAAGCAACAACAGCAACAACGTCATCATCAGCAACAGCATCAGGAGCAGGCGGTGGTCAGCGTCAACGCCGGCGCGTCGTCTGCAGCCAGCTGCAGTGAACTAGTCACGTCAGTCAGTTCGCAGACAGTAGCTCTTCAGCACGCCGACTCGTGTGCCATCGACGAACTGCTGCACGCCTACCGGACGTCGCTGGAGACGCAGAACGCCGCCGTGGACCGCCTCGACGGCAGCGCGGCCAGCCTCGCTGACCTCATCAACATCGCCGAGCTCAGCATGCGACGGGTCATCGCCATGACCAAGCAGATCGGCGCCTTCCGATCACTGCCCCAGACCGACCAGATTCAGCTGCTCAAGTCCGGCAGCATCGAGCTGCTGATACTGCGCTCTGTGATTACGTTTGACGCCGACAAGCAACATTTCCTCGACCCCGTCGACGACGAGGAGCGGCAGGCCAGTAATGCACAAACGTTAACTAGAAAGTAGTTAATTAGTTCACAGACAGGTTAATTCACAGCGCATTATTCAACAGCACATTGACACACAGTCAGTGTGATGCGGGCAATAGCACCTTTTGTAATTTTTGCTGTTTTCGATGTGCGAGTTCTTTAATGTTGCCGTTAACAAGTGTATAAACTGATGTTTTGTACATTTATGGACGCTATTGTACGTATTGCTCATTTCTGAACTCTGTAGGCCCATATAGCTTATGTTAACGTTGTAACTTATGTGTAATTCAGCGATAATTTGGCTGCTGGAATAATAGAAAAAATTGCTTGCAGGCGATGAAGCTGGAGCAGCTACGGCTAGCCGAGGACGGGACGGGCATGTTCGACGAACAAATGAAGTTCGTCCGGTCGTTGACTGTCGAACTGCGCGCCGACGAGACGACCCTCGTCTTGCTGCTTGTACTTTCGCTGTTCTCCCCCGACCGAGACAACCTAACCAACCGTGACTACGTCAGCGCCGAGCAGGAGCGCTACTGCCTGCTGCTCAAGCGCTACCTGGAGTCTCGCTACGCAGCGCCTCTCGCTCGCTTCATGTTCCCGCGCCTCGTCATGAAACTGACCGAAATACGCAGCCTCAACGAGGAACACACGCACGTCCTGCTCAAACTGAATCCGGACGGAATTCAGCCGCTCATGAAAGAAGTCCTCGACTTGCGGCGCTAAGTCAACAATACAGTGATCTTAGTCCGTAACCATGATGCCAATCTCTCTGGCCTTGGCCTTGCAATACGTTGTCGCTGGTCTTAAAGGTTTGGTCTTGGCCAAAAAAGTCGACCAGAATCTTGTAATTTTAGTCATTTCTACGTATCATGCTCTCGGCGACGTTTTGAGATTCTGTGGGCCTCATGCAAGTATATATAGCTAAAACAGGATATCATCTTTCGTCGTAAGCCCTTGCATGGGTCGGCCTTTGAGACTGACCTTGTTGGTGTTCAACCCTGGCCTTGGTCAGTTGGCCTCGAATGTTCTGGCCTTGTTAACGTCACTGTAACAACCGTATGTCCGCGGCCGGATTTAAACCAGATCGTGGAACCTGCTCGGTAAAATATGCGCCCTCGCGCAAACCTAGTTATTTATTTCAATTTATTTCGGACACTAACGTGCAAAAAGTAGGCTAACCATGAATTCAGCGTCACAACAGCACCCGGTGCACGTACGCAGTATTCTTGCTTGTATCTGATTGGAAATAGTTTTTTTTCAATCCGGAAGCCTCATTATGCTGCATTGCTGTTCCAAGTGAAATTTTAAATTAAAACGTCGCGCCACTTTCCAACATTCTCTGACCCGTGGGGCCGTCTAAATCCGCCTCTGCGTATATTATAGGCTACGTCTGCTAGTCAGTAGGCCTACTGCAACTGCAGGACACTATGTTTCTGGCAGTATAACAATAATGTGCTATTTATATTAACAGTCTTGTACGTAAATATTGCGCCGACAGTCTTCGTGCGTTGGTGAAAGGAACGCATTTCTTGTATTTTATGCCAGTAAATTGAGTTTATCGTGACAACGGCAACGTCTACAACAAGCTCCTGAAAGAATACCTGGGTATCACGAATCCTCTGACCGTGACCTGACGCAACCTCTCTAGTAAACACAATTGCAAGGTTGCCTGAAGTTTAAACACTATTAGGCCTAACTGCGTTTTGTCACGAAGCAAACGTAACAGGCTTATACACGCTCAGTTGGCATCGTGACTGCCCCTTCCCCGCTATTTTTGGCGGGCGAAAAATATTCGTCCAAAATGCGAAATTTGGGGTTGAAACCAAATTTTGGGAAAAACTGGAATTTTGAGGAGCCTAGCTGTCCGAAATTTGCAACAGTCTGTCGGTAATTTGCAGCGTCTGTCCAAAAATTGAAACTTAATAATGTCCCGCCTATTTTTTTTACCCATGACACTAACAATAACAAACATTGGCCGAGTTCACCTTGATGTACGCGAATCTAAATCTGACAAATCTGACCGATGCACCTGTGCATTTCTGTAGCCGTTTGAACGTGCATAAGAATATAAGTAAATCAGGCATGCCGCCGGCCCATTAGAAAGCCAGTTTATGCAGTGCATTTTTGCCTCCGCCTCCCTGTCTGACCCGGTTTTGTAATCCGACAACGCTAAGACATAGGCATAAAACTACAAGAAGCTCAGCTACCGCTTAGAGAACAGGGCGTCAGCTTGGTGCATTCAATCAATCAATCAATAATCATAATGATAATCTCGGACATTTGGTTGTCTTGAGTTTAGTTGTACGTTATGTGTGGGATTTTTAGCAAACCTACGTGACGTTAGACGAGTGTGAATAGCACCAGAGTACTCTGACGTGTCCAATTGTCCACTTCATTTAGAAGAATCCATCCCCGGTTTTCCCACATGTATTCAAGAACACCGAATAACTAGGTTGTAATTTTTTATGACCACAGTGATTGAGTCTTTGGTACAATGTGTAGTCTCTCATCACACGTGTATTGTCGCTAAACCGTAAGTCTTCACGAAAAACTTATTACATGGTAACCTATGACTATGATGTCATACTAATTAACAGTTGGCTGTTTAAAGAACTCAGTGCAAATAACTAGAGCTTTCGAAGCATCAAAGTTTTAACGCACTGCGTTAATTTTTTAACGCATTAATTAACGCACCCAGGCCCATCGAGAGGGAGAGTATGGGGTAAGTTACCCCAGTCCCACAAAATTTGGGGGGCCCGCCTGTAAAATATAGAAAGTCAGGAAGCAAATAAAAACACATTTTTCAACAAAAAAAACTGACGTCATCGCTAGCATAGAAATCTATTAGCCTGTCATCTAAATATTTACTTACAGTAGGGATGGAATGGCAACTAGACCTACAGTTTAGTTAGATGAATTCAGTTGATTGTCAAATGACCGCAGTTTAACGGAATATTGGAACTTTTGCTTCACAGAATTCAGTAAATTAAATACATTTGCACATGTGCGCTAATTTTTTTAACGCACGTTAATTTATTAACGCATTAATGTGTTAATTTGACAGCTCTACAAATAACAAGTTAGGAAAGGCAATCACGCCATGGACTATCTTACTTCAGGGCGCCGTCAACATAATTACACCACTGATCTATGACCATTTCACACAGACCGCAAGTGTAACAATATGCCAGAAATTCCACAGTACACACGCTGCACTTTGCTTTTAATAAGATCACAAAATTCAGACTCTGCAGTCAACAACGCAATGTTTTCAGTGATTAAAATGCCAGTCGACGCTGCAGCCAACTACTTTGTCCGACGGCTTTTACTACCGTGTCCTAGTTGACAACTTCGGAGCGGGTCCGCCTGACGTTTCTGCAACACAAATGACCAACAGCTGTACTCTGCAGTGAACTTTTAATTCATCTAAATCTGCACACCCAGGCATAGATTCAGACATGTGAACGCCGTGGTAGAGTCCCCCTATCTTAGAGCATTAAAATACATTTCACAAAAAAAGCATCTCTACAGAAAAACCAAAATATTATTCAAGCTTTCTAGCCAGTTCTGTGCAAATCACAAAATGGTGGTCAAGGAACTGAGAATCCAAAAACGCATGGGGATTGAAAAACGCATGGCCTTAGCACTGAAAGTGTTTGCGAAATGGAGCAAATAGTAGTACAATACGTAAGTTTTTAGGCCGAATAGCTAAATGGAGTATTTTCGATGAGTTTAAACTCACTAAAGTCAGAAAAATACCATGAAGTTTTCATAAAATCTGCGACGGGTGCCTTTTGTGGTGGCCCCTGGGCAACTGCCCACCTCATCCAATGCTTAGTCCAGCCCTGGCTTAGAATATAACACTAATAATTATTATCTCTCCTTCTTTTCTTACTGTGACAGCACTCATGTAAACACAACCACTGCAACAATTACTAGACAAACAACAGTGGCAAACATCTGCAGAAATCAAAATACAGCATTAAAAATTTCTTCTTCATGGTGCCAATACGTCGCTGACGACACAGATTACCATACAATGCTGGAGCAATCTATTTTGTGAGAACCTGATGAACTGTGTTTGGTTCAACTTGTCCTTCAAGTGTGTACACGGGCTATCCATTGTTGAGATATCTTAGCCTGAGTCATACATAACCGGCTTAACTGGTTTTTTTTTCATACTGTCTAGCTTAGGTCTATCTGGGACTGCTGCAGCCGGATTTTTTTGCAAACGTGTACAAAAATATCAAGTTTTCCCTATACACAGAAAACAGCCAGCATCAGTTTAGGCTGCATATCAGCAAAGATATTGAAAAAGTTATTCAAAAAATACATTCCGTAAAGCAAAAATGCTCAACCAATAGTAAGGAACATATGGCCTTCACAAGCCACAAGACCCATATGTTGGCACTGATCTCCTTTTTCTTGTCATCAGCCAGATACCAGTTTACACTGCAAGACCATGGATACGAAGTGAAAACGACCTGTTTATGCCCCACTGGTTCTCATTGTGCCTACCCATGGAGGGATGGCCAGGCTGAGTTGACATGGGTTGCAATAATCAAGAGTAGTTAATAAATATTACGTGAAATCGTTGCTGAGCACGTGAAACGGCGGTGTTTGGTCGATGTCGTCGACGTCGTTTGCGTTGCTGCTGGCTGCTGCCATCGACGAACGCTCCGGCACGCTTCAGCGATGACGGCACTACACAACATTATATGCCGTGGTCCATAAAAAACGTGCCACTTTTACTTTTTTTAAAATAGCTCCATGAAACATTGGCCGATTTCAATAACTTTTGGCACGCAACATCAAGAAGAAACTTGATGCTAATGACCGTAGTTTTGGCCAACTCACCTTAATACTGTTGCTACACTACCTTGCGAAATGCAGAAGTTTGGCCGTTAACAACAATGAATTCATACTGGATAGCGCACACATCAGCTAAGAAAATAACTGAGACCACATAATCACCGAAAATCTGTTACAATGCCTTCATTTTAAGATCGTAAGTCGAACTAAAATGACACATCAACAGCGAGAGGGCTGCTCTGAGCAATGGAGTTATTGGACCAATCTTGTCCAAAACCATCTAATTGCTTCATTTACGTTAATCATGTATGTTTCTCTTTTTATTTTGTACATCACCGAGCAGATTGATAGAACTCGACATAAGTGCCGAGCTGCTGTACCTGCCTCCTTCCATTTTTAGCGCGTTTGATAGACTGGAAGTGTTCTGATCTGCTGATTCCAAATACAATAACCTATATCAGTTTGACTCTGACCAAAAGTGCAGCACTAATCGAGGGTTTGCTGAATCCAAAAATTCATCATCGCATAGCACAAATACTGCACAAACAGAATGAGAGATGAATGGAAGGAGGGATGGGTAGAAGTGTAGCAACAGATACTCGACATATCCACAAAATGACACATGATAAAACCGAAATTAATCACACAAAACCAAATATGACAGAAAAATACAAACCACTAAACACCAAAAAACCCCAAAATGGTACGAGTCTGTAAAACAGGAATAGTTAACACAGGGTTCCTACAAGTCTTCTGTAGCAAAATTCCCTGACTTTTCCCCGACATTTCCAGTCACGGAATGACAATTTCTCTGACCTTACTGAAACAATAACCCAATCGCACAAATGTCAGAAATAGTACACTATATCATAAGGTAATGAAACTGTATTAATGGAGCAATATGCAAAGTGCAAACGACAGACGCCCTGATCAGGGGGTCAGGGGGCTTTTCCCTCCTGAAGCTGAAACACTTCTAGCTTTTGGATGTTCAATCGAAGGTGCAAATGTGCTTGCTTTTTAATATTTGGAGATGCAAAAAATCACAGATGCCTGCAGTCTGCATGATCCAAGATCATTTTCCCTGACTTTTCAAAAATAATATTTTTCCCTGACCTTTCCCTCATACATTCAACGTATGCTTACAAATGCACGACTAAACGTTCTACTAATGTATTCGTTTAGAAACTCACAAACAACCATAACGCTATAAACTGAAATCTTCCAGCCTGGTTTCAAAACGAGATTCAACATCATGGAGAAAATCACATTACGAATGCAATACAAGTGAGTCCCGACTGACCGAGGTAATCGGGCACATTTCTGAGATGAGGCTTGGTCTTGATGGTATGTAGCGACTTGTCGTGTCTCAGCAGTTGTAGGTCTCTTGGGTTATCAGCCCAGAACACCTCCACACGAACACGCATCATTCAGTAATAGCACTAGTGGTGAATGACAATGTTGAAAGTGCTGTCATCATGTCACTGCCGCTGTAGAATTCACCCGGTTCATTTGATGAATACAGCACAAGTACTGCTGGTCGGCCACCGACCTTTAGACTAAGCCGACTGACTTGAGTCACCGATCCGCCTGAACTGGTAGCTACACTACTATAATGCTCCTCATCGCCATTTATTACTACTCAGCCCGAAAGCTGATACTCATTTTACCATCCCACAGAGGGTAGAGGGCTGAGTGTACATGGGTGGCAGGTTATGTACCAAAATGGTCACCCATCCAAGCAGTAACCAGGCATGGTGTAGAGTAACTTCATCCATCTGACACAATGCCTTACCGCTACATCACACAATCGACCATGGCATGGCGTACTGGTAACACAGCTGTCAACAGACTTTGATTGCTTTGCTGTAGTGGTAACATGGCATGACAGAGTAACCTAAAAGCAGATTAAGCTCTGAAACCTTTGACCAAAATAGTGTGGCCACCAGGCAAACACAATGGAGTCTCAGTTTAAACGCTATCCCTCAATGGTAAAAATTCTGGACGAGGACTGCCAACAAAATCTCACCACTTCCTTCTTGAATCATTCCCAACCTCTCAGAAAAATGCCACCAAAATTCATTCAAAACTTTCCAAGTTATCTTGCACACATGGGGGGCAGATCAAAATCATCACACCTTCACTGGTGCAAAAATGGGAGTTTTCTTTCTGCAAACTAACCTTGGAGCTTTGGATAAGTTAATAAAGGAAATACCGCAACACTCGTATAGTGAACAAACGTCTTTAGCAGTAAGGACACAGAACGGCAAATCAGTTATTCGTTGAGCACAAAATGAAAGAATCCTGGTGGATGGCGTGTACCTTAAGACGATCAGACCGAGCCATTTGATCACTGATTTCACGACTACGAGCCTCCTTCACAGCTACACGCGTCACACTCCGCAGAGCATCCTAATAACCATATATCAGCAAATGAATAAATAAATAAACACATCAATCAATCAGACAGTCAGTCAGTAAATTAAAAAATCAATTATTCAAGGCGAATTTCTTGTTCTTGTAGTATAGCAATCGGTTAGTGAACGATCAGCTCTACCCACAGAAACAGGTAGTGACGCTGGTGGCGTGGCGTAGTTGGTAACGCGTTTCGGCTGAAACGAAGTTACTCTACGCCGGGCCCCGTTAGTACTGCAATGGGTGACTGCCTGCAGGCAGGTAAACCATCTCGGTGCGAAGCCTGCCAGCTAGGTCGACTCAGCCTTCTACCCTCCGTGGGACGGTAAAATGAGCAGTAACTCATTCACATGGGTTACGGAAGGTGGGGACCTTGGTACAGCTGACTGGGGTTGCCTAGCCGGCCGCTGCGCCAGCCTGTGTCTGCAGGCTACACACGGTGGCCGTGCAGCAAGCGGCTCTGGTTAGTGACAAAAGCGCATTAGAGGCGTGTTTGCGACGATGTGCTATACAAATTGACGACCTTTACCTTTTTTAAACAGACAGACTCATAGCCACAGAAATGCACTGAGATGTGGTTCCTAGGTAATAAGACGAAACTGTTCACAAGTCAACACGAATGCACAAAATACAGACATACCGTTGACCTGTAGCGAAGACCGTCAATTTCCTGCATTCTGAACTGGAATGGCTTAAACACCTCTTCGCCATCCGCTGACAACAGCACAAGCATGAACATATAAACTACACATATAAACTACTAAAATATATGCAAAAAAACTAGAAGGTGCTCGTGAGAGTGCATATTTCTGCCAAGTAAAGTGATTTTAACATTACTACTACGACTACTACTACTACTACTACACCTATAAATACAACAACACCTACAACTACACGATACATCAAGGAAAGGGGAGGGAAAAGGAAGAGGCGCTTCACTGCCCACAATGTTCACTACATTCACCTTGGCAGAGATAATTAGTCTACTGAAAACGCACAACAGTTTCTGATGCTACTCACTACCAGTATTCCATTCAAAGCATTAAAGCAAGTTTAGTATCTTGACAGTTTTTCTCCAGCAAAAAATTGCTTCTGGCTGAACTTCCTGATCAAAACAACGACTCACATGGTAAGAATGCAAAGGCGAAAAACTCGCGCTTTAAAAATGCTGAACCTGATGGGTTGGGTTTTTGGTGTTTTTAGTTGAAACAAAGTTTTCGAAAGGTCCAATTTGATAAGTTTTGAATGAACACTGCCAGAGAGTGTCCACATCTAATAAATACCACCCAAAATTGCACATTCATAGCCGAGTTATAGCCCATTTTGTCCCAAATTTCGTTGCCATGGCAACAAGGGTCGGTCGGAGTAGAATGTGATTGGTGTTATTCAATGGCACAACTCCAAACCTCCCATTAGATGCAATGATCTCAAAGGTATCTCTTATACGAGTAATAGCCCATTTTGTCCCAAATTTCATTGCCATGGCGATAGAGATCAGTCAAGGGTAAATCACAGGCCTGCGGTAGCACAGCCCTGTGTTAATGGCGACCGGCTAAGTAAAGGGAAAATGGCAAAATTCGACCCCGCGCAGATCCAAAACCCCTCAACCAATCAACACAAAATTTGAAACAGGTGATTACGTCGGCAAGACGACCCCCCGTGCAAAATTTCGTGCAAATCTGTCTATTGGGGGCTTCTCGGCAAATGGGTGAAATATAACGAAAATTTTTCTCCGATATATATACCTTTTTTTTGTTGACTGACCTACAGGTCAGACTGGTCGGTGGATTTTCACGCACGATGGCTCAAACGATGCAGTTTCACGCAAGGGTGGGCCTTTTTAGGGGTAGAAAATTTGAAGTTAATATCTAACCCCTGAAAAATCCCATTGACAGTTAGGCGATGTGATGATGAGTGATATCACCTTTTTATGACTTTTGCTGTTTTCGATGTGTCACTCATTGCATGTCGCCATTAACAAGCGTATAAATAACATCCCAAATAGGCTGACCCCTTGTGATATCATGCATGCTAAATCACTGATATGCGGAGACAGACAGAATGGAGTGAAAACATTATATCTGTAGTTAACTATGTTATACTTGGCGGACATTTTTTAATTAATAATGCATTCTGTTAAATGTTTGCAATTGTTATGAGGTTGCAAATTGTCAAGCTTTTTAAGACAAATACACAACACGACAGTGAGTGAGTGAGTGAGTAAGGTTTAACGTCCCACCCGACACAGTATAGGTCATTTCGGGGACGGCCTTTGCAGGCAAAATTGCACAATGCACATAATAACAAAACAAAAAGTTTAACCTTTACAGAAAGTTTAACCTTTACGAAACACAAAACACAAAAAACGACGGAAACCTAAAATTGTAAGAACCGCCGATTATAACTGTGCATATGTATCGAAAATGGCAGTTCTAATAATCTTCCCCGTTTTCCTCACGACAGTCATCAATCTAATAATGCTGTCTATTGGAGGACACTACAATGACGAGTGAACACTTACAGGAGTCCTGTGAGAGTGTCTGGCTGACAGCCTCAAGCAGAGGCAGCTCTTTGTCTGTGACAAACGACAACGCAGTGCCGCTGTTGTCACCACGAGCTGTCCTGATCACATACACCCAAGCATAAATGTCAAGTCTTTCCTGGGTCATAAGGCCCATAGGGAGGCACTGATCTCCGTTTTCCTTAGCCAGACACCAGTTTACACTGCAAGACCATGGATGCACAGGCTAGTTCATCAGGTGGTGTGCTTGTTTACATCCCAGGTTTGACTGGTAGTCATTGTGCCGATGCAAAGAGGGATGGCCAGGCTGAGTTGACCTGGATGGCTGATTACATACTGAGACGGTTTAGCTGCCTGCCGACTGTCACCCATTCAAGTACTAACCGGGCCCGGTGTTGATTAACTTTATTAATGCACCCAATGCATGTTACAGAATACGAACCAAGCAAAACCGCCACCATGCATACCAAGGCACAATAAGATAGTTGGAGAGCTTGAGTAATTTCCATTGTTCCGTGGGTGTGAACACGTTGAATGTTAGCAGTATTCTGGAGGGGCAAAGATGGCGTCAGTAGGCGGACAGTAGCAACGGCGCTTTTATATCCATGTCACTGCAATTAATTAGTTTTAAGCCGCAAACATATTAAGCTCGAGAAATACTTGATGTTGAGATATGATTCTGGCCGTAGCAACCTGCACCTCTTGTCAGCTGATATTCATTTTCGATTAAATTAATGACCACCTTTACTACGAAAAATCCGACACCAAAGGCACCAACCATGATGTCCAAAAAAGTTTACGTACAGAAGATATATTCTACATTCATTTTTACACAATAGAATGTACGCCAGCTGATTGTCCAATGTGACAACAGCATAAGCACATTGGACCAGTAAGATGGCAGTCAAGTTGCTGTCTGGCCGATCAAAATACCATCATAAATGACACGCATCACAGAAGTAGATGCAGTCACTGAGACTCAGCCATTGTTCACACCACCAGATGCCACTGTGTTTCATCTCATATCATACTGTCCTTGTAAAGCAGAATTTTACACTCACACAGTCTTTAAAATGTAGCTGCATGCGACTATAAGCAACTCGCTAGTACTTTTAATACTTCAAAACAAATGTTTCAGTGGGTAAACCCTGTCTATCTCTACATAGCTTTCAACCAGATGGTTGCGTTTCTATATTTTAGCATAATTTTTCTCATTTCATGCTAGGCATCATGGGTAGGTGGCTAATCTCTGTGATGGCCCAAAACCTTGGCTAACTACACTCTGAGGCATAAAAACACACCAAAATTTTTTTTTTACCAGAACTTGATAAAGGGTTATCCAATTATAATAATTTTTGGTACACATATTCATGACACAACTGGCCATCAAATGGCCATTCTGTTTCCCACCTCACCCAACATCTGCTTCTGCACTACCTGGGAAAAACAGAACAGACAAAATACGCATTAAAATCAATGTTCAAAAAAACTTTATAAAATTTCATCTTTTCGAATATGTGGCCACCAGCAGCCAATCAGTTACAGTTTACAAGGTTTGACAATTGTGCAGCAGCACATCTATTAAATAGGCCAAACATTCAGAAATATTGACGAATTCAAGAAGCAACTGGTGGAGTCTGGATTGATCTGGAGCAGAACGTTATCGACGCTGCTATCAACGAATGGAGAAAGTGTCTCCAAGCGGAGCCCATGTTCGTGGGCCAACATTTCAAACATTTTTGTATGTATTGCAGACTGTTGAGAAAAATTGATAACTGTCACAAATTGTTGAATGTTGACACCATGTGTGTTATTCTTAAGAAAAGTGAGAGTAAACAACCACGCAAACATGAATGTTTTAAAACTGACCGGCCGACACGATGAATGTATGAGTTCACATCTGGCGGGAAATCAAAGTTGACGATGTTTGAAACGTTGTGGAAGTCTATGCCACGAGAAATGCCCGATTCTTTGTCCATCTTCTTTGACCTAAATGCAGGCAGCAATGTCATGTAGCAGCGGATGCAGATGAGAATGTAGAAAAAAGCAAAATGAGACAACTTTCAACCACTGTTAATACTACCGTCATAATAACCGTGATGACCACTGCCATCACAAGCACATACAAGAAATATGAGCTAATGCTCATGAGACACGCAAAAGCCTATAGCAGTTTCTGTTCGCAAACTGTCAGTCTATCTCCAGCCATTTCATCACAATTCATTCTTGGAGTGTGTGCTGCAGCCAAAGATTGCAAAAATCAATAAAACCCCATATTCTAGAAGTTTAGGATCTTTCATAGTTATCGACTTTGATACGACTGAAAAGCTTGTCACTAGTGCTTGTTGTGATAGGCAGCATGCCCACGCCTATCTGCAACCGTTTTCACGAAAGATTGGCCAACAACCGTAAAATAACGACTTTTATGTGGGTACCACTCTTTGATGCTCTTGTGCGCAGGTTTCCTTGAACCTAGAAAATCGAGACTTGGGCCATCAAAATCTACGTTCAATGTTGAAAATTTTATATGTAGCTTATCCTTGTATATTTCAATTGATTTCAGCGCAATTCCATTTTAAAATGTGTCTCGTGGCCAAAAAGTGCCAAAAAAATCCACAAAACCCTCTTTTGGCATTCAAGGTCATCCAAGGTCATTGATTTCGGTGCCAATCGAGAGCCAGTGTATGACTTCCTATTACTGATTAATAGTAACCTAGGCCCTATCTCGCACTGTTTCTGAGATATGGCGACTTAATGGCTGAAAATCGCAAATTTTCCCTAACCCTCTCTCACTTAGCGCCACCACTCAGGGTGAACCCTTTTGAATTTATAGAAAAGCTGTACGAATCCTGAAACTAGAGTCTTCCAGACAGCCGATAGTGAAGATTTGATAATCCTAGCTTGCACAGTATTTGACTGATCCACCTGTGTGACAGACGGATGGACGAACAGACGGACAAAATTGCGATGGCTAAGATGCGTTGAAGCAGTAGGTGCTTTCGTGCGTAATAAAACTGGATATTAAATCAACCAAGTAACATAATATTAACAGCATAGCTGTGTCATACAGAATGTAAGTGCATCGGATGTATATCAATACACAAAAACACAAATACAAATAAAAACAAATAAGAAAAGACAATACATGGCTGTTCAGATACAGCAGACAAAGTATGGGCTTTCTACACTACAACATGCAAACACACACAGTAATAACACTTAATGAACCAAACCTATATATTTGAATACAGTCATACCAGGTCAAGTCAAAAGTTTTTTTTATTAAAAGCATAATTACAATCATTTATAAGTTGGCGAAAATGCCCGGAGACTGAAAATAAGCAATTTCATATCACACAACCTGGTACAAGTCTTGCTGCTTCGTAATCCGTAAAGTGTGTGCCGAAATACAGGACAAGATTATTATTTATCATGTTTATATGCCATTTCTTGGTGTAATATGCATGTCTCATGAAAAGTTTGATGCTAAATACTGAATGGATATTCTGCTGACTCAGCTCGTTTACAGCACTGATCTGGCCCAAAATGGCTTTAAAACCACGTCTAGTGGCCTTGTTTCAAAAGTTCATGCAGTATTCGAGTAAAAATGCGTACAGAGCAATGTAGCTCAACTGAATTGCACCGACATGGTTCAGTTTTTGATGAACTGACCAATGGGCGGCCTACGTGACTACACTCACATACGTGTCAAACGTGTCAACCAATGACTAACAGGTTCACCCTGCTTGCGCAGTGGTCAGTTTCTGTCAGTTCGGCTCAGTTCATTTACGTTGCTCTGTACACACCTTAATCACAGGCGTGTGGCAGCGCAGCCTTGTGTTAATGGCAACCGGCTAACTCAATGGACAAGAAAAGCCCAGCTAACGCAAAAGGGAACGCACGACAGCGATGCACGTTTGAAGGCCCACTGCAAACAAATCTTTGATCGATCCAGCAACCGACATTCGGCACGATGTATTTACATATGCCAGATGGCGACACCATCTTGCATGAATGCTGCCGCTCTTGAAATGTGTGTCGCAACCCAAAATCGCCAAAAAAACCTTAAAACCTCCTATTTTTGCGTTCAAGGTCATCCAAGGTCATTGATCTCGGTGGCAATCGAGAGCCAGTGTACAACTTCCTATTAGTGATTAATAGTAACCTACGCCCTATCTCAAACCGTTACTGAGATACAGCGACTTATTGGCTGAAAATCACAAATTTTGCCCACCCCCTCTCATTTAATGCCATAGTTTGGGGTGACCCCCTTCAAATTTGGGAAAAAGCTTTACGGTTCCTGAAACTAGAGTCTTCCACCCAGATGACTGTGAAAATTTGGTGATCATAGCTTGAAACTTCTTTTGACTAATCCACCCATGTAGCAGACAGAAAGACAGACGGACGAACAAAATTGCGATGGCCAAGACACACTACAGCAGTACCTGCTGTCGCATGTAAAAATGGCAAAATTTGACCCCTTGCAGATCCAAGACACTTCAGCCATCGACAAAAAATTTGAAACAAGTGATTACGTTCGCGAGACGACCTCCTGTGCAAAATTTCATGCAAATCCGTCCATTAGAAGCTTCTCAGCAAATGGGTGAAATATGATGGATTTATTTAAATTTCCATATACATAACGTGACGTCACGTGACCCCAAAAGGTCAAGGTCATGACCTCAAAATCTTTAAGGCCCCGTAGCTACGTAACCATGCAAGACAGATGCATGGTCATCATTGACTACCAATAAACGTACAAAACATCAGTTTATACACTTGTTAACAGCAACATTTAAGGACTTGCACATCGAAAACAGCAAAAATTACAAAAGGTGATATTATTCAGCAGCACATTGACACACAGTCAGTGTGA
>Ga0056128_1002915_pt1 | contig 20635 bp, 7 predicted proteins | sample WorMetLIZISLAND2_FD_71113 | JGI IMG/M metagenome (GOLD analysis project Ga0056128, IMG submission 71113) | Marine gutless worms symbiont microbial communities from Max Planck institute for Marine Microbiology, Germany - Olavius geniculatus... ... | reverse complement strand
ATGACACATATTCTCATTAATAAGTGTGCCAAAAATTATTATAATCGGACATTCATTGTTCAAGTTATTGCAAAAAATGTAGTCACATGCTTTTTTTTGAGACACAGTGTAGATATAAAACTGCAAAAATCACAATGTAAAAATTCAAACCTTACTACTACACAGTCAGCACAGTTCTTCTGACATTGCAGTGCAGCGATTTCGCTTTTATCTGTCGACTTTCACTTCACTTATAGGCCTATACCGAATATGCTTGAAACAGACTTGGCTGAATAAGCACATGAGCACAGCGCTCGATGTTTTGTTGTTCGACTACGAACACTGGATCCGGATCGAGTTCTGAATTCTCGTTAAACCAGTGTTCAATTTGTCAACAAAAACAGTTAGGGGTCGCCGACTGCGAGCGCCGAAGCTGCGAGGATCGAGGCGCCGCAGGCAAACAAGGGCAGCACGACAAATTTAAAAGTGGGGGCAGTGATTGCAATCCCGGGATTGAATTTTCAATCCCGGCATCCGGGATTAAGACATTTGTAATCTCGGGATCCCGTTTCGGGATTAGGCTTACAGATTGGTCATTTTGATATTCCTTATTGACTTATTTAATGCACAGAAGGTATATCCGAAGTGCAGGGAATGGCAATGACTGTCAAAGTACGAATTACGGTGCACAGCAAAGAGCGGGATTCTCTTATCCACCAGACAGCTAGGCCTAAAAGTCTTATTTCTATCATTCAACAGGCGAAAAAGTACAAAGTACGATTTGAACTAATTTTTGTAATGCCAGGATTGGGACGCCGCCAATCCCGAATGATTGGCGAAAACCACCGGGATCCCGGGATTCCCTAGCAATCCCTAGTGGGGAGGGGGTTCAAATAATCTGCGAGCGATAAGCGAGGCGAATTTTTTTTACCTGGAACTGGTCTAGGAGTCGAAACCAAGCACCAGTCCAAAATTTAGTGGGGAGGTCGTTTTCATCTAGTGAATGTAAGTCACCCTCTAATCCCCCAGGCAAATCGAACACTGCATCAAACGCAGTAGAATGCTCCGATCACACTTAATTTCTCCACGAAGTTTCGTCAGAAGATTCAAGAATCCTTTGAACATGCTTAAATGTAAATCATGGTCTTGATCTAGAAACTCGGGATCCACAAATTCGAGTCTACCAAATATGCGACGTGTAAGTTTCACATTTATAAAACAATTTTGCGTTAACCAGTCTTCGTGTGTTGGTTGCTGAAAGACATTCAAGATTTTTTTAGTAAATTACATCAGTCGACTCTGTTTAGATCGCTAATGCCTCTGTTCTATAATCGCATCTTCCGAGTTTGTGTATTTCTGTTTTTATTTACGTTTTAGGCCTGAGTGTGTTCTTTTTGTGTTCATTTATTCTATTCTCTTTTATCTGTACATTGTGTTGCTGCTATTTGTATGACGAAAATAAACATATACACTGTGTCCCAAAAAACATCCCCGACATTTTCGACTGTAACATGAAGAAGGATTATCGTATTTTAATAATTTTTGGTATGAATATTCCTGAGACAACTTGTCGTCAAGTGACAATTTAATTTCCCATCTCGCTCAACATCTGTTTCTACACTACCTGAGGAAAATAGAACAAACAAAATATCACATTTTTTATTCAATGCGACATGATTGCTTAATTAACATAACGCGTAAAAACACATTTTGTTCACATCAATTTTTTTTTTTTGCATCAATTTTCACCAGCTTCTTCTTCAGAACTGTGATTGTTGGCGGCACATAACCCATGCTGCATTGCTGTTCACCTTGTAAAATATCTGCCAGCAGCAACTAAACATCGGTATGGCCCATACAACGCACAGTAGTTGTCGTGCAAGTGTTCTAACATTTAAACAGTTCTGCAGCGAGTATTAAGAACTGTCAAGCCGGCAAAAACTGCCAAACAGTGCAGGAGTAAGTAATTAGAAATATTTAAATACGAAATACTCTTTAAAAGTATTGAAATACCGCTTCCAATACCAGCCATTTGAAAGTATTTAAATACTTGCTGTTAAATACTGCCTACGTAATTAAATATTTTAAGTATTTAAATACTTTACAACACTGACAATTATGCCACGATACATAGTCTAGGTGATGATAAGCCTAACGGACGGAACACGATTTGTGCATTTTTGGCCGACCGTAAAAACGGTCACACCTTGCTCTCGGTTGTGTCTGTCCGTTGTCTGTTTGTCATGCATGTATTGTGGCTAAATGGTACGTCTTATACACCAGTCTCACCGCCTCGTAAGATCAGTGGCCAACTCGTTCAGGGGACAAGGCTTACACCGTCCACGTGAACGCGTTTTCGATTCACGTGCGCTTAGTTTGCTGTTTCTGTGCTTCATCGGTGCAATTTTTGAAAATTAATATTTCACAAGTATAGTGCAGCGGCACATATAACGGGAACCTTAACGATAATTTTATTCCAAATTTTATCACAAGTCTGCCAGTGAAAGAATTTTGAAAATCGGTTACGACAAATTAACACAACCCACACTCCACCACAGCTGGACACAAATGAGTAAAAACACAAATTTCGCTGTCATTGGGCCACTGGCAAAGCCAGATCCAGTCTTTATTCAGGACACAAAACGCTGCCAGCCGCTACCAGCAGTATCTAGCCAATAATATTATGTAAATAGACTAGCAAAGAATAAGTATTAAGTACACGGTATAGCACTAACACATTGAGCCGGTATAGCACCGAGTATACATGTAAGCTGACGATCGGTGAATCGATATAACGTAGGCCTACGTACTATGTAGCCTACATCAATCAGACCACTGCCTATTATGTACTGGTAAAACACGAAAATCTATCAGTGAATGGCATGGATAATAGTATCGTGTAAACTAGCTTAAGGCCTATGCACGGAAGGACGTGAGTACAATTAGGGCGGACGTCCAGAACATAGTATTCCCGGCCCCAACTACTGTAATCGGTGGCGTGATCGTGAATTAAAAAGTTGGGATGGGGCAGAAAGATGCAGTCAGTACACAACACATGTCGTGGTTGAAAATTTTAACGCCAAAATTCTGCATTTTTGGAAGATATTTTCGGACAAGCTAAAATATACAGGAAGGGAGCATATGACACCTCATGGCGTAATTATCTTCTGCCTTATGTCCGATAAAACGCTCGACTGTCGTACAAGCAAACTACGACGTCAAAACAATGCCAAAATATGGCAAAGTTTGCACACTACGCAGCGCGAGAACAGGTGAAGAGTGCTAAACTGTTATACAGTCTCACCCTGCATCAGGATAAAATCGTTAACATCAAACGAATTCATTGACAACATAGGGGGGAGGGCTAACGAAAAACAAGCTCGCACGTCAGTTATCCCCCCAGTCACTACAAAAAGTGTGGCCTAAAATCACAGTGACCACAGTAAGTCCACAAATTTCAATGCCAAACTGAAATAATGGATGTTCTTCAATACACTGATAACGTTTTACCTACTGTAACAGCTGCAGTCGTCAGTCTCTTCTCCCTTTATCTCTGATTACTTAGCACCCACACAGAAAATTCCCATTGTGCGAATGTGAATTTCGTGCAGCAGATATCTGCATAATTAATAACGCCACTCAAATAAACGACGAGTCTACCTGCATCAACCATTAAAGTCTGGGTCCTCAAATTAGGTCAACTATAACCGAGGTAGGTCTAAATGTAAGGTAAACTAAAGTGACACATTTCTCTTGCCAAAAAGTTTTGCTTTGTATCTCACAACCAGCAAACACATTTTTACAACACATCAACGTCTAAGGCAATGTATGATAAGCTTCGGTCACACATCAGTTTGATGATATCAGTTACTGTAACACGAAAAGAAAAACACTTTGCAGCAGTCGACGAGGTGACCACCTCGCAACACCGAAATACCCTGACACACTGTGAAGGAATTCCCCATGTTGTACTTATACAAATCATGCCACAGGAAATGTAGGCCAATAGCAGCCAAAAATCCCTCAGATTTCCAGATATTAAAGACCAACTGGTCACCCCAAGTCTAGCTGGAACAGTCAAGATGGTTGCAAATAAACAATAAAAACTCAAACGTGTCAACACAGATGCAGTCACAGGACGGGTGAAAATGAGATCAGACAGTGGTGACAATACTCGTGCAGGTTGTTCGACGTCGATGCGGGGACTCGGCCTCGGTGTCTGATATGATTTCAGAAGACAAAAGATTCCCACCGTGACAGCTGCCTGACAGAACTGACGAAGTCGCATCCTGTTGATCTGGCTGCTTTGTAGACGGATCAGCTGAACCACCAAACTCAAAAGAACTGAGCTCTGTACTGTGTGGTGACGTCGTGGAAACGTCTGAAGCTCGCCTCGAGGAAGCAGATGAAACCAGAGCCTCAGTGGTCACCGAAAGAGAAACCCGCAGTTGGGACAGTGAGTCGCTGCTTTGTGACGCTTTGACTAAGGCATCTGAAGGTAGCGTAGCACTCTTCACCACTCCGTCGGAATGTCCCTTCCACTCCCGGTCGCAGCTTTTCTTCTTCGTTTTCTTGCCAGAGGAGCTGTGATCTCGACGCCACAAGCTAAAACCTTTCTTCTTCAATGGACCAGTCGCGACTTCGGACTTACTCAGCTCCACCGATTTATCATCTTTCAGTTTGTCCTTTGAGTCTTTTGTGAATTTTTTGAAGAAGCTCAGTCCTTTGAAGCCTTTGCTGGCGCCGGGGTGCATCAGACTTTCATTCGCATCATCACGTAAATTGTGAGTGACTGTAGAAATAATGTTGTCGGATGCAGGACAGACTATATCTGGATGTATATCAGCAGTACAGTTCTGAACAACATCACTGCTGGGTGACTGCTGTATGGTCTTCCCATCACTGTCAATCACGTCGTAAGTGCCACTTCGCATTAGCTTCGTCTCGGCAACTTGCGGCTCGCTTTTCTCTGTACTTTTCCTGGACTTCCGCAATGGAAAACTCTTCTGGAAGGACTTCGGGGATTTGCCCAATCCGTCACGAGTTTTTTCCTGCGTATCACTGACAGTGCTGTTCTGCTGACTGTGTACCGCAGTCGAGCTCTTATCTGTATCTGACTTTGCTGGTTTGTCGCGATGCCAGAGGCTTGAGATCTTGTTGCGTGTCGACTTCTTCGATGCAGCAGCAATTTCAGTCAGCTGCGAGTCTATGCTCTTTCGACCTATCGTTGGCGTGGTGGGACCGGACCTTGGCAATGCTGCCCGAGTTGGAGAATTAACAGTCATCAAGTTACCTACACTTCGGCTGGCCCCCGACGTCTTGCCAAGCGCCCTGACATCCAACAACAGAGATGCAATATAATCAGGACTAGGAACCGATGTATTGCTACTGTCATTAAAAGCGTTTGATTTATTCAGAGATTCAACTTCAACAGAACCCACTGAGGGTTGTTCTGTAGTTATATTAAGTACAGCTGGCAACTCGGCAGGGACATCTTTCCCTTTCAAGTTTGAGTTACCTTCGTGAACGCTCGACAACTCGGTCACTGGCTGGTCCACGTTAACAGTCTGAACTGCAGGTGAAGGCTCCTTTGTAAATGTTCCTTCCTTCAAAAGCTTCGGTCGCTCAGCATTCTGCTCATTTGCAGTGGTTGATGGGGATGATGACTTACGACTGACCCCTAGTGGCCTCGGAGATGCCGGCTGACAAGAGCTGGACTTTGGAGTCATCTGCGGAGTCCGAGTGGATCGTGGACTTGCTCGTGGTGACTTGTTTCCCTGCAAGGTTCCACGAAGAGTGACGGGCGAAGCCGGCACAGATCTCCTCGTTCCCTCGGACTTTGTTGACAGTGAAGAATTAACAGCTGACTTCTCGGGCGGAGTCGTGCTTTTCCGTCGACCAACAGGACTGGCAACCGAACCAGTCACAGACTTTCGAGGACCCTGTGGACTGTTTTTGGTGAACGTGGACGGTGGAGTACGCAGTGACGTCACTGGTGACCCAACAGTCTGCGGCTTCGGTGCCAGTTTTGGGGAATTCGAAGGCAGTCGACCTGTCAGCGATTTCCTCTTACCACGCACCGGCTTTGGACCACCAGAAGACGCATCCGGCTGCTGATCGGTGGGAGATGTGATATCATTGAGCGATGGTTTGACGATGCGAGGTCGCGCTTTGCCAGAGCCACTATTTGGTGTTGACGTCGTTAGACCTGCATCGGTGCCCAGTCGATCCAGACTTGTTCGTTTGTCCTCCGACACTTCACCACTTGGCAACTGTCAAACAAAACCACAAGGCACAAATGTCAGCGCTTTTTTGTCATCAATGTGCGATGTGTCCATTTATACGTACATCAAAGACGTTTACATAAGGCTGATACTGACTAAAAATAATCAAATCGACTAATCTCCTAAAATTAACTTCCAATAATTCTGAACAATTTTCAATTTTGCAGTGAATTATCTCAACTCATACAACTCTCATCCATATTATGGATTCTACTTCTTGCTAGTCCATGTATGTGTTCAGTTATCTTCCTCACATTCTATAAGCATAGAGTGCAGCAGTTAAGCTGCCAAATAAAATAAAATAAAATGATTGATTGACTGCAAGTCTACAATACGTATCCACTGGCAAGTGACGTACTAGTTCCGGTGACCAATCAGCCATGTCTGATGGTCCACTGGTTACTACGAAGCTCTGAGATGTAGCCACCGACACTCCAGCGATAATGTCATCGTCCGTGTCAGCGTTCCTTGTCAGTTCACTTGTTTTGCTGTCAGACTCTGTAGTAGCAACTTTCACATCACCTGGTTCAATGGTAAAAACAATAAATGGATAGACAAACATAAAAATAAACAGATAAGTAGATAAATAAACACATAAATCAATAAAGGAATGAATGAATGAATGGATGGCTGAACGAGTGAATGAATAACTATTTGATGCAGCCTGGCAGACAATCTCCCAATGTCTGAGTCCGCATCATGACCACTGACCATTCCAGCTATTCTAAGATCTTCAGTCCAAATTAAGAATGTAAACAATAAATTAATTAATTAATTAGCTAATTAATTAAATAAATAAATCAAATAAATCAATATGTTTGAAACACGGATCACTGTTGTATAACAGTGCAAGTAGATCAGATGTGCATACCAACATAATTCCAAGATTCGTTTCGAGTCTACATTTAAATTAGTAGAACACAATGGTTCAAAACCGCCCACCTTCAACATCTGAGATGACAGCATTGACAGTGGTCTGACCCGAGCCAGGTTCAGTCAGCGCTGGACCGCAGTAGACGACCGTGTTGTTTGCCTCAGTGCTAGGACCCGACGGTAGACTCTCATCCTCCAGGGCAATGTCGGACAACCCAACATCTGGCAAAGACTCCTGTAATATGTCGGGCACATCATCCGCATCATTTATGGCCTGAAGCTGTCTGTTGGACAACATCATGTCCTCAGATTTGCTTTCCTCACTGATGTTTAGATTGGTCAGGGCATCCTCAGATTTGATGGATGCGATGTTCACTGGAGGGCGATGCTTGAAGGAGGATTCGGAGCTGCCACTGGGACTGGTTCTCAGTGGCTGGTGATCGTGACTGCTGCTCGATGACTTCTTGGTCGACTTCTTTCCCCCGCGAGTCTTTGGCAGGGCAGCATTGATGCACTCCTGCAGCAGAGCACTCTCCTCGGCTGTTGGCTCGGTGTTCAGCGATGAATCGAAACTCAGCGATGATAGTGAACTGTTCCACGAACCGTCGTCTGTGCCCTTGAACAACAATGAACTCTTGGCTGCCGGTGTGTTAAGAACTCTCTGCAATGTGGGTGATCGGTCCCGTGAGTAACTGTCCGGGGTACCTTCCACAGCATATGACAACATGTGATCTTCTGAAGGTTCAGCAGTCCAATCGAATGCGAGTGGCTTTGTGGTTGGAGCATCAGTCTTGTAAACATCAGTGGCCGGAACACGTACAGCAGTTTGTATGGGAATGGCTTTCTTGCCAGTCAACTCATTCCTACGAGAGTCTGTTACGTGACTGTGAAAGCCGTGGAACTCTCTCACATTGCTGCGGGAAGCTCGATGCATCGGTGGCTCCAACGATCGAGAGATCGGTCTTCGCATTCCATCCACAGGTCCGTTGCTGACAGGTGGCCGACCACGAATGTTGCTTGCGTGTACTGCTGGCTTCCAGTGCTGGCGTTTCTTTGGCATGGCGGCCGCAATAAGATGTGACAGCAGCTCATCTTCACCTGGGACATCATCATCTGAAAGACTCACGTCCGAGTCATCATCCTGAGCAGCTGCGGTGCTGCTGGTTGCCGTGGTATCAAGGAGAGTGACAGTAGCACTGGCTACAGCATTGCGTGCTGGCTCCACTGTTACAATGCCTGCAACTGAGCTCAGATCACTCAGCGAACCAGACTGCGAAAAGTTCAGTGGCGTGTCCTCCATCGCGAATTTCCGAGGACTGTCCGAATTAAAAGTTTCTGGATCGGGCAGCTTAACAGCCAATAGCTCCTGCTGGTTAATTACAGAATTCATCTTGTTATATGATGCACTTGCAGTAACGGTGTTCCCAGTAGCTATTTGTGATGTCAAAGTAGGGTTTGACTGCGAACGAAGACACTCGCCATCGGAATGACTTCGCATCATCCTGTTTGACGATCCCTTCTTGCGTCTGGGAGGCATACCCAGACTAATGCACTCTGCAAGTTTCATCTCATCATCTTTGTTCACCGGTGAATCAACGCCATCATCATCAATGTCCACATCATTGTTGATATTAATATTAACGCTTAACAAAGGTTCCTCAGCTACAGCCGACTGGTCCATGGCAACATTTTCTTCCCCAAGAGGCAAGCTTCGAGGCTCTTTACACAGATGAATATGCTCTCCGTCACATGTTAATGCTGAAAGACTTGTTCTGGATGACATGTTGCCACCCTCGTAGCAGTAGTTGCCCACCGATGAATGATTGGAGCCAGTCACAGGCATCGATGACTGGTCGGAGCCAATAAGAGGCAGGACAGTCATGGCACTGGTGTCTGCAGCATCTGTGAGCACCGATGACGCGTTCACATCATTGTTATCTGCTGCATGGCTATTACTAGATTCATCTTTTGATTTCATATCAGGACCAAAGAACACCACAGCATGGGTCGATTTAGATGGACTTGGTGGCAAGGTATTTCCCGGAGAGTCCGGCAGTTCACTCGGAGACACTACCTGACTAGCGCGAACACTGTATTCGCTCATCACCGAGCTGTGAACAGACCTAATGTCAAAGCTGCTCAGAGAGCCCAGCGAGCTACTTCGCGAGAACATCAACGGCGTCTGCTCCACCTCAAACGTCACCGTCTTTCCATGAGTCACGTCTTTTGTTTCCGCCATCTCACCGTGGCTTTCAACCTTGGCAGACGACACGCCAGTCGTTCCATCGCCATTGGCAACTGCAGACCTGGAAGGCAGTTTTTCACCTGCTGGTTTGTTAAATGCTGCAGAAACTGTACTTGCAGGAGGACCAGATTCTATAGTTGAAGCAGCATCAACTGTTTGGATGACATCACTCTTATCCAAAATGTTCAAAGATCCGGAATGGGAAAAGTTCGGTGGAGAGCCCTCAGTGCAGTACTGGCGTGGTTGCTCTCCAGGACTCAAGATTCTCACATCATTTGTTCCACTATCCACATGTGAGAACGCCGGCACTTCGATACGCTGTTGTGACCACCGATACGTTGTATTTTGATTTTCCTTATCCTCGGTTTGAGGCTCCGAGTACTTACGACTGAAGTCCTGAACTTCATCAATGTCAAGGTCGTCTGACGAATGAGTACGACGCTGAAATTCTGACGAGTTCTTGTTGGACTTTCCATTGGAAAGATCGGTCATGGATGTGGCTGTTGACTGGTAGTTCATAGGAGTTCCCTCAGTACAGAATGTTTTGATGGTATCTGCATACAGACCGAGGTGCTCGTCTTGGTGGAAGACGGGTGGTCGACAGGTCTGCGTCTCCATGTATCGCGTGCTGTAGTCAATCGGCTGTTCACTAAACTGTCCACCACTGCAGTTATCATCTTCATAGTTCTCGGCATACTGCAGACTGTAGTTCGTAGGTCGTTCCATGTCCATGCACGACCTGCCGTAGGAAGCTGCAAATTTCTGGGCCTCAAACTGGATGGCAGCGGCGGTGGCATTGGAACCTGTAAACTGGGACTTGGAATAACCGCTAGCAACCTGCGACGTCTGTGACCTAGTACGATTTACAAGATTATTCGACCGCCCATTTGGCAGACTTTGCCGAGAGAAATGAAATCGAGACATCGGAGAACCCGACATTTGTTGCTGTGCTGCTGGTATGTGACCACTTCCATCCATTACCACTGCAGATGATGAAGCTCGCTGAACCGTTGGCACTCCCAAACTATCAGTTGACTCCTTGTACTTCATGCTGAAATTGATCGGTTCGTCCTGACTGCTGCAGTCAGGCAGATCAGTGAAGTGGACGCGTTCCATCCGACGTGACAAATGGTCAAAGACAGCATCGTTTGACGCCTGGACTCCAGCTGCCCATCCGTTGTACGACCTGCTGACCGGATTCCGGACCCCGTAGTCCAGAGAGCTGCTGACTGCGGAGCTGATCCCATGAACCGGGACACGGCGGTGGATAGCTGGGGAATTATCCACGGATTGAGTGTCATAAAATGTCCGCTCGATGCCGTGTGTGTAAGATGCGGAGCCAGTCACAGCTGGACTGTTTGCTATCTTCATGTTAGCCGGGTCAACCACTCTCCGCCACTTGGACTCCTCCACCTGGTCTGTCAGCACCGGCCGAACACCACTCAGAAAGAGGTTTCCTCCAGCAGAAGACGACATCACCCAGCTGTTGCTGTGTGGTTGGAGACCAGTACCAAACGACTGATGGGTCAGACCCGCAGTGAGATCGTCAGCGTTGGAATGTCGTTCAAAGTCTCGGTCCAGCGACCTCTGTCGACGAGCGTGAAGTCCAGGCATCTTTGCTCCAGGTTGTTTCTCAAACTGCTGCACGTGGCCAGCGTTGCTTCGAGGCACAAGGAGATTCTTGAGCGCCGCCGTGCTGCCCATCGCAATCATCTTGTGCTTGGAGTTGACAAGACTGCGCAGCAGACCGACAGCGCCGAGGTCACGGAGTCGCTGCTGATCCTCAGCAGAGCGGGCCGACAGATTCCACAGACTTCCGCAGGCGTTGGACACTACCGTCAGACTGGGTGACCCGAGTTGTCGCAGCAGTAGCTGGTAGACCCCGGTGCGTCGCAGGGTTCGGCGGTGCTCCTCGTGCAGTGCAACAAATGACGACATGTTCCGCAGAATCCCACCGGAGTTCTCGATGACTGCCAGCGACTTGGACGAACTTCGGTACTCGAGCAAGCCAACGAGGAACTCAAGAGAGCCAGGGACAGCGCAGATCGCAGCCTTGTTCTCGATGCAGTGTGCCGACACGTTCCACAGTGCACTCAGTATGCTCTTCAGAGTCTGTTCATTGCTGGGCATCATTGCTGCCTGCATCAGAGCAGTCGCTGTGCCGGCTTCACGTAGCGACAGTTTACTTGACGAGTCGGCACGCCACGACAGATTACGCACCGTGCTCGCTGATACCTGCCACAAGCAACGCCACGTACCATAACTTACTCTCACACATTAATTGACATCTAGTTGGCATTTTCAATACTGATTAGATCTGGACAGATATCTATTAACACCACTCACCCATCACTATTATACAAAACGAAAGTTTACCATTAACTTTACCCATTAACTTTAACATTACATACATCCTCCATGTCAAACATGCTACAGTACAGAAATGAAAAAGAAAGACAACTCTGTAATAGTACAATACAGTGCACCTAAAATGTACAATCTAAAACGTTATGCTTTTGATCTGCTATTAAATAGAGCAGTGCTCTAACACGAAATTTAACGGATAACATTTTTAACAACTCCCTGACTTTTAATGAATTCCCTGACTTCTCCGAGACAGTTGATAATTTTCCTCCATTTCCAGCTTTTCCAGACAAATAGGCACCCCGCCTGATGGCATCACTGACCTGTCGCACGTCTTCCTCAGGTGATCTGCGAGTGCACCATACTGCCATCATTGCATAATCAGAGTCTTCTTCTACAGTCTCGACATAGGTCTACTACTTACTTACTTCTTTACCCACCTATTCGCTTAATTAATCACATCACTTAACTATCACAAAAAATCATTTGTTGTATTTTATCTTATTGTTCAGCTCTGCTGTAAGTTGTCTCTTTCCGACAACGTTGCTAACATTATCGCAATTCTCTCACCTGTCTCAAGTCCTCCTCGGTTGACCTGAGCTGAGACACAAGTGCACACAGTAAAACGGGCATCGCACAGAGCAGCGTCTTGTTGGTGCTGTCGGCGTAGGTCAAGTTGGTCAGCGTCATGCAGGCGTAGCGACGAAGCGTCAAACTGAATGCGCCGACTGTGTCGTTGCTGCCTGTTGACATCTCGTTGTCACGTGACAACAGCTCAGCCACTGCCTGCAGACCACCTGTTACATCGACATCCCACGTACAACTTAACAACAGCAGAGAAAGTGTTTTATAGCCCAAATTCCATTATGCCGACTTTCACCAAAACTTCCCCGCAGGGAAAGTTGCGGACACAAACCATCTTGACATGTCGAGATGTTTTTGACAAAGTCCATGACAAGTTCGCGACAAACCCGTTTGTGTCGCTCTAATGGAATTTAGTCCGTTGCAATGCACGGGGAAAGTCAGCGACAAAGTGCGGGACAAGTTCACGACAAACTCGCGGACTTGTCACGGATACAAATCATGAAAGTCGGCGACGTGATTTGTGTCGCGGACTTTCATGATTTGTGTCCACGACAAGTCCGCGACTTTGTCGGGAACTTGTCCCGGACTTTGTTGCAAAGTCGGCGTAATGGAATTTGAGCTTATGACAGTGCATGCCGTTTAATGCCCAGTGACTTTCACCACTACTCAGTGTGTCTTATTCATTATGCCTACCTATGGCTGGATGGGCAGGCTGAGTAAATACAAGCAAAGAAAGTGACTGATTAACGTCTCCCTTTCTGTGCTGGAATGCATCTGGCTGTCTATCCCGTATACTCTCCTAACTCAAAAACAACAAAACGTGTAAAAAACAAAACTCACGCAAGCACTAGCAAGCGTCCAAACATTCACATTCACTTTCAAATAGAAGAATATTTATAAACAGGCCGAGTTCTGTTGCAGTGGAAGCTCATTTGAGCCAGCGAGGGTTAAACCCAATTAAGCCAGCACACAGCCCAAGTTGACCAGATAGCTGTTACACAAAACTCACTGATTCTTGCTTTTTGGTGGTGTTTTAGATATGAAGCCTTGAAAAGATTGGAATTGCATTGAGGTAAAACAAAATTATGACCGCATTTCCGTATTTCATGTTCATGTTCATTCTCAGCAGGTAGTATACCATATTGACAATAGTGGGCTTTTTGCATATTGCAGAAAAGATCTTTACTAGCATTAGACTAGTTACCTTCATAATTTTAGTACTGAAGCCGTATCGATATGCTCTTTTTAAAAAGGCATTCATTCTTCCTGTAAGTTCTTTATTAAGGGGCCCCAACCTGGAAGAGCATACAGTATTCTACTTACTACAATAGCCTGAAAAACTGTATCTAATTGACGATAGTTTAGGCCCTGGTCACGGAGTCTCTTTAGCAAAAATAATCTCTGACTACACAACGTCAATACATAATTAACATGGGAATTTACATTAAAATTATTCTGTAATATAACACCCAAGAGCTTGGCTTGTTCAACAAGTTCTACAAGTTCTATACTCTCCACAGATGGAAACATATGGAGTTTCTTGGGGCCAGGACGATGAAAAACATTCTCCTTAGTTTTAATAAAATTAAGAATCATTCTATAACAGTGGCCCATCCATTTATGTGATCAAATTCCTCTGGTAGAGATACAGCAGTTTTTCTGTTGGCTATTAACAGCCAGCACCTTTCACCGACTGGGTCAGTAGAATGCCAGCAGTTTTAGTAACAGGGCCTACTGTTACACAGAACTCACTGATTCTTTCTTTGTGGTGGTGGCTGAAACCATCATCAGTAACCTACTCTATAATAGAATATCACAGAGGGATGGCCAGACTGAGTTAGCGTGCAGCAAATTAAGAACTTCACATACCGAGAGTACAAATAGCAGCACGATACTCTTCATCATAGGACAACTTCATGATGGCTGCTATAGCAGGACCAACATGCTGGTCTTCACCATTCTGACCTGGTCACACACAGAAAAATGTACAGACACTTGATATCATAAGAAAAATGAAATTGTTCCTACGTTACCATACCCTTTTGGGACTTCTACATTGCTGTTTGCCTCCTATCTTCAATTTAGGCCAGTGCATTGAATTGGGCCAGTACACATGTCATTATCGGCACACTCGCACACCTGAGCGCAGAACAATAAAGGTAAAGGTAAAGGTTGTCAATTTGTATAGCACATCGTCGTGTATACACACTTCTAATATGCTTTTCGTCACTAACTAGAGCCATCGATCGCACAGCCGCCGTGTGCAGCCTGCAAACACAGGTTGGCGCACTGGCCGGCCAGGCAGCCCAGTCAGCTGTACAAAGGTTCCCACCTTCCGTAACCCATATAATGGGTTACTACTCATTTAACCGACCCCAGAGGGATGGCAGGCTGAGTTGGCCTTGTTGATTGACTGATAGCGGACGCTGTACACACAAAGTAGTCAAGCAGCCATCCATCAGTCTAGCGCAGGATAAGGAAAGTCCGCCGGCCAGGACCGACGTTCTAACCACTATGCTACGCCACCAACAGTACTGCTGGCAGCCCCACCAGCAGGGTGAAGAACGCGTAGAATACAGACAGGGGTAACCATGTGACGAAGTTGATAAACTTCAGCAATTATGAATGGGCTTGCTGTAAAATATGAGTAAACGTGCAGATATAAATGAAAGAACTTGTAGTCATTTGACTGGTTAAATCATCACCACATGTCAGAATACGGCAGCATGACGTTTAACTCTGTTGGTAATGAATATCGCATCATCAAGACGACGACATTTTAGGAGATTTCTTGATTCTGATCTTGTTGCACTTGGACGGCAACCTGAACCGTGAATTCGTCCATTGCAAAATGTGCAAGTGACAAACAGTTCAAACTGGGTCGAGTGCTTCGTCAAGACATTGCAGTTGCTCTTGCCGACCAGTCGTTAGTCTTTTTAAATATATGTTTCAATCATTGACTATTGAAATTGAAATCCTTCATTGCATTGAACGCTAGAGTTTGATCTATTTTCTGTCTTATTCCTCTAACCTGAATGCGAGGAATTTGTCGTTGCTTTCGTTTCTTGCTATGTGTTATAGTGGACAAGTCGTAGTAGCGCAAGTGAGAAGATTTAATGTGTTATAAAGTTTTGCTGAGTAATTTTGTTTTTTTTCTCGTTTCTCTTAGCTTTGCTTTTATAAGAATATGAAAATAAAATACCAAAAAACATACAAAACATGCGTCGTTCTAGACTAAAATACATTCGAGTATAGGCATCCCTGACAAACAGGCAACAAAAAATTCCAAAAAATAGACTTTCAAGAGACAATCTACTCTAGAGAATACACCGGACATGCACATAAAACAATATTACATCAGTATGCACAGCGCAGCATGCAAGTCCTACTGCGATAGGGGTGGGACTAAAAACTGTATGTGGGGAAAGTGAGTTCCCCACATCCAATTACATTTTAACGGTGTACTAACCTTGACGTAAGCTGGCTAATTCACGATCCTGTTGCTCGACGTCATCCGTGTTGCTGTCAGCAGCAGCGGTAGCGACAGCGTCACAGTAGGCTCTGATCTGCTCCAGCAACTGCAGCACCCTCTCCTCGCGACGACTCCGACGACTGTCGGGGTTGGACGTCACGATGTTACGCAGTGCCTGCGTGGCACGCAACCTTGCTGCCACGCATCCGCGCACGCTGCCAAACAGACCACCCGCACCGGGACCGCTACCATGTAACAACTGGATCAGCAATGGTAGACAACCTGAACATACACACATACAGGCTATGGGTAACAAAAGACTAGCAAACAACTAGCCTCTAATGGTCAACATCTCCATACTGGTTTTTCAACACTGCGTAAGACATGACCAGTAAAGTTCAAAGTCACACGATACAAAACTAAGTCAAATATCAATAATCTGGCCTGAAAAGATTTAAATAAATATTGTTCATAGTTTAAAAATTGGTACTCATGGTATCAGATAAACCCCGGTCCCTAGTGGGAAGTGGATATTTGGGGGAATTAGCACCTCTAGTCAAATTTGCATTGCAAACTATGTGCCTGACTTTCTCTAGTACTCGCTGTGCCTTGCATACTGTGACTACCACAGGCTGAATAAGAAGATAGTAAAAACATCATAACATTATCAGACTGCTGCATTATCAACAACGTTTTACTCACATATATCATCTAGGGTCACTAGTACTTGCTGCACCTACCCAGGAAAGAATGGCAAGGCTCAGCTGACAGCCAGACAGTAGGTAATAAAGATATGATAAAGTTTACCGGACTGTCTCATGGCAACGCAGCTGTCCTGTGAACTGGACATCGCCAGCAGAGTTTGACTCATGTCGTCTTTGTCGTGAGTACCAAGCATCGATAACAATGAGTACACCATCTCCACCTGTATACGCAAGAAACCAAGTGAATTAACTTTATTACAAAGCATCACAATCACAAAGCGGAATGTGAACTGTGAAGGCGTGCTACCTCCTTAGCGGTATCCCCAAGATACCCCGGGACAGAGTTGTTGTATTAAAAATGGTAAGCCCAGGTTCTCTCGGGCAACGTCGACTTGCAGAGAAGTCGCTGTCATGCAGAGGGTGAGTGTAGCAGTTTATACATAGCGCTGCGGGTGCCGCTGCTAATGATCGCTTTATCGCGTGTCAAACGCCGCCAGCGTCCCATGGCATAGTCACACATGTTGATGTCGGCTGGTATCACAAAATGATTTCCCGCATTCTTTAGTCAAAGTGATAGTTGTCACGTTGCGAGCATGTCAAATGCGAAACGCAGATAAGAAAACTCAGGTTAGATGACGAGTCAGATGATGAAACGGTTTATTTTGGAAGCAATGGTGCTGATGAGTCGGTGAACTTATCGTCAGATGAACTGTCGTCACTCGATCGATGAACATAAAAGCGACTCTGACACGAGACACTAAACGTGCAATTTTAGTGACCTTCGCGAGTAGGCCTACTAAGAAAATATAAATGACACTAAATGTAATTTTAAAATAAAAAAAATAGAATCAAAGGCTGTGACAACATAAAAGCATAAAACCGTAACTCTAAAGTTTTAAAACAGAGATGATAGAGCAGTGAATGGCAATTTATCTTGTTATGCTGAGCATTGGACGGCGCAACGGTCCATCGACCTTATCAGTGTGACGGCGTCTGTCTGCCAGTCTCATTAGCAAATATATCAATCAACATCAGTTGCAGACACAGCATGCTCTGGTTGCTGTCAGCTATAGATTGAAGCCCGAAGTTGTCTGGCCACTGTACCGTTTTCCAACAGAAATCCACTCTAGAATCGTACCGCCAAGGAGGTTAAGTCGCTATTAGGTGACACAGAATGCTGACTGGAAATAAAATCTAAACAAATCTTATCACAGATAACCCATGCTTGAGCAGAACTTGCATAAATGTGAACAGCCGCCAATGGCCAACCACTGAAATACATGCAAACTTGTGTTTACTGGAATGTATATGCACATTTTGACTTGCTCTAACATAAACCTTTAATATAAATGCAAATCACCATTACATTACCAAAAGCACATCACAATAGTATAAAAACACAGACAACCTGTTGCCTGCTTCCACAAGATTTCCATGTAAAGAATTAATTAAAATGCAGACTAACGTGCCAAGATCACGAAGACTATATCTACAACTGTCATCATTAGGTCACTTTTGATAATTCAGTACCAAGTACCAAAACCACTTGGTCTTTTGGTCAAAATGAAAACTTTAATAATTATTTAATTTTAATAATTAGAGTGCATCCCACCAAAGCTGAAACAACAATGAAAGTGCATTTAACGTCAGATTTAGTGCCAAAACCGAAACCAAAATGCAGTCAATCTCTGAACACTACTAATAAGAAAAGTTATCATAAAACTGTCTGTCAACTGGGACAGTGACGCTGACCTTGGTGCCGAGCTGTTGCTGCTGCTGCAAATGATAATTGTTGGACGTCAACGAAGATGACGTAGCGTTTGTTGACGAACTAAAGCTCAGCATGCTAGCCGTATCCTGACTGGCCAGCCGTGTGATGACGTCATCACTCCCAGCACTCCCTAGCGCGGCACAGACACAGCAGCCAATCACAACCAGTAGAAGTGAGTACAGTTTAACATCATTCGATGAGGTTCATGACCCCCCCCAGTCTGAACCCTTAGCCAAAAATATACAATTGCAAATGACATCCAAACTGTCAGTCCTACGTTGACACCTGGTGAATTCAATCAACGCATTGGGTAGACTTGCCACAGTGATTCCGCCTTTTGCCAAATTACTCCGGCACTTGTTTGCTTAACTGCACCAGCTACAAATAAACTTACTTACTGGTTACAGCCAGTTTTCTGCTTGACACTGAAGACGTATATCTGTTCACTGTCGCTTACCGAAAAGTCATAACAAAGTGCAGGTTTTACGGTGCTTTACAAAATGTGTTTTTAACTTCTACCTAACTTACTACAACCATCCTTGTAATTACTCTATCTCGGGGGGGGGGGCGTCGTACCGGAGTCGGTGAGCGGCCAGTTGCCATGGTAGAACGCTGGCGACAGACTGCCGGCTCCTGGGTCATTGTACAACGACTCGGTGGCAGCAGCAGCAGCACTGATGGCGGACAGCTCAGCTGATGGCGAGTACGACTCAGGCCTAGAAACTGCACTACAGTGGTCTGTTGTTGTCTGCGTTGCTATAGTAACCAGCTTGGTGCTGCCACCTGCCGCCACTGACGTCAACTCGTCCCCAGCCGCCGACGACGACGATGATTGGCTATCCTGATCAACACATGAATATTCATCGTCATAAAAATGTCAAAATATACAAGCAATCAGAAAGCCCAAAAAGTCTTGTTTATTTTGAAATAAATGAAAAACTGCTGCAGACTTGCTCGACGCTCGTCGTCAGTGAATAGTTCAAATGCGCCATTGGGACGAAACTAGTTTCTTCTAAACCTTAACTTATTCCCCAAATTAGTCTATGGCCGCCCTCGTTTTGTCTATCTCTAGCACTATGTCTGCAGTGGTATAACGGGTTGATAACTCGACAGGTGTCAAGCGTGACCAAACGAATGCCAGCGTACTGAGCGTAGACCACACGACCGACCGTCAGCGACCATGGAACAAGTGTCCGCTAAACCACTGCAAACATGGAATGTATAGGTTCATTTGACACTCAGTTACTGCACTCCAGACAGCGGTTTAAACCAAATCCTACCTGAATTGGTTTATAACCACCTGTGTGATATGCAAACTGGATCACTGTTCAACGCTGTCACTATACAAGAGCTAGAGTCAAGAAACCAGCAACAGCGAGCAAAGCACATATACAGAGCGACACCAGATACTAGTTAGTTCACTTAACACACTGACTCAGTGAGTAGAGGGTGCCACCGCTGCCGATATATGCTACAGCTCGGGTGTTCCCGACAACGTGTCTCGTGATATATTAACCGCAGCTGTTCAGACGCAATTTTTAGCGTGTCGGCATTCTGTCAAAAAATCGCTAAAACCATACAAGATAAAAACCTAAGAAAATTTTGATGGAAATTTTAGCGTAATAAATTTCGGAAAATAAGATCAGGAAATAAACCTATAATTTATGTTAAAAAAATTCCTCATACTAATTTATTGAATACTTTTCTTAACTTAGTTTCTACGCCTTGAAAATATATTGCCTTGCGACCGTGGGATTGAATGGGGCAACTGAAAATGCAAGTATAAATCTTGCGAAATGTGCAATGGCCAACAGTTTTTTTTCGTAGATAAGTGAACACTTCTGGTGCAAGAACTGTTTGCATATTTGCATCAAATAGGCCTACACAGCTTGATCTTCTGACATTTTGACGCTACATATAGGACTGTCCCACCCCAGTTCTATCAGCTCTTTACAATCTTTGTTGCCCGCCAACAATATGTTTTCCGTCTGTTTCATTCTTATGACACGAAAAACTAAAAATTTGTACACTGCGGCGTTCAACGAAGTGAAGGAATTGCTTCATAATTTTCTACCAGTTCAAGATTTTATTCGCTGGCTGAACTACTCTAACTCGGACACTACAAGAGACTATGTAAGCCTACCGGTACTCTTCAGTCCTAGTTAATAATCTTCATTCAAACTGTTTTTGTCGATGTGGTAATTTGTACTGTGTTATGATTTTACAATCAAACATAAAAAAAAACTGCAAATTTTGTTCAGCTGTTTTAATCTGTTTTGACAAAGACTTGATAGTTTTACTGCAATTTCCACACAAAAAATATTTACAGGCACGTACTCGCATTTTCCGTACTTGCAT
>Ga0056128_1002914_pt1 | contig 20636 bp, 8 predicted proteins | sample WorMetLIZISLAND2_FD_71113 | JGI IMG/M metagenome (GOLD analysis project Ga0056128, IMG submission 71113) | Marine gutless worms symbiont microbial communities from Max Planck institute for Marine Microbiology, Germany - Olavius geniculatus... ... | reverse complement strand
TAAAAGCACTAAAATTCACGAAAAATCACGGATTTCACGGAAATCGGCGTTTTTCACGGAAGAAGGCCAATTTCACGGAAAATGTCACGGCCGTGAAATCGTGAATTAAGTTGGTCCCTATCCATTTGTCTTCACTGTCAGTCATCCACTTTCCTCAAGTGACTACCTTCTCCATCTGTCCATCTTTGCCATCATATGCAGTTTTTGGTGGGTGAAACATCCAGGGGCAAAAAGTGTTGGGATTGAAACGTCCAGGCTAGTGGCGAAACGTCCTGGGGGTGAAAGTTCCATAATTCAATTAAAATATAATCTGTAGTCTGTAACTGCTGAGTATTGAATTAACCTGTAATATACACCGTTGGCCATAAAAACATGGCACTTTATTTTTTTCCATATTTTCACTGACTATTGACAGATTTTAAAAAATTTTTCACTGGCACACTCTGCGGACAATTTGCAATAATGTGATTATTATACATCCTACCACATCGTAAATGCATTTTTACACTACCTTGTGAAACATAAATGTAAGAAAACCTAATGATAATAACGAACATTTAAGTAAATGAAAAAACACTTCAGACAAACATTGCAGTGAATGATCTGTATGAACCTAGACTTGTGTTAGACCCAGAGTCTAATGTTATACAGATCATTCACCGCAATGTTGATCTAAAGTGTTTTTTCAGTTGTACCAAAACTTTTGTTTGTTATTATCGTTATACATGCATATTTCATTCATATTTCACAAGGTAGTGTAGAGACGCATTTATGGTGTGGTGAGATATATAATAGTCACATTATTGCAAATTGTATGCAGAGTGTGTCAGTGAAAGAATTTTGAAAATCGGTCAATAATTGGCAAAGATATGGACAAAAGTAAAGTGGCACGTTTTTATGGCCCATCCTGTACTTTCATTTTCAAAGGATGTTTCAAATTCTGCTATTTTGATCAATCAAAAGCCTGCACTGTATAGTGACAACGTTAACTAATATCCAAATCTGTGTTTCTTATACTGTTAGAGTGACCATACAGTACCCTGTTGTCAAGCCAGGCAGCATAGTCTTTCTGCTCTCTGTCACGACGCCGATCCTATAACAGTACACATACAGTTATTATTCACATTTCAGCTAATATACAAATTGCACATGTACGCTACCTGCACAAGTAGTACAGGCATCATGCATTACACGTGAACAGCCACAACTAAGTCTTACACTCCTACGTGTACACCTGCTTGTTTGCCAATACACCATATGCTATCAATCAATACTACCATCACTCAGTGCTGATTGGTCGATTGTCTTATTCGATTGACTTTTTCCTTACCTACTCACTGACCTAATTCAGTGATTATCAATCGATTTACCAAAGAAATGGAAGGCAGAGTTGATTCAGTTGGTTGCTTACATACTAATATGGTCTACCTGTCTGCAGACAGTCACCCATCCAGCTACTAACTAGGACCAGCATAGTGTAACTACACTGATCGGACATAAACTGTTACCCAAGGGCAGCGGTGGGTGGGGGTCCGGACACGACCCCCCAGCATCCAACAGGATGACCCATAAGATTTGCCCAAATCCGAGCTTTTTTGGACGGGTGAAGGAAAGGGTAGCAGCCGTGAATTGATGACCACTCAACGTGGACCCCCGAGCTCTGGAAACCTAGCGTTGCCTCTGCTGTTACCGTTAAACCAACAGCATCGCTCATGTATGTTGATTTTCTGCCACTGAACTTAGTTTTAAACTTAATTTTGCCACTCTAAGCATGTGCAATAAGGTTTACAGTTCGCATGAGCACATCACTGCAACTCACATGTCTGCAACCCAGTTTTAAGTAACAGAATAACTGATGACAAACGTTGTTGACACTCACGATGTATGCGACAATACAGCTGGCTGGAATCCAGATGACCAAGGACAGGATAATGACTGTACCAACGATATTGGCCCTCATGAACATCACTGCAAACAACATACCAACTATAACAGCTTGCACCATTTAACAACCATTTCCATGTAAACATGGGTACGGTTGACTGCCCCACTGATTTTCCCTTGCCACTTTTGAGTCTATGCATCGCTTCAAAACAAATAAAAAAAACTCTTACCGTGCTTTGTGACACTATTCCATCATGACTTTCTTGGTTCTTGCTGGCATACACCAATTTAAACTACACCAAAAAAACTTCTGAACCCCATCAGCCATCATTTTACAACAGCTCATTCACAGCTAGTGGTGGTCACGCCCATCGCTAGGGAAGAAACGGTGAGTTCTGCGCAACAGTAGCCCCTGTGGCCAGGACTGCTAGTATACTGACCCAGTTGGTTAAAGGCGCTGGCTGTTAACTTGAGCCGGCCATCCGGCCGACCTGGGCTATATGCTACCTTAATTGGGCTTAGTACTGCGGTGGGTGACTGCCTGCGGGCAGGTAAAACCATCGCGCCAGCTTCGCCCTCGCCGGCTCAAAGCGCTGTAAAGGGGATGAGCTCCCACGCAACGGACCTAGGTCTATGCGGAATCTTCTTCTTCTTCTTCTTCAGTCACAGCTGATGTAGTCCAGTTCCTAAACAGTGCTCACATTAATGTAATGTACACTACTTCATTATCACTTGTTAACTACTCATTTATAGTTTTGTGCATGTGCGCTAGCAGAAAGCCTGCACTCCGTAATATTAAGTGACTGTGTGGCTGAAATCATTTCTCATTATTATTACCGGTATTATAATTTGCAGTGATGGTAATACTGCAATAACGGTAACGGTAAGTAACAAAACATGAAACAAACTAACTTAGAATGTAACAAAAAACAAACCGAGTCTATCGACAGTTATGTTCTCTATGATGTCCCACAGGCGCTGAATAGTATCATGGACTTGCTTCTTGCAAACTCCCTAACAACCACAGATCACATTATCACAAGTGAGGCAACGAGCAGTTTCCTAACAACACATTATCACAAAGGAAGCCATTTTATGCAGTGGTAATGTTATTAGTGACTAACACAAACAGAACTAACCTGCAAAATGAAGCCTAAAAAACCACACAAAATACAAATAAAAGTTCGGTTAATAAAATCAATGTTGTGATTGTTGATGATTTGTAAAACATCTAGCAGTTATATTCAGGGTGCTTCAATAAGAACATAATCCAATATGAAACATTCTATATCTCCAGAAAATTTATCACCAAATATGTCACATTTCCAGCACATTTCATTACAATATTCAGTTTGATTAAAAAATTACAACTATTTGAATGCAGGGAGCATTTTTCAAAGTGAACAAATAATGAACTTGCCACTGACCCAAAAATAACATTTGACATTTAAGTCTTCATCATAGTTACTGTTTACTTACTAATGATTTTTGAAATAAGATTGAATAAAGTAGTGATACCTTGTGGCAGGATCCCTGAAGGCAAGGCATTCCATCTGGAAGAAACAACTTGCCTCTGTTGTAAACACTGCATGTTTTGTTAACATCTGTCTTAGAGCGACAACACCACTTGCATGAGTCGATCACTGCACATGACACAAACGCTCTACAGTGTTGTCTCATACACGCCTCACAGTCGATGTGAAATTACTAAAATTTGAAGCTCATACCCAAATATCCTAAATATCATGGAGGCTTGTCAAAATCTAGCTTTTACATCTTTTGTTTACATATTATTCTACATTATTATATATTTTGTGACAATATATCATAGCACCCTTATAGTATGGATGATGGCATCAAATAAAGTATTTTAATATGATATGATAATGACATGTACACCTCAAAGTGCTGGAAATGATAATGACAGAGCTTTATATACATATAATATAATCAAAACATCTAAAAAATAATGGCTGCTTATTTATCACCATTTTACATTTTATTAAAAGATCTTCCAGCATGTGGTTAAGATCTACTCGTATTTCTTGCTAACAGCAACCTACTATTAAAAATTAAACTAATAAAAATGTTACTAAACAACAAACAGTGAATTCCATGTCAGTGAAGATGAGACAGTGAATGAAGTGTGAATTGAACCTGAATCACAGACACATGGCTCCATGTTGTTGAACTCACACACTGAGACACATTCACCACTCGAACACCGCCCACTGTGATTAAATCAAAATGTATCACTAAATTAACAAGTTTCTATAAGCACGAGTATTCCAGATATTTAAGAAAATAAACTCAAAACAAGGCTTATATATTGGTGCACAATGCCTCTGATGCACTGCAGCTGCATCTGCTACATTAACTAAATAATAAAAAGCTGAAAGGAAAGCCAGAAACATTTTCAGGCAAATATTCTGATAAAATTAACAACAACAAACAAAAATAAAAACTAAACTAAACAAAATACAGAAAAATTAAACATCACAACAATCTCACAATATAACTTTGAGTGGACCAGTAAGTGTAGCAAAGAAGAATGTTTCATGTTTGACAACAAATCTACACTGTGGGTCATAAAAAACATGGCACTTTACTTTTGTCAATATCTCCGCCAACTATTGACCAATTTTCAAAATTTTTTCACTGGCACACTCTGCAGACATTTTCCAATAATGTGATTATTATATATCCCACCACACGGTAAATGTGTTTTTACACTACCTTGTGAAATACAGATGTAAGCAAAAACTAACGATAATAACAAAAATTTAGGTGAATGAAAAAAAACGCTTCAGACCAAATTGCAATGAACGATCTGTATGACATTAAACTGTGTTAGACCCACACAGTTTAGTGTCATACAGACCATTTACTGCAATGTTGGTCTGATGTGTTTTTTTTCAATTTTACGAAAATGTTTGTTTGTTAATATTGTTATGTATGAATATTTCATTGATGTTTCACAAAATAGTGTAGAGATGCATTTACGGTGCGGTGGGATATGTAATAATCGGGTTATTGCAAATTGCCTGCAGAGTGTACCAGTGAAAGAATTTTGAAAATCGGTCAACAATTGGCAAAGATATGGACAAAAGCAAAGTGCCACATTTTTTGGCCCACCGTGTACTAAAGTTCCCAAGACACTGCTTGACAACACTTCACCAATTAACGAGCTTAATTAACAACAGCATTAAATCACTAGATGTGAAAGTATACGACTACTTATAATGCTTACACATCAATTCAACAATCACAAACTGTCACTAAAAGCATTACTCTACATTTATAAATGGTAATTTTCTGCTATCTTTGCAACATGTAAGCTACTTATGACTATGTACAGAAGACAATAAATAAAAACGAGGGTCGTATTTCAATGAATTTGTGTTTCTTATTAAGTTACAGTTCAACCTATGAGCCTATACAAAAATAAAAACAGTCCACCTGTCACGACACTTGGTACCATTGGCCTTATGTGGTGCCGGCATACACCGAATGCTATCGCCACTGAAAGCAGACAAAACACAACAGAGTGCACCAGGATTCAGAGCTTCACAGGAATTGTTCTTGCAACAAATGCTGTGAAAACTAATGTTAACAGGATAAAATGACAACAATTAGTTCAGTTAAAACTAAATACTTGTGTTGATCCAAAGCTGCGATGACTTTCAAGTAACTTCATACGCCAGCGGAAGTTTCAAAGTTTTAACTTTTTGTATTTCTGTGTGAATAGATGAATAAATTTAAGATGCAGCTGTTTTTTGGAAAAGGAACTGTTTTTAAAGAGATTCTAGGTCCCCCATATTCTGTCCTGTATATCCACATGCTACTTCAGTCATCAACTAAAACACTTTTCGATAACCTAGCTTTTAGGTCACCTTAGTGCCGCCATAATTGGGCTTTTCATCAACATTCATTAACTTACTTCAAAGAATAAGAGTCAAACCAAACTTGTCTCTGTAAACCTACCTCAAACTATAGACATCGGTGCTAAATAATCAGTGCTGACAATCAGCTGACACCAAAAACTAGTGTCAATAACTGCAAAGAATAAAAGCCGAAAGGTACAAGGAGAAATGCAGTGTAAAGAGCATTCATTACCTGCATGTGGCATTGCCAACACACTGCGACTCTTGAGCGATGGCACACACTTTGCTGCTTGGTGCGTATTGACAGCCCTGACAGCAGACCTCATTCGCATCGCTGCACAATGGCAAATCATACAGTACACTGAAAACAACTGCAACTTTCTATAATAAACTAACAGTTAATGTCTCTACACTGCGTGCATCACGCCATCATTCTGTCACCTAAAGCAACAATTCCATTGAAACGGTATTCGTATGCTCTCGCTACAGTACAGCATACTACGTTTTAGAAAAGCCTTAACGTGAATTCAACAGGAAACTGCGGTCAAATTCACAAAACATCTTATGACAATTTTGCGACAATTTTTTTGTGACTTTTGCACATGTATGCCAATGTGCTAATTCACACAACATCTTACAACAATTTTACGACAAAAAAACTTATGATCACTTTTTCGTTGTCTTATGAAATTCCAAATTACGCGATTCCAACATCATCCAACAAGAAAAACTTCTTTGTATCGATTTATAAGACCTCTAATTCAACTGTACTTGTAATCCAGAAATGTTGGATTTATACTATATCTGTTTTGCATGGTCTTTTTGCTGGATAAGTTAATTAATGGATAAATAAATACCGGTATATAAATAAACGGCACTTTGCACTGGCGATGGACCGTTGCAATGCCGTAGCCACGTAAACACATATCTTGACAATGGACATAGAATAACAGCGTAGTGTTGTGTGGTGCGACAAATGAATTAATGATAATGACTCAAATATCGTGATACTTGAGAGTACCACAATACCAAAATAAATAAAACTGCATAGTCCACCGCTGTTCATTGGTGATTGGTGCAGACTGTTTTTCTTTCATTGTAGGCCCTTTACTGTAGTAGCTAAACAGCTAATGCATATGAAAAAACGCATTTATCTCTACTATTCGCTAGTAGGCAATCGCTACCATGCACTGTCTAGACAGTGCAGCAGAGCATGCCACAGTCAAGAAATGCTTCAAATACTTCACCTCTCCCACTCTCGTACAGCTTTCAACAGGCCTACTGTCTCTAAAACTAGCAAATAATGATAAACTATAAAAAATAGAATAAATTCAAAACATTCAATAAATAAAAAAATATAAACAAATAAAGAATAAATCAGCACCTGTGTTAACACCATGTACTTGGAATTGTGTAGTCAGAATATTAAAAATTTCTAAATTAAAACATTACAAATTTAATTCTAAACAACTGCTTTTACTTACTGAATAGTCAGCGGCTCGTAGACGACCATAGTTACTATGACAACAAGATGCCTTTGTGAAAAAAGGTTACGGTCATTAAAGATAAATTCTGTGAATTCATTTACGACATGTTGTAAGATAATCCTATGACATCTTAAATACTGAGTTGTGATAATTTTATGACATGTCTTACGACAATGTTTGTGAATCGGGCTTCTGATTTACAAAGTAGGAAACCTTATAACTCGATCTGACTTGGATGATACGTGCTAAGTAATTCTTGCACACACATAAATGAGATACTGTGAATCACTGTGACCTGCAGAGTGATCCAGCCTTGAGTTTACACTGGGCATTGCAGCACCTGTCTGTGTGGCCGGCTCCCACATCACATTGCTCATTCTGCTCCACCAATGAATTGCCACAGAAACTGCCTGATGGCTCTGCAAACATCGAACCTCAATACTTACAAAATCCTACCAATACTAGTACAACATTCACTTGCATGGCAACACCTAAATTTGATGGTGTGTATTTTCAGGCCTGATTGGAACAGGATAACAACAATAATCCACGTTATCTTTCTAACTAGACATATTTTAATTAATAACACAAGTATAAAATAATTAGAGCTGATACCAAGAAATTTTTTTAACACATGATTCTCCAAAAATTACCTTTGATTAATTTCAAACAATCAAGTCCATTGGAAAAAAAGACAAAAACTGCAGAATTGTGCTACTGTGCGTTATCTTTCATAAAATAAAGCAAAAATCAAAAGGTGAGAATGATACAGTTCACATATGTATGGTCAAATTACTACACTGTGTCCCATAAAGCATCCCCGACATTTTTGACTGTAACTTGAAAACCACATCAGATTTGGTCAATTTCTGGTACGAATATTCCTGACACAAATGACCATTCAGTTTCCCACCTCACCCAACGTTTGTTTCTGCACTACCTGGGGAAATAACAACCAGCAAAATATCACTTTTTATCGAATGTGATATGATTGCTTAATTAACATAAGGTGTAAAGACACATTTTGTTCACATTTCTGACACTATGGCTGACAATTCATCCAGTTGTCCATTTTTCAACTGCCTGCAGTAAAACTGCTTGAAGTATTGGTCCACTATGTGAACATAGGCAAGGAGACGCTTTCTCCATTCACCGACAGCAGTATCAATAATATAAAACATCATATCCTGTTCACTCTCTAGCTCCATCCCGTTCTTGGTCCAGAAAGTAAAGTTTTAAGCAAACCTGACAACAAAATGATGGGTATCATGTTGAGTTTCAAGCATAAAAATGACAATAATAAAAGGTGATATATCTTAGTGCTACTTCCGTCAAACTGACAATGGTATAGTGCCAATGACAGCTGCTCAAATATCATATCTGTATTGCAAGTGTGAGATAATGACTACATTATCCTAATCATCTGACTGTAAAACATAATCAACTGATAAAATAACTCTCACGTTTGAAGCAAGTGCTTGCTTTGCTCTGCAGAACGGCGGCGATTGATCGTGAACTGCAAGGTGAAAAAATCTGCCAATTCAGAGAGCGCACATCAATGTACATTGCTAACAAAGTATACAGCGACAAAGCAACCATTTGGTGTCAAAAACTAAAGCAAATTTCATGGAAAAACGAAAATGCAGAAAGGTAATATGAACCTTAGAAAGCACAGTACAGCAAGCTGAAAATATTACCACTGCGTTTGAGTTGTGTTTAATTTGTCAACTTTTCCATGCTGGGTTACGTAAAACGTATTAATACTTAAAAGACTGCAAAAGATTGTGCTCATGTCTCCTATTTACAAAAACAGCTGTCGATAATGTCATAAGACATAGCACATAACATGACTTATTTGACAGTATCCCACAACATGATTCGCTAACTGTTGTCTGACCTGGTTGTTGCTGTCAATGCCAGACACCGAGTAAGTGTACATGATGTATTTTCCGCCTTGTGCTGATGACGGGGAACATTCTCTAGTATCAGGATCATGCTCACTTCCCCAGTTGTGACCTAATACAAAGTACAATACAGACTGAGCATCAAGTTAATGATACTTGACTGAGTAAAAATGTGTAAAAATGCATCTTACTAACCTACATATTGCATAATAAAAATGCTATGATGCCACATGTGATTAAAATCTTGACAGCTAAATAAATTCTAAAAAAAATCCCACTAAGTTGCAGAAAATCTGTATATGTATACAAGTTGGTATATTATGTATACAAAATGTACTTCAATAGTTCTATCTCAGATGAGCAAATGTGGTAGTACAAATATTTACAACAACAAAAACAAATGAAGCAGTGTCAAAAATCAAATTTCATGTCCTACAATTTAAATTAAATGCATCAATATATCAAAAAATAACAGACAAAATTCTCACCAAACTCTTTGGGTCAGATCACCAGCCATGTTCAGCAAGCAGGCGGCAAACAGATGCAACAAAAACAAACAAACAGCAGAGGAAATCAGTGAAAATAGATATATGTGTAAAACAAAAACAGCAGCACCATCAACAACAGCTGCAGTAATCTTATTATCATTATCCTAATCATCATCATCCATTTGCCAATTCAAAATGTATGATCTTAGCATGTGCTCTGCATGCTGAGCCAAGCAATAGCCACCTCATCAGCCAACTAAGTGTGAGGCTGACAAATCACAGAGGTATTTCATATATAGACAATAGCTCGCATCTTAGGCAGATGGAAGACAACGATAACCCACACATGCACAAGGCTGAGTTTAATACAGTAAAGTTTCAGAACAGTCAGCATCTCTCTTTCACAGCCCTGCGACTGAATGGTCAGTGCTAATCTCTTGCTTACACGGCTCTGAGCCAGCAGTGAGCACGGAATATGGGTGGTAGGCCAGACTGCTCCCATATACAGCGTTTAGGCCAGTAACAAATTACACTGCTTGTTGACAGAGGCACACTGTGTGTGAACTTGTCCAGGTTTGTTTTACCCGAGAGTGGAATGGCTTGGACTCAACCCACAACATCTCCATCATAAGTCTGAAAAGGTAACCGCTACACCACCAAAACATGCAATGCATGCACCAGTCGGCAACAGCTGAGTGGGAGGTTTAAAAGGGGTATAGTTTTTCATCTGAAAGCTGCAGAGGGTCACCTGCCATATGAGATCACACAGTGTTACCTGCCACCAGACCTGAGTAAATGCGCCTTGCCTGAACCTCGGCCAGAAACAGCTTGCCGGTACTCGATTTACCTACCCCTGAGGAATGAAAGGCTGAGTTGACTTTGGTGTTCATTATATACAGAGATGGTTTATCTGTCCATATACAGTCACCCATCCAAGCAGTAACTACTTGATAGCATCCCAACAAGGAGTTGAACCAAAGACCTCACAACCGCAAGTCCAATGTCCTACTGTTTACGCTACCAAGCCACTAGAGAACAAGCCACTGTCAGTTACTAGTATTTAGTATATTACTAAAGACTAGAGACCGTGCGCAGTGACAAGTGTTGCCTCAAGTGTCAGCAGGCGACGCTCATATCTGTTGAGAGAACTGCTCCAGCCAGTGTTCAGATACAGCGTCTGCTTCTTGTTCTTGTCCTCGTACGCTAACAGTAGATCATCCACATTACTTAACTACATCGTTAAATACTGCAGTAAACACAGATCTCAGCTAGTTGTCTACTTGAGCAGAAGATAAAGAAAAATCTGCACATAAAGAAAAATCTTTCCTGAGCCATAAGACCCATACAGCGGCGCTGATCTCCTTTCCTTAGCCCTGAGCCAGACACTAGCTTACACTGTGAGACCACGAATGGCTAGTGCATCACACTAATTGTTGTACATAATAATGCATACTCACACCTTTTAACCTTTGTCACCCTGAAAACAAATGGCTAAACTGGGTGAACGGTGTGTATAGCTCTTGAAAAGAATGGGAACCAATCTCAGAGCTACAAAGCATCACCTGCCATATGGAGTCAGTTTACAATAGCTTCCTAAATTACTGTGACATGAGCTGTTCAAAAGCATATTCTACATACTAATGTGTCTTAAAAGTATGCCTTAAACTAACTGCATGAACAAAGGTTACTAGTATGATGAATAGTGCAAATAAATAGAATCATATTAAAAAGTCCACTTTACTGACATCTCTTGAAGTCTCAAAGACACCTGCCATCGACAGTAGTAGTGGTAGTAGTAGTAGTAAAATATTTATACGATGCACAAAAACAAATCACATAAACAACTCATTTTCACTAGCCATCAGAATTCCAGAGCTGGAGATCAGCAAAAGGTTAGAGGTATTCAATGATAATGCACTTAAAACAACTTTGTGTAAAATCTAAGAAAACGTGGCATGTTGTAAACGATGATGATCAAGGCATCTTTGTTGTTAGCTGGCACTGGATGTCGTACCACTGTGTATTATACCGTACATTACAATTATGAAGAACATAAATATTTGGGTCAATGACCTCAGATCCTCAGACATGAGAAAGAAGAAAAGCAAGGCAAAGCAAAAACAAAAACAAACCAGCTGTCGCTAGGGTGCGGCCGACCGTACTGCTTACTGATCTTAAAGGTCATCCAAAGTCGATGATTTTTTTCATCTAATAGGGCGTATATCACTTCCTATTAGTGATTAATAGTAACCTTGGCCCTATCTTGCACCGTTTAGCCACAGTACATCCGTGATGGACAGATGGACAGACGAACAAACAGACAGATGGACAAATGATGATCACGACAAAGAGGCGAACTTAAGCTTACAGTTTAGCAGCCAGCCCCCAAAAAGAAGTCAAGTATCATAATATTAAGAACATATGATGCATATAACTCTATGATTTATTAAAGTCTCAAACATTACACAAAGGAAACTTCACTACAAACATGCGGTTACAACATGCAAAGTTGCAAACTAAAAACATGCAAACAATAAAAAATCTTGTTCAGTGTTGATACCTCATGATAAGCATCAGGCAAGAATTCAGATAAAAATTAAACAATAAAAGCAATTTTTAACTGGTTCCTTGCCCACATAAAAGTTATAAATGCAGAGCTGTTTTTCGTCATCTGGTATTAATGGATTCCTAAAACACTTGAGTCCTTTGCTCATCATTCAAAACATATCATTACGGCAATGCGATGACTAGCTTATATTTCTTACGTTTTGAACATAAGCCTCCTGGAAACTGGCGAGAAGACGCTGCTACATAAGACAGACCAAGAGTGCCGGAGTCAAAAGGAATTGCAGTGAAAAGATGCGCCAGACAGAACTCTTCATTCTTGGCATCTGTGCTAAAAGTCTGCAATAAAACAGTAACTGCAGAGCAATATCTTACTATAATGCACGGAAAGTTTGTGTGTTTGTCGGTCTGTCTGTCACGTCATACACACTCCACTGGAGCCTTCTGTGCTGCGTGCTGCACGATCGCAGACCCCGACGGTGGCGTTTGACACTTTGGGCTTGGGTACGTGCACCCCCACCTTGCCCCCTACCTTCCCCCATGAGCAGCCTGCGGAAGTGGGGGTTAAGTTGTCAGGTCTTATTTCCCCGCTGATTCTACCAAGCCCGATAACTCCCGGAACCTAGTGCCGGGCCTTTTCTAGTACTGCATAATTAACACATACGACCGCTGCCCATCTGACTCTAGGCATTGAACACAAACGAAATTCAATCCAAGTCTGTACCAAAGAAATATAGCAACCAAACAACAACCATAGCTAAAAGAAGTTCCAAGCTACAGAAAGTTCCAAGTCAGCTTGATCAAGCAACTGCACACAGTACTGACACATCTGCATTCCAATTGAAATCCACAAGTCTTGACACATCACACACAATGAACAAAACAAATACAACAATATTAATAAATGAATGATGATAAAATAACAGAAAATAGAGCACACATCAAACTTAGAAACATAATGGCCTTCATTACAATATATGTCAAAAAATCCTTCATGCAGATAAACACACATTCAAAGTGGCCACAGCTGATCTTACGAGGTGAACAGATGCCACCAACTGAAAATGGTCGAGGTGAACCAATGTACGCAAGACCAAGAACGCCACTTGGAAATGATGCATACGTGAACAGATGAGCCATACAAAACTTGCGGTACTTCCGATCATAACTAAAGACCTGTAATATGCATAAATTTTATATTCAGTAGCTATAAAGTGATATCAGCAGATGACATAAGCCAGAGTCAAATGTGACAACATCTCTGTGCGGTAGAGTGATAGCAACACAATACACACAATGCTACATCGACCAGTGTCACTTGCACATGACATCTGAATGTGATAGTTGTACTGAAATTAAATCATGTTGCATGTATTACCACAGGCAGAGTTTGTTGATTTATATTCGCAACATTTTCACAACATAATCCAATTCAGATTGTTCTGATTCACCTATTTATGCATGTGTCAGTTCGTCATAAGCTTACCATGACACCACACAAGACGCAGTGATATTTCACATGATTATGGATAGACTCGAGTTATCAATCAACTGAGTGTAACTTCCAAGACCCACATTAGCAATGTTCATGCAATTAAATTGAACACATCTAAAGTGTGAAAAAGTTATTGAAAAATGGGAATAACCACTTGCACTCCGAGTAAAATGTAAGATTTCCGCAAGGCAATGCATGCAAACTGTCACACCATGGTAATAGCAAGCTCACAACTTCTTACATGGAGAACAAATGCCACCAACTGAGTACATCATCGGTGACGATACGTATGCAAGTCCAAGCATATTATTTGGACCAGTAACACATGTGAACAAGTGTGCCAAGCAAAATCTGTCAGATTTTGACTCACGGCTATAGACCTGCCATAAAAATAATATTAAAATAATAATAGTCAAAAGTAACAATACAAATTATAAATAGTGGTGCATATCTGCATTAGTCACATTTCTACATACTATTAGAGCGAAAAAACTTTCACAGTTTACAAAACTATGTAAAGGCAATATAGTCAACACCCGAAAATGGCTACAATGTTTTTTGGGGCAAAATTATTGCATGTTAAATTCCAGACTGGCCCTTACAAGACTAGCCATTCTAAATACTTGAAATAAAAATACAAAGTCGGAAGTCACAGTGAGCACAGTATGTGAATATCTGCCCCCAATACACGGTGTTTCATAATAAACCTTTTTGTTTTTTTCATAATTCACTCAAATGATGATCAATTTACACAAAATTTGTACCAGTTGTAGCTGAAGAAATAGTAATACAGTTGCTACTCTGCTCCAATGGTGAAAAATCTGGTTCATTCATGACAAATTGTTGAAGTTTTACAGTTACAGTTACAAAAACATGCAAAGCGATGGCATTTATGCGTCTGTGGGAATAGTTGAACTTTTACGCATTCAAGCAAGACAGTGAACCAGCACACCGAGCTTGCAAAATGGTTGCATTTTTGCATTGCAAGACGCCTGATTTCATGTCCCCATGTTGCTTAGATATAAACAATAAACATTTTAAATTAGCGAACCACACTGAACTCACCATCGAAGCAGGGTAGCAACTGACAGCACCAGTTGAGACTATCCAGTTTGTACCCGTGACACATTATGACATCAGCATTACGTCAGGACTAGCAAAGAATATTTAATCAATTGCTACATTTTGTTGCAATATTTTGAATTAGTATTTCTTCAGCTACAACTGGTACAAATTTTGTGTAAACTGATCATCATTTAAGTGAATTATGAAAAAAACAAAAAGGGGTCCTTTTTTATGAAACACCATGTACAAAGATACTGGGCCCAAACATGCGAACCATTTATAACCAATTTTAACCTCAGCTAAAAAAAATTAAACCAAATTTTCTCAAGAGAGAACAAAATTGGCAGACCAAAATTTGATGCAGCAGCAACTTTCATACAAATGAGAACAACTTTTTGTTGACAGGTGGACAGCATAACAACTTATTTGATCAACTTAGTCCAATAGTTGATGTAAAAATAGAAATGTTTTAACACCAGCATTACATACCTCAAGCAATTCAGTAGTTCCCCAGTTAGACTTCTGCATGTTGTATGCAGGATCAGTAGTAGGACTTTCATGAATACGTATCTGTGTGTAACAAGACAGATACATATTACCTTTCTCAACAAACAACTGCAAAACACAAAATGTGCAACATACTTCCACATGATAAAAACATAAAAAGTTGCACACACATAAACAGAGTGATTGTAGATTAAAAGCGCAAAACAACAAACCAAAACTGGTCAAACAACAGCATAACAGTGCACAATGACCTCTTTGATTTCAAAACCGAACCCAGAGCCACAACTGCCAAAACTGTGATCTTTGTAGATGTTGTTTATCCGATCAATCTGCAGGAACTGCACAGCACACATATACACAGTAGTTTATGCAATGACTGGTTGATCTCACATGTAAAAAATATGACTATAATAGTAAAATATCAGTCAGTACACAAGCGTAAACGTAAAGTTCTTCCCGAGCCTTAAGGCCCATTGGGTGGTGCTGATCTCCATTTCATTAGCACTCAGCCAAACACCAGTTTACACTGCGAGACCACGGATACAAGACCAGTGCATCGTGCAGAGTGCCTGTTTACGTTCCAGCTTTCGCTGGTACTCATTGCACCTACCTACGGAGGGATGGCCAGGCTGAGTTGACCTGGGAGGCTGGTTACATACCGGGATGGTCACCCATCCAAGTACTAACCAGGCGTGGTGTTGGTTAACTTTGTTGATGCAATCAACGATGCTACCACCTTTATACACTACTTTGTACACAAGCAGTACAGTTTAAATTTATGCACATTGCACAATACAATAAACACTGATAATGAGCACAACAAGCAAAGTGTGCTATTACAATAAGCTAATACAATTTTTACACGAATGCAGTGACTTATTAAGATGGACTATCAAACGAAATTCACCAACATGTAATTGACTGTTCATAGAAAATATTCCACAACATATAAGGAAGGAAGACAAACGGATTTCACAACAATAAGCTCGGACACTGCATATAAATTAAATCATACTAACAAGGTAACTTGTGGTCTTTGGAATGCTTCCAAGGCCCATGTTTTGATAGAATCGGAAGTCGGCAACCAGCAGTAAGGTACACGCGGATCGGCCATTAGTGGCACACGATGCTTGGCGCTTTGACCGAGATTCTATACCACAAATGTAGTGTATACAGAAACTGGTGTAATTACTGCATGCACAGTAGTGTATAATTCACAATTTATTAAATCTGTCACAAAAAATGTAGCAAACAAAAAAGCAAAGTCTGCTGGACATGTAAATGCAAACTACAAAATATGACAAAAATGTAATTGTGAACATATAAAATAAAAAGATGCACAAAAAGAAGATAGCATTAGGCTTTTATCAGGATACAGTGCAGTCATAAAATATCTAACTGCAATTTACAATTAACAGCAGACAGCAAGTATACAATTGGCAAGTTATTACTAATATAACACATTAAATAAGGTAGCATAATATTTGCTCACGTCAACCCTATTTAAGTCTACAATGTTGTTAGATTTGGAAAGGTGTCATTGATAATCTCTCTAAAATTGTTACACTTTACACAATCTTACAAAGTGTTTGCGTGACCTTTCAGTGTAAATATATCAAACATCATGCACGCAGCAGAATACCTGCATGAAAGTTTGCCTTATCGTGAACTTCCTGTGTTTGGTTCTCATGCCAGCCTGGAGGTCTTGCATATCCACAGAAAGATTTGCTAACAAAGAAACAATTTGATGCAATTATTATCAAAATCAGTTCACAAAATACAATGTGATCTAATCTCAGGCAAATTATTAATCAAAGCAAATCACTAAGCTGCTGTTCTGGCAAATGCTGATCAAGTACATCCATTATTTACAAGAAATTTGAGCTAATGCTCACGAGATGCACAAAAGCATATAGCAGTTCCTGTTCAGTAGTTTAGCTAAAAATTGGGGTGTTCACGCTAAGTTAATATACAAATACCAAATTCTCTATCTGAATCGCATAGCAAGTTAGTGGCAAGGAGCCACCTTACAAATGCTATAGATTTGTGTCACAGCCCGAAATCGCCAAAAATCCATAAAACCCCCTACTTTGGCATTCAAGGTCATTGAACTCGGCGCCAATCAAAAGCCAGTGTACAACTTCCTACTAGTGATTAATAGTAACCTAAGCCATATCTCGCACCGTTACTGAGATACAGCGACTTATTGGCTGAAAATTGCAAATTTTTCCCACCCCACTCATTTAGCGCCCTTGCTCAGGGTGACCCCCTTCGAACTTATGAAAAAGCTTTACGTTTCCTAAAACTAGACTCTTCCGGGCAGCCGACGGTACAGATTTGGTGATCCTAGCTCGCACCTTTTTGACTGAATCAACCGTGTGACAGACAGACAGACAGAGAGATGGACAGAATTGTGATGGCTAAGACGTTCTAAAAGCAGTAGCTGCTTTCATGTGTTAAAACTGTTAAAAATGTGTTAATTTATAGACAATTGCTATTCAATGACTAACTGCACATGAACAGAATCCACTGATATAATTCGCTTTTTTCACTATCATTTATGACGTTAATTCAAACCAATCAAAATAAACTACTTCAACACTGAAAAATGTCAGCATGGCAGCACACATTTCTCTGCCTTCACAATATCAGCCTGTAATTCACATCTTTTCTAGTTATCATAAAAGCTACCAGACAACATGGAAGTGTAGCAGACACAAACATATAACGCACCCTAGGTCTTCATCCATTTTAACATCAGAGCCACGATATGATATCATAGAATACTCTGATGAGTTTGGCAAATGCCTCCATGATGGCTGCAATGGAAACGGAAGTATTGATACACAAACATCAATAATAATAATAATGACCACACAAATGATAACACAAAATAGTATACCAGTATAACATTAAAATGATTCTGGGAATGGAAAAATGTAAATTTTCAAATAAAAGTGAAATTAGTGATAAAGAGATTGTATGTCATGTTGTGCTAGTGTTAGTGTCAAATGTGTTATCAATGTTAGAAGCTTTCTGTGTGTTATAGCTACTTCAGTCTTCTACACAGTTCTCTCTGTCTGTCCTGCAGTCATCTTTTATTGGTGAACAAAGTGGTTTTACTAAAATTAATTATACTGATGGCCACAGCTAGCCAAACTAGATCATCTGCTATGCCCTATAACAGAAAAAATTATATCTCACAAATATGTTGGGCTAGTTCATATTAAAACATCAACAGCAAGTCCAAATTACTGTACTGATTCCAAACTACAAAGAACTTCCAGCATTTAACAGTAATTCAAAAAAAGTCAAATACAACAGCTACCAACCTAAATAATATCACTTCCCAGATAAGGGCTGTCAGCCTATCAAGTTACCTATTTTCATGTATGATATAACAAAAACAGAGACAGTCTATAGAATGCTTACTTCGATTACAAAAACTTCAGATGAAGTGTTAATAGAAGCTGAGAGTGTGTCATCATCTTCCCAGTAAGCGCTGACACTTGACGTATCGGGCTCATCTACACATGTACATGAATACACATTATACAATTGCCAGGGTTACTAGCAATCAAAGCCACACTTCTATGTAGGAAAACTGCAATCAGACAGCTGCAAAACTAGAAAAAAATAAACAAAAGTAACACTAGAAAAATGAAGTCTCCAAAAACAGCAAACCTGCAAGAAATCCATGGTAAATGACTGGAGTAAAATCAACAACACGTTCATTGTTGTTTCCATCAATTGCATAAATTTTTAAATCCGATGAATACAACGGCAAAGAAATTCTATGAAGAACTAGATGGAAATGCCTACAACAATACAAGTACAAATCAGTTATCATTACATGCAATGACGTATGCCAAAAGTTAGTTTGTACTGGTAAATGTAACTTGTTATCTGTTTACTAGATGATGTGACTCAAATGATTTTTCAAACCCAAAATCAAAATGCAATCAATCATGGTTGTACGCCAGCTAATCTAGTTACTAGTACCATTATATCCATTCCGAAAGGAAGGAGTGTTAATATCACAGACTCTGTCAATTATAGGGGTATTGCACTAAGCTCCATTTATGGCAAGATTTTAGATCTGTGTTTTCTGTTATGTAAGTTTACTGATAGACTGGTCACACCAGACTTGCAATTTAAATTTAAAAGAGAATGTTCCACTAGTATGTGCACAATAATTTTGAAGGAAACCCTGGCATATTACTCAAGTGGTGATTAGTGATTGCAATCCTGGAATTGAATTTTCAATCCCTGGATCTGGGATTAAGAAATTCATAATCCTGGGATCCCAAGATCCCGTTTCGGGATTAGGCTTACAGATTAATCGTCATTCTGATATCCTTTTAAAAATTGACTTTCTGCCGCGTATTCTGCTGCAGATAGGTCGCTGTTTGACCTGGTCCATCACCGACGCATTTGACACGAAATCGAACCACCGAATGCCGAGGATTCTTCGCATGCATGACAACTGGAATGCTTCCAGTTTACGCTCATCAGATTTAGTAAGTGTTCAGGTCTCTGCGCCATATAGAAGAACAGAGATGACAAGGGCGTTGTACAGGCGCAGTTTAGTGTGCAGGTTCAGTCTTGACTGCCGCCATACAGATGTTAACTGGCCCACGACGCTTGAAGCGAACCCGATGCGTTTGAGCGTCTCGTATGTAGAGCGGCCGCATGAGCTGATGTCACTACCCAGGTATGTGAAACGGTCGGTGACGTCGACTGTGTGTCCCTGGATGGTTACAGCACATGGTTGAGTTCCGTATCCAGCGTTTTGGAGATGAGTCTTCGGCCATGACGTGTGCAAGCCCATTGTCTGGAAGGCTTCATCGAAGCCTGTCAGAATCTCTGTCCATTTGCTCGGGTCGTCAGTGAACAAGACAGCATCGTCTGCATAGTCTTGATCGGTGAATGTCTTGCTGCCGACAGTGGTTCCCATGGACCCTGCACATCTTGACATAATCCAGTCTATCGTGATGCAAAAAAGAGCAGGGGCCAGCACGCAGCCTTGACGGACACCCGAAGTCGTCGTGAATGGGTCAGAGAGACATGAGTTGACGCGTACTCGAGATCTGGAACCCAGATGCAGATCCTGTATCAGATGGATAAGGAATGGTGGAGCACCTGTAGATCAAAGTGCCTTCCAGAGCGTGGAGTGATCCACGGAGTCAAATGCTGACTTAATATTGATGTAAGCGACATGCAGAGGTTGGCTGAACTCACGGTGTAGCTCTGACAGTAGCCGCAATGCCAGGATGGCATCTATTGTAGAGCGGCCCCTGGTAAATCCTGACTGTTGTGGTCTTCGACGTGCAGTAAGCAGAGGTTGAAGCCTATTG
>Ga0056128_1002913_pt1 | contig 20637 bp, 10 predicted proteins | sample WorMetLIZISLAND2_FD_71113 | JGI IMG/M metagenome (GOLD analysis project Ga0056128, IMG submission 71113) | Marine gutless worms symbiont microbial communities from Max Planck institute for Marine Microbiology, Germany - Olavius geniculatus... ... | reverse complement strand
ATTTAATTAATTTCATAGTGTAAACATTACTTTTAGCATACGTCTGACCCGCATATTCATTTTCCCGTATATTCATGTCTCGTATTTTCATGTCTCGCATTTTCATGTCTCCCATTTTTCCCCTGCATTTTCATGTCTCACTTTTTCCATTTTCACCCCTTATTTTTGGTGCCACATTTTCATGTCTCGTATTTTCATTTCTCGCATTTTCAGCGTCCCCCCAACTTATCACCGCACTGCGTCCGAGTGCACGACGCCGAAAATGGGCGAATCCATCGTGAGGATTTGCGCCACGACGACCGACCGACGGAGCGACAAATTATCGGTGCGTTGGCGACAAACCGCTGCATTTGCGTTCTAATCAACCATTAACTGCGGAGCTCTGAAATTCGTCGCCGTCGACAAGTTCACGACGTAACGTCGCATAATGCTTCAGCTCCTGCTGCTGCAGCTGCTGCTGCTGCCATTAATAATATGCATGAATGCAGATGCGCGCTGCAATAAGACGCAAGAGATAGCGTCGTTAGCATTCCAATGCTGCGCCGTTGTGCACGGTTCTTATATGGCATTTCTGAGAAGTGACATTCGTCGCGAGTGTAGTCTGCAAAGTACTCTCAAAGACTCAAACAGTCCTGCTATATCGGCGATTTTATCGGAAGTTTGATTGAAGAATGTCAGCCGAACGTTTGGCTGTAAATGAGTGGATACTATGTAAACTTTATCAAGAAAAAACATCAAATTTAAAAACGTGGTTGAACGTACTGTATACATATATCACTATTCATCAGTCACACACGGAGCAAACTAACATAAATGTATACGCACACACGATACATATGATAATCTTTATTCACACGAAAGCAGTGTAGAGTGAAACAGACAGACAGAAAGTAAGACATATGAACACACAATGTAAAACAAAAAACAGCAAAAGTTAAACAAAATCTAAATAGCATCACACGAATATGACAATTAACATTAAATTACATCACAACTTTTTTTATTTACAAGAAGCAATTAAAAATAAAGAAACAAAACACACAAAAAGATATTATAACTTAAAAAGCATGCAATGCACTTGCAGTCTGAAGTATATAAAGGTGATAAATTAAATCATTACTCTGGCATGGAAAGATGTGAATATAAAATTTTGCCCCAATTAAACATTTTTGTCACAAATCACACGTAGGGCATTATAATATAGCACTTTATTTCACTAATTTGGTTTGCTTAGTCAACGTTTAAGTACTTCTTGTTCTGCAGTACGTAGGGCCTATGGCTTAGAAGCATGAGGTCAGGCAAAAAAGCAGAAATACGTAAATTACTGCAATCAAGTGATTGAAAAACAACCTATAAAAGCAAGGCAAAGCGGCATAAGAAATCTAACAAAGGGTGCAAGGTCAATGAACGTGCGCAGTGCTGCATTTAGTTAATTAATTAACTTTGTATTTTATTAGCCAATTTGTGAGCTGACATACAACCTAGCTGTTTGTCTTTGAAGTGCAAAGATTAAGAGGGGAAAGATCAGGCGGCCTGCGAATAGGCTGCAAATAAAGCTTTACTACAAAATGAGCTACGCTTTAATCTTGGTAAATTATATATGTATAATACACTGATAACGTACAGTATATAGACCCCTACCTTACCTCGGCGAGAGGTCAGCACCGCGAGGTCACATAACGTATCGTATTCCTGTGTCCGGCAAGCATGCATTACAGCTTGGTAGCACTGCAGGCCACGCAGCACGTGCAAGAACTTCAAACGTGCGCGGATTTCGGGTGATGCGTTTGAAACGAGCTTCTGAAGACGTTTAAAGGTCAGGACTAAAGTGGATCAGCGGAGCGAGCTGTACGATCTGCTAAATCTGAGTTCTAAATAAACAATAAAGAACAATTGAAAAAAAAGAAACTGACACGGTGTTTATACAATTCCGAGCTGCATAAAAAGTGCTGTCTACTACTATAATATAGGCTTTACCAAGTATGAACTGCATCGAGTGACAAACTGACACTTGATCTCCCTAATATTCACTGAAAACTGTCATTGGTCACAGCAGGCTGCAGGAACAAGACTGTCTTGTAATTTGCAACATGCACGTTGTTCAGACTACTTCTTATTGCATGCTTTGCATATTATTAAAGTATTTTTTGTTTCCACCGATTTTCAGGCGAATAAAAATTTTAGACTATCACTGAACTCGCCCATGTGGACGACACCAGCTGTTTGATTGCGAAATTTCGAGAAGAAAGAGGTCGCTGTAGCCAAGACATAATTGCCAGAGCCTCAGAGAGGCACTTTTCCCGAGACGTTTTCCTTGCATTACACTTTATGATAAGTTTTCCTATATACTTTTTCTAAAACTCAGATGGGAAGCACGTGACAAGTCAAAAAATCTAATCACCAAACTCCACTGGTGGATCCAGGGAGGAAATGTAATCCGGCCATGTCCTTTACCTGTCAGTGAACATAATAAAAAATTTTTAATTTGAAAATTTTAAGCAAAAATAATGCAGAGGATTGCCAAAACGCTTTCAGCTTCAGGGAACTTTGTCCTTCTGGCTCCAGAACCAAAAGTTGGACCCTGCTGGGGGCTATGCGGCTCTGCCTCTAGACGTCCATTATACCCTCGCTCACATGCTCGCCTACCCTTCTCTAGCTTTTGGATGCACCGATGACAATTGTGCCAAACACTCTCATGACGTCCCTGCCTTACACTTTGGACTATTTTCTTCACACATTCCGAGTTTCTATGCCTTCAGTCTGTTAATATTTGCTGCTCCACGTATATTAGTTGAGTTTTCCGTATCGACAATCCCCCTTCACACACATTTTCCTTTTTCTTTCTCTATTTGTTTTTTGTTTCTGTTTGTCTTTTCACCACTTCGACTATAAACGACGATTCAAGTAGATTTTTACGTTATTTGTTATTGTTCTTTGTGTAGCCTGCTTTGACGATGACGTCACTCATCGAGGAGACAATATCCGGTGCGGAGGGAGGGAGGGAACGACGGAAGGTAGCAGTGCGCGTGCGCGGAGCTGATTACGAGTTCGCGGAAGAGCTGCCGAGTTGGCTGGCCGCGAGGCGAGCACCTGACACACCCGATCAATCATCCGGGTACTTTGCAGCACACGTTGTCCGCCCGCCGACATAACATATTTGTTTACGATCGGCGCGCGTCAACGCGCCGACCGGGACCGAGTTTCATCTTTCCTGCCCCTCGGCGAGCGGCGCCAAACGACAGTTCACGTCGTGTACTCGCTGGCGCCATCTGACGACGCTGAAAACGCGCGCGTCTTAACGAGTAAAAACGTATAATCTGTTAAATGTTTTGTCCACACGTGTCACGAGAAATATAAACTTTTTATCTGAAACTTAGCGTCCAACACGTAACTGCTGCACTGTAAACTTCATATTTTAAATGTCAATAAAATTGACGTTGTCGTGCATTTTTCTTAACTAAGACGCTATTCTGCTTGACATGATTTACAGTCAGGGGTGTACAACCCCCTCAGCACCAGGAGGCAACCTTCCTTCCTTCAACTCGGATGTCCTCCACCTTTCCCTCTTTTTTCCCTTCTTCCTCTTTTCGTCTTCTTCCATTTTCTCTCTCCTTTCCTCTTTTTTCTCTTTTTTTCCTGTCCATCTGTTCTTTTCATTTTCCTTTCCCCATTTCCCCTTTTCCTCCTCTTAGAAGTAGGAACCCTTGAATCCAGCTAGAGAGTTTGAGAACATTGGGATAGCGCTTTAAGCTCCCCAGTGGGTGAGTGGAGTCTGGGGCCAAGCTCCAGACTGGGCCAACCAAGATCAAATTTATATACACCGTGTCTCAAAAAAATATCCCCGACATTTTTGGCTATAACTTGAAAACCAATTGTCAGATTTTGATAATTTTTGGTACAATTACTCTTGCCACAACTTGCCATCAAATGACTGTTTAGTTTTCCACCTCGCCCAATGTATGCTTCTGCACTATCTAGGAAAAGCAGATCAAGCGAAATATGTGTTGAAATAAACAGAAAACCTGACAAAAACATCCCCGACATTATCGATCGTAACTTGAAGAAAGATTAGTAGATTTTAAGAATTTTTGGCAGAAATATTTCTGACACAACTGGCTATTAAATAAGTGCTTTATCTCCCACCTTATCCAACGTCTGTTTCTGCACTACCTGGGAAAGCAAACCAAGCATAATACGTGTTAAAATGAATGAAAAAACGTCGATAAATTCCATCTAGCCTAATATGTGGACCCCAACAGCCAGTTTATTACAAGGTTTGACTGTCATGCAGCAGTGTGTCCACCAGATGAAGTTTAGGAATGTTTGAAGAGTCAAGAAGCGACTGGTACAGCCTGGATTGGTCTGGAGCAGAACTTTATCGATACTGTTGTTAATAAATGGAGAAAGCGTTTCCTTGCCTGAGTTTGCATAGTGGGCCACCAATTCAAGCAATTTTACTGCAGGCAGTTGAAAAATGGACAACTGGATAAACTGTCAGCCAAAGTGTCAGAAATGTGAACAAAATGTGTTATTACGCATTATGTTAATTGAGCAATTATATCGCATTGGATAAAAAGCGATATTTCACTGGCTGTTTTCCCCAGGTAGTACAGAAACAAACGTTGGGTGAGATGGGAAAGTGAACGGTATTTGATGGCAAGTTTTGTCAGGAATATTCGTGCCAAAAATTATCAAAATGTGATAATTGGTTTTCAAGTTACAGTCGAAAAAGTCGCGATATTTTTTGAGACACAGTGTAGTGCATTTTAGCTTTAAAATATGACATTTGGTCAGTGGCGTAGCTAGGATCTAATTGTAGTCGGGGCACTTAAGAGGTGAAGTGTGGGGAAAAGTTTCCTCCCCACGGGGAAAAGGCTGTTTTACATTCCCAGAAAATTTTCAAATTTTTGTGTGTGTGTGAAAATGACGTGTTTTCGTGCATGATTATTATTTAAATTATTTATTTTCAAACAGTTCTTAGTGCTGGATCGTGATCGAACTTATGACAACAGAAAAATGTAATCATCTGGTCTTTTCACCATTTCCAATCACCCTTGCACAAAATTTTATAATCACTCGTTTAATTGCTGTTTCCCCTTCCTCCCCCTCCCAAAAATTGTTATGCCGCCTCATATGTGTCAGTATTTGATTACTTTGCTCGTTTCAAACGTTTGAAAAACTATCGCTGATGTGTATTTGGCGCCTCACTAATTGTTGATGAAAAGAAGCAATCGCGAGTGCCTGTGCAGCCCGGCAGTGCAGTACAGCGACTGATTGACAAGATGCTACGATGCCAAGTACAGTAAATAGTGCGTCCTCTGAGCTCGCTCCGGGCACTGACTGCGGGTATCCCAGGAATTGACGCCTTTGTTCTGCGTAGGCTACACGCTGGCGGCCCACTTGACTACCGAGTATGACATGCTCGATCCCTTGTACTTCATTGGTGTCTTCAAATTATGGTAGAAAAAAAACAAAGTAAACAAAAGTATAAAAACAAAATGAATAAATAAATAAACAAAACCTGCACACTTCCGGGGGGATATGGATATACTGTGTTGTAGCCATTGCTCTTTTATAGTTAAGACTGAGAGTAATTTAGGTGTGATTTATAATAAAGTCGTCACTTGTACACTTTTCATATTTTGATGCTGCTTTATCTACCATTTGTGTTGGATAGATTTTCAGGATTTTCATATTTAAAAAAGAAATGCACACGTGTATGCCCGGTAAACCAAATAAATAACTAAACCAAGTTATACTGGTCCCAAAAAGTAAACCATTTTTATTTTTGAATAACTGCGTAAAAAATGGACAATTTCAATAATTTTGGGCCCGCAATATTAACAAGAAACTTGACGCAATGATTATAGTTTAGCCCATCTCACTCTAATACTGTCACTACACTACCTTGTAAAATGCAGAAGTCGTAGTTTGGCCTTTTACAACAATGAATTCATACATGCGTCGGCTCAGAAATGATTAACTGAATAGCGATAAACAGGATTCGTAATTATTGTCTTTTAAAAAGTCATAGGTTTAACATCACATCATCTTTATTACAGCGTGTCCTTTTCCAGCACGAACGCATGGCGGTAGACGTTGACGCCACTCGCCAACACCGCGTTCAATAACCACGGGACCCAGAGCGGCTCATTCACTACTGATACGTCATTTCAATTCGTCGATGTACGATCTTAAAATGAATACGATACACGAACGATGCAGCGTAGGCTACAAGAACAATGTTTCACGTCGCAATATGCACGTACAAGATATCGTTTTTATTTTTTTGGCTATTGCATTAACAGTCAAGTGTTAGGTTCACAAGTTTTATTTTTATCGTATCTTGTCTTGTGAATAGACACTGATTCAGTTTTTTTCGCCAAATGCGAACAAGAAAATGTCGGGTCGAGTAAGCGACACGAGCTGTTCATATGGTTGTCGAAAGTTTTTGGTAAATTCGGTCACACGAGGTATACGCACTGGGTAACTTAATAGCGAATGGCGATCGGTATTTGGCCTAACTCATAGTTGATGCGCGTCATAGTGTAGATAAGAACAAGACCATAGTCAAATGTAAAACAAAACCCATTTACAATAAAATATATTCTAGCCGACCGTACTTAAGTAACGGTCAATATATTGGCATGGTTGTTGTCCATCTGCCCGTCTGTCGTCCGTAACGGACGTAAATACAGTATTGTGGCTAAACGTTAGTTCGTGAGAAAAACTTTTTACAGCAGCGATTAGCCCTATGCCTTAAACCTAAGCAAGCAAAATTTTGGCGATTTAGTGCAAAGGAAACATTTTCAAATTCGGAGTTGAATGGACGGGGGGGGGTAGAAAAATGTGCGTTTTCCAACGGAAAACTGGCCATATCTGGAAACGGCGAGAGATACAGCCAAAGTTACTATTAATCACTAATAGGAAATACCATACGCCCTTTCAGATGAAACGAACATCATCGACTTTAGATGACCTTGAAGGTCACTGACAACCAGTACAGTCGGTTATCTTTGCGACAGCTGGGCTTCTTGTACATCATGTTGCGTCCAACACATCGACAAAATGTTTTCCGTCGTGTGTACATACATTGGCAGTAAGTCCACAAATCGCACAAGTCAACCCCGTGGATCGTGCGTACAATGGTAAACTGCTACAGCGGATCCAAGTCTGCGACGGATCGTTCCGTTGTCCGGGCACGTGGAGTGCACTGAGTCCGTGTGGTCATGTAAACACGTTCACGTGGGACTCTGAACGACGCGTTACCGAGAAACGACAACTATTAGCCAGTGTCACATTATAGGATCGCCCCGAGAAAAATCTCCCGGCCGACAATTTACCGGCAAAAATCCGCCCCGCCTGGTGGTCGCCCAGGCAAGACGGATTTTTACCGGTCGGGAGAGACTTTTCTGAGGAGGCGATCATACAATGGGGAGGCTTTTTATGAAGCCGTCGATATTTTAATAAAGGGGAGACATAATCAATTCCGCGATTATCTCTCTTCGGGCTGATTTTTCATTGGGGGAAACATTTTAATGTGACACCGGCGCCGTCAGTCACTCATTCAGTCCATTTCATACTGTAGCAGCCGACGCTGCCGCGGGCTGATAATGACTCGGATAAGGAAATCATCTTGAACGTGAATGGACTTCGTGCAAACTAGACGCAAACATGCACCTGCAACAATCGTATACGAGGACAGGATTCATGACGGTGATGCCACACGAAATATGCGCCCCCTGGCAAAATTTTGGTTGGCTGGGTTGAGGCGCGTTCAAAGCCGACGTCTAACGGCGTCGTTGACTACGCCTACGTATACGCGTAAACCAATGACCAATGGGCTCGCTTTGCTTGCCCAGTGGTCAGTTCGTTAAAAACTAAGCCGTATCAGTTCAGTTCAGTTACGTAGCTTTGCGCGCCAGGGCACCGCTGGCTTCTCCTACCAGAAATGTAGGCCGATATGAATCCGCCCTTGCTTCTCTCGCAGCATATTTGAACGTATTATTTACTATTGCAGCCTAAACCGACCCAGCGTACTTTTAAACTACTCATCCACTGTTCAGATTTCGGTACTTTGGCACTTTTTCAATTGCAAAGCTTTCGAAATCACGCAGTAGTTTATTCATCGTACCAAACCACGAAATCAACGATGACAAAAAGCTCAGTTATCGCTTACAGAACGGAGCGCCAGGTTTCTTTCTTAGCGTTTCATCATAATCCTACACTCAAGAGTTTGGCTTTGGGGGTATTCGTACATCACGTCCGTCCGTGTGTTTGCCCGTCTGTCTCCTACACCGGCTCGTAGCTCGAAAATGAGAAAAAAACGTAGAAAACCAACATTAGTGTAAACGTCAGTTTGCTAGGACATTTTTGCAGGACCATTACGAGCTTTAAGGTGGAAAAACAACACACATTTGGCTATCAAGCACACAAACACACAAGTACAAACCTTTATTTACCGATAAGATCGACAGTTACAAAAATGAACCAAAATGCCCAAATAGTGACTGCGATTTTCGTTCTAACAGTGTTTGCGCTTTATGTGAGCAAATTTCGCAAAAAAATACAGCACAGTTCCATTTTTCTCGAAATCGTCGTCACCAGAGTATAAAGTTGAAGGTTAAAGTTGAAGTATCATTAGTTGATGTTCTTCCGGTTCTTATGCTTGCTCGCTTGTTCAAATTCCTTTTTTGAAGCGTGCTGTCAATGATTGTCGAATAAAGTTGAACAATTTATAGGCCTAAAGTTCCACGTGGACCGCGGTGGAGGTTACTCGGTGCAGAATGGGGACAAGCACGCACGACCGCCCCTCGGGCAACGACTGACCCAGTAAACATTTCCGCGAACAAATTCGCCAGCAGCTCCTCGTATTAATTATTACGAGTACGGCGAAGTGGCGCGGAATGAAGTGGCATGTAATGAAAAATTACTTGATGTAGCCCTCTGTCTCTCTGACTAGGTGGGTGGTCGGGCGGGTTATGCAGAGCGTGACGCCAGTGAGGAGCGTTTTAATTTTGGTCAGCGTACGACGCACAATGAGAGACCGCTCGGCCAGGAAGTGAGTCGACAGGCCGTGTGACCTCGCTGACCCCGGCCACTGAAAGAGATGACCACAAAGCCCGGCTGGTCATCAGTGTGGACTGGACTGGACTGGACTGGTCAGTCCGAGCGGTCATTCAGTACACTCATCGTCGGCTATTAACTGACCACGGACCAACTGCCGCGCACGCCACACCGAAAACTAGCACGCCACGGTGCACGTTGACGTCACGGGGAATAAGCCAAGCTGGAATGTGACAAACCGGCTACTTTAACCATACCTATGCACCTTAGTATCGTAGAGAACTGAATAGAAGCTAAATAACCAAACACGACATAAGATTTTGGCACGACGTGCATGCGGCCATCTGCTTTATAGTTGCTGAGGGTCGTATAGGCGCCCACAGTGAGCCATAACAAGTACATTATGTGCAGAGCAGGCTTTAAACATGATTAGGCGCTGTTCAGTACAAATGTTGAGGCCTTCGCCTACTTTTGGCATTAGGCCCTAATGTAAAAAGCTTATCATTAATCCAGCGTTACAGTTGTCCAAGTGTTGCTGTTAATACTTGCTTGATCTGAGATACGACGTTCTGAATTCAGAAGTTTTCACTGTAACTTTTTATCATGCTCAAAGCCGTAAATAAGAAAGTAACGTCGTAGATTTCAGATTTAACAATAGATGGTTTACAGAGTCCCACTAACCAGAAAATGTCGCTGTATATTTCCGACATTTTTCAGCTCTATCAAAATGACGCAAGCTAAAATAACGAAATCTTTACTGTCAACTCGGCAAAAATACTCTCTTTTGAGAATTCGCAAAGCTTTTATAAAAGTTCCAAAGGAGTCACTCTGACCGAAAATAGTAAACAAGAGATATGTATAGAAAATTTGCGATTTTCAACCAACTAGTTATACAACTCGCCGTATCCCAGAGACGGTTCGAGATATATCATCATCGTTCATTACGCCAAAAGGCAGCAGCACACAATAAAATACACTAAAACTAGCACCCTACACTAGGGCCACGGTTACTGTTCCCATATCAGAATCAATGACCTTGGACGACTATGGACGACCATACCACACTCTACTGCACAAGTTATGCGTATGTTAAAGCTCATCACCTAAATTTAAAAGAAAACAAACCTATAGGCCTACTATCAGCGGCAAAAATGTAGCCCAGAGACACAGCGTTCAGGCGATATAAGGTTCTTGATTCTTAGGCAAGGTCGCGGGGGCCTCAAACGACGACAGTGGGTTGGTCAGAACCGGCAATTTGTAGTAATTTTTGTTGCCATGACATGTAAACTACCGTTACTGGAGGCCTAATAAAATTAATTTTAACGAGTGATATGTCTGTGGTTACCTATTATATAAATAAATATTTTATGTAGACCTAGCGCTGTAATCCAGAAATGATTAGAAAAATTAAAATGTAACATCGATCACTATGGCGAATAAAGACAAAACAAGGCCGTATTTTTACAGCACTGTCGTAGGACCTACAGTTCGTGATATTCCCCGCACATCACACACACGAGTCGACTTGTTCTTCTAGGTCCCCAGCATTCGCACCCATCCACGAGAGAGTTTTCCACTTCTCACCCAAGTCCCGCAGCTTCCCCACCCCCGGGAGTGCGGTTTTTACGAGCGATTTTATCGGTTACCATCTACACCCCAAGCTGGGCCGCTCGGCGTGCCGTGGTCCCTGGGACACCCCGTCATCATCTCCGTCCCTTACCGCCGCGGCCGCTGCCGGGCAACGCGGAAAAACGCGCCGGTGGCATTATTCAATATTCGGCCTGACAGCTCGCGTGCGGTGTATGTATACATGGTACCGGGACGTAAACTGATCATTCGGGTGTCAGCGCGGCGCCTTGCCGGGTACACCGTTCTGCTTGGTCTAACTGAGTGATGGATAACAGCACGGCGGTGATCGATGGACATCTGGAACGTATACGACGTCCATCCAGAGTGCTGTGGTCAGAGTCAGAGCGTGGTGCTTGATGAATTAACCAGATGCTCAGTCCGTAACCGCAACCCGCCTCGCCGCTTCCTTCCGTGAACCAATTATTATTACTGCCGCTGCAGGACACAAAAAACGTACCGGAATATTATACATGATATTGTCACTTGAGGCACTATCGGTTAATGCGAATTCGTTGTCGAAAAATACTCAGCGGGTTACCACCTTAACTCGAGACAAAGCAATTATTGCAGATGTTCTAATTCACAACGTATGATCGCGTCGTAACTTCGCAAGCGTTAGCAAAAACATTTTAAAGCATTTTGCCGAGATTAAGCATGGCTGAAAAGAGAAAAAGAGATAACGGTTATATGCACAATAAAAGACCAAAATGTCTTAGCAGTATGTGACCGTCCGTGGCTTGTACAGCAGAAAAAGTTGACGTGCAACCACGGCTTCAATTTTTTGCAAATGTTTTATTTTACGGTTTAACTACTTTCTATTTTCAAGCCGAGCGCGTTTATCACAATAATTTGTTGTAATGTTTTAGGCCGTAAAATAAAGGAATGCGTAGATGTCTTTTACAGTAAAAGTCGATAACACAGACTACCGGTAACTAACGTTTAAGATTGCGCTATTCAATGACTGCGCATTCTCTGGCAGTGATAAATGAAGCCGACTTCATTTATAAATGACACGCAAATAGCGGTTCTGCGGCAGACCAATCATAAATTTTGGACCGGCAGCATGGAGTACATATCTGGTGCAATGTAGATTACACGAGGGACTATATACGGAACCATGGAGCATAAGCTCTGCAAAACTTTAGTGTCCAACTCATCTAAGTTTGCGCCAATGCATCCGTGAACGGGCGCCATTGGTTTCTATCCCCCCAAATTTGAAATCGAAATAGGGCGCAACTTCTTTCTCACTTTCGGGCCCGCGTTCCCCCACTTTTGGACTTATGTTCCCTTCCCTCCATTGTGATTTTTTTCTTTTTTTACAAGAAAAGTTTTGTTAAAGGTGTAGACTGCAGATTGCCCAGTGAAAAATAAGAGAAAGTTTCGATTTACATCCTTAACAAAAAACTCCCCCTACTTTTAACTGGGCGCAAGCTGCGACCACCAGGTATAGGGATAAAAGCCACTGGCCGAAGTAGGCCCACAAGGACATGACAGTCCGGTGCATCATGCATCGCTGAGTCGATCCAGAGGTCATCGAGTGCGAAGCTGCACGCCGGCGTTCTGACTGACATGGAGACAATTTGCTCGTCGCGTTCCCACTGGAAATTCCGCAGCGCGTCGCCTTGCGTCGCGTCGCGTCGTTGCGTCGCCGTGCGTGTCGTCGGTTTATAACGCGCGCGCGTGTCGCTTCAGTACATTGTAGTAATTAGTGAGCTGAGAGAAGTGAACCGAACTGAACCGGGCCGAGTCAGCGAGCAATGCTGCTGAAACCAATCTATTACTGACCGCAGCGTGCTTGCTGCAGCCCTTGACGACGCGTCCTTGGCGACCTCATTGCTGTAAACGTCTTTATAGCCTCATCACGTCGCCCCTTGCACGAACTGCTTGCCACTCTCACACTCATACCAGCGTCGGATGAGTGCGATCGGTACATCTCCCCGGAGGCGACAAACTCCACGGATCCTCAGAAACCCGCGTCCCCCTCCGCGTCATAAATTCTGAACTAACAAGAGGGCGTTACGCCCGCGGGCCCCGGCTCCATCCGTCCCAGGCCTCGGACCGTACGTGCGTGTTCAATCGAGTTAAATACATTAAGCAAATTGCGCGCCATTCTGCGACGCGGCGGCGGCACTCCAGTCTGGATTAACGGTCTCCAGGGCGCCACCGCCAGAGCGACGACCGCCGAGGACAGATTCCAGATTCTGGGACGTCATGGTCAGCGCATCATGTGGCCAGAAGTGAGACAAGCTTATAGGTTTATGCCTCGATCAGTTTTCATGCACAATTCATCGACAGTCGAACTATAGTCAAGGACAATTTCACATTTCATCTGTTTCTTTTTTGTGTTTGTACTTTGTAGGACTTTTATCTGTTCTATGGATTTTCTCTTGCTGTGTGCCATTTTCTGTCGTTTTGACAGCTAGGCCTAGGCCTGACTGTGTCGGAATAAAACACACTTTAGCATCTTGGTTTTGTTTTTATAATCTGAAAGAACTGCAAATGTCAGAGTTGAAGCAGCATTCAGATTTACGACAAAACTACATAGTTCAGTTGTATTCACGAGTAATTTAGGTTTCGCCAAAAAATTGGTTTGTTGCAGATGACCTGGCAGTTTATATCGCACATCAGTGCATATTCTGAACAGACGAGAATTTTTCTAATGGCGTTGAAAAGCTCTGGATTTCTTACGTAAAATAGGGAAATGTGAGCCAAAAATAAATTTTGTAATGCCAAGAAATGTACTCCAATAGTCACTCCTAAGTATCCGTCCATTAAGCCTACTCGGTTATCTGTAAGTATACCGACGCATCACAGTGACAGTGGATCGGAGCAGAGTACCATGACGTCGTCTGAGCGTGAGCTGCAGAGGCTGGTGTGTGTCGAAGCATTGGAGCGTGAACGATGGTCAGCAGCAGGAGCTTGCACGAAGCGGTCATCCCGCATCACTCAGCGGCCGCGCGGCCACGACGGCGCAGATTACAGACAGCAACAAAGGACGACCGACCGCCGACACGCTTTGTTCATCACCAACAGCAGCAGCAGCAGCAGCACGTGCGTCACATCAGCAATGACGACAACGAACTGAACCACCTTACGACTGACTACTTACTGTTCACTCCAGTGTCTTGTTTTGACAGACACTCAGACGCAGTGACAACAGTCATGTCTGCGAACTGTTCCTGGAATCGGCTGTCATCGATATTGTTAGTGTAGCTATTGTTGTCGCTGCTGTTGTCATTATTAACCTATTAGTAGTAGCATTATTAGTCGAAATCGCTTAGGCTATAACTGTCCATTTCTCCGTAGCGATGTCTGTCGTCTGTCTGTCGTCTGTCACAATCGTGCACCATGCTCAAACCGTTGGACAGATTTGCGTGCCATTTGTGAGGTCCAGTGACGCATTGCGTTAGATGAGGGTCACTGACTCCCCAGGGGAGAAGAGAGATCTAAAAGGTTGTACCCCCTGCCAAAAATTGCACTTGCCTACTTATGATTCACTAGAGGGCAGCATCGATCAACGATTTCGCCTAATATCAAATGACATTAATCACTTGTTACAAAACGTGATTCATCGCACGAATGGCAGAAAGACATTGTGAGTTTTGTCACACAGCCGATATTTTACGTTGTTGATAAATTGTTGCAAAGAAATTCAATGCAGAGAACGGAAAAACTATCAAGAACATCAGCGTGGGATCCAAAAAAAATTGGAATAGGGAGAGGGGCAGGGAGTGGGGCCTGGGGAGAGAGCAAAATAATCAACAGATAATTCGTGTATACGCATCTGCATTGGGTATTCATTTATGTGGTTATTTTGTTTTAATTATTCTTTTTTTCTCTCTATCTAGCATAACACACTGTTGCAGATAAAGACGAGAGTTACACTTGTTGAAGACCAGTCATGCGGCTATGTATGCGTATACAAGTACGGCACGACGTCCGTGCGTTTCTATGGCAGATAGATGGTCGCTTTGAAGCGCTCTGATGGCGGGCGCCTTGCGGTAGGTCGTTCTCAACTCTCAAGTACCCGGATCAAAGTCACTCAGCAGCGGCAGCCACAGGCATCGGTATTTGTGTTAGTGGATCGAGCGATAGCTCGGGCTTTGTAGTGCGATATAAAAGTCGATAGTCGACGGGCGCGTGTGAATGCCATAATTAACGACGGACTGACATTACACCGAGTGACCGCAACGATTCGAGAGAGTGACGGACCACTCACTGGCCGGTGTCACATTAAAATGTCTCCCCCGTGAAAAATCCGCAGAAGGAGAGATAATCACGGAACTGATATGTCTCCTTTTTATTAAAATATCGCCGACCCCATAAAGAGTTTCCCCATTATAGTATTGTCCCCATAAAAGTTTCCCGCGGTCGACAATTTACCGGTAAAAATGCGCCTCCCCCGGGCGGCCGCGCCGGGCGGGGCGCATTTTTGCCGGTAAATTGTCGGCCGGGGGAGACTTTTCTGAGAGGGGCGATTCTATAATAGGGCACCGGCAAGTGCTAACCACTAGTGACCAATAGCTTGTCCAAGTGTCCACCAGTGAGACCGCGCACACACACACGGCACGACACGTCAACAGGTGTTGCGTCCACTCCATTCCAACCACCGCCTTCGTGCACTCAGTCACCCCGACACCACGTCCGTCCAAGCCATATTCCGTGATCACATTTATTCGCCACAAATGATTGCGATTTGCAAGCAAATAAATAAATAAATGCGAAAAAGAGTTAAACGAAACATCCAGGACCATTCGGAAATATGACCATACTAAATCAATTCAACAGCCCAAGCCCACACACAAAGAAAAGAAATAAAAACTGAGAGAAACAACAACCAGAAAATATTCACAATTGCAGGGATATTCACAAATAAAAGTCCGTGCTCCACTGACTTAGATTTATAGTGGATTTGTTGTATAAAACAAGTAAAAATCTACATGAAATCAACAAGTCGTACAAATTCACAAAAATCAAACACTTTGTACGACAAAAAACTCCTGCCACATCAAAATTTTGTACACCGGTGGAGTTTGGGCCATAAACAGCATGGTATAATGAGTGTAAAAATGTAAAAATGTAAAGGTTCTAACATCCCTTTTTCACTTTAACTTACTTAATACGCAGCATCCCATATTTGCTCACCATTTCGTCTGTTACTCATCCCAAGACAAAACTATTGCACAGTTGGGCTGAGAAGTTGTCAACTTTTCAGTCTTTTTCTTCCTGGATATAAATGGCGCACGATACGCTTACACACCGGTACCGAATTGCGTCGGAGCCAATCTGTGCAAGTTCTGGAGGGGGTCATGACCGCGGTCACTCCGGTGTATTCAGAGATGCGTGATTGTCGTGTTTGGGATCGCGTGACTCGTGCGCGGCCGTACCGTCGCTGCCACGCCGTGCGACACTTTCATCGCCCGTGCAATGCATACACACTCTGTATAAGGTTATATTGACTGGCACACCGTATAATTACGCACGCATGTATATACGACATGTGTAATAATGATATGATAACTTTATTTCACTAGCCGATGCGATACAGCCAGATATTTACGTCGATTAGTGACAGAGCCGGGTGACACAAAAAACGTATATACACTATACAGGGTGGGCCAAAAAGTAAGCTATTGTACTTTTTTCATATCTTCGATAAATATTGACCATTTTTCACATTTTTACTAGTAAACTACGGAAAAACATTGCCACTCAGCGGCATGCACACCACACTTATTATGTAAACTATAAATATCCAAAAACGTACAATATCTACAATATCTATCTAAAATCGAGTGGTAAATTTTCGAGTATTTAAGTAAAATGTTAAATATAAGTTTTAATGTCCAAAAAAATTTAGGTGTAGCAGTGTAGCTACGGAGTAAGTTTTCATCTTTCAAAAAAAAGTGCACAACTTGTAGGGCCGCACAATTGAAATACATTGCTCTGTATGCTTATGCAGTTAACTGAGCAAAATTGCTGCCATCAACCAGCATTAATATACACTGAAAATAAGTGCAGAGAAAGATCGTTCAAATTATTTGAAATAAATGTCTAATATGTCCTCTAATGTTTTGACACTCACTATAACTCACATTTTAACATTCAAGTTGAATACTTCAAAAATTTATCATCATACCTTCTATGCATTTGTAGATACTGTACATTTTTGGATATTTATATTTTACAAGTAGTGTAGCGACATAATAAGTGTGGTGTGCATGCCCCTGAGTAGCGAATTTCTTACAGAGTCTACTGGTAAAAAAATTGTAAAAAAATGTTTAATATTTAGCGAAAATATGGACAAAGTGCAATAGCTTACTTTTTGGCGCACCCTGTAGACCTATTGGTAAAGCCTATTATTACACTGATGTCAGTTGTCAGCACTGCATTTAGGCTAAATCTGCTATCATTCTCTTGTCACTGATAGTCATTAGTCAATGCTGGAACGCGTCAGATTGTGCTAGTGATTACTACTCCTTTTGCGAATCACTCTTTGTATACTCCCTGACCCGTTTCTTCGTCATTACTGCAAATTGCACGCGGAGCAAATGCAAACGGCGGTCAATTGCGAGAAAAATGAAATTCTGTGCGGGATCAAGTGGAAAACAGCGATAAATGAGTGATATGGAGAGGTAAACCCTTGAGCAGATTACGAAATTAAGACAGATTTTCAGGAGCTGTTTATAGGAGAAAACGCTACGGCAGTGGACAGAGATTTATGATATAGACAACATAAAATATTAACTTTGGAAGTGCAACTTTTACCGCTATAGTGCTTCGTTATCATCTTTTAATTATGAGTATTAATTACGAAACATGCATTCATCATCACTCGGTATAAGTTCATTATAACTATTATACAGCTACGAATATAAGTAAGCCTGACAAAAGTTAAAGTAGGCCTGAGTCAGTAGTAATGCAACGTGTTTTAAAAAGACGTAAAGGCTTAGACATAATTATAGATTTACGCGATGTGCTTGCATTTGTGACACAATCTCAGAACTTCAGCTTCTTTGGGACCGGTTCACGGAAGAACCTTTTCATTAAAGACTTGATAGTCGATACATGCAAATTCCCGCTGCTGCCGTTTTCCTGCCATTATCACCGTCATCATCATTGCGTTAATTATCTCTTCCACGCTGCACCGAATGACCCGACACACCTCTGCACCAGCGTGTATGCCGTGATTGATACTTCTCAGGCTGTGAAACATTGAAAACATTATACAAATAGTGGCTTGCATCGACGTCATCATTGAAAATTTGTTGCCAGACGTTCGTAAAATGTTTTTTCTAGGCCGAAGGCCGATGTAAACATTTTACAATCCGAGGGCAGAAAATTTTCAATGATGATCGATGACGCCAGTCACTATTTGTTTTGTTATACCTCAAAACCAAAACTAAAAAATTAAACAAGAATCATTCGAACAAAAAAGCTGTGAGGACTTCAATGTTGGCCGCGCGGGCAACACTGCGTATTGGTGAATGACATGTGACGAAATTTAAACCAATCGCGTGCAGGTATTTTGCATTGAGGTATAACAGAAATGTTTTGTGTTTTGCCGCATATAATACAACGATTATGTAGGTACGCTCTACATTGTAGTTTTAAGATTTTTGCCTTAACAAAAAACTGTTTTGAAAAAAAACGTAAAACACTTCGTGTCGTACGTCGATGACAATTTGTGAATTTCCAGTTTTACTATAGTGCAAATGGCGTATTTTTTAAAAACACAATTGTCCTTCTGCAATATACTGTCGTCTTGTAAAAATGATCATCTACACTGTGTCCGTTAAAAAAACTGACCCCCTAAACATCGTGCAATAAAATGTCAAATCTGAACGAATTTGGAAAAAGTTTTGAATAAAGTTTTGTACACTTAATCCTTAAAAAATTCCTGAAGCGATTGTTGAATTTCGTGAAAAAAACATTATTTTTGCCAAAATTATTAAATGTCAAATATCGATAACAAAATATCTTCGTTACCAATATGGCGTTACAAACTAAAGTCGCTCAAGCGGAAGTGGCGTTTGTTGGCGCAATCAAAATAAAGTAAACAATAACAAAATGGTGTTTAAAATTCTGTTTTCTGCAGACGATCGTGTTTTAATTAAAAGGTTGGTGCTAAAATGTTTGTCGCGGAATATCCCAGCAAGCCGTGAACACTGTCAGGATTAAACAAACGATTGCCTATTAGGCCTACTGGACACTTCACGATTTGAAGCAATCTCACAAAAGCCACTGTAACTATTGTTTACGTGAGTAGATTAAACTGAAATTTGGCAGTTTGATTGTCAATAGATGCTGTACTGTTGATGTAAAATTTTGCCAGAATCAGATGTTGTTTGTTAAACTTACGCAAATGTACACACGGGTTTACTTATGCAAAACCGTATTGGTAACAGAGATATTTTGTTATCGATGTTCAACAATTAATAATTTTGATAAAAAAATAATGTTTTAAGCGAAATTTAGAACTCGTTTTAGAAATTTATTGGGGATTAAATGTGCGAAACCTCATTCAAATTCGTTCAGATGTGACATTTTTATTGCACGATATGTAGGCGGTCACTTTTTTTTACGACACACCGTGTATTTAAGTCACGTTGGAAATAATCATCCTGATGAGAAAATGCCTTTAGGCGATTCCGATAAACAAGAAAAACCAGTAAACGAAAGCTTTTGAAAGCTGAATGCTTCATATCAAAATTACTGATATTACACCAGTTTAGTTAGAGCTATATAAAGCTATATAAATGTGATATAGGCCCAACGAGATAGATATTAGATATAGATATAGATATAGATATAGGCCCATACGACACATTCGCATTGTGGTCATGAGGACGTATGCCTACAGTTCCATTATCAGCGTTAACGTGGCGACTGGAAAGCTCGGTCACCGCATTTCGCACTGTTCCAAAAACGTCCCGATAATCAATGGGCAATAACAATGCAATGACTGAGCGCGGAAAAGATAAAGTGGGCCGAGCCGAGCGGCGGCAGCCCTAATTGCGCTGCGAAAATAGCTCGCTATCGAGGCGTGAATTAACGCGTGAAATTATCGTCGATTTCGATTTTCGAGAGCGACGCCGACGGCTGCAGCTCGTGAGTTGCAGCTGCTGTAGGTCTCTATCGGACCACCCGCTCTGACAATGCACCGACTGACCCGAGAGCTGGACCTCCCACCGCAGTTGCTGTTTTTGCCGGCAGCGTGACAGCGATGTTACGCATAGGGGATTATTATGGTACGGCATAATTTCCCAAAGAATAACAGTAATAACATTATTGCACAGATGGAACAAACACGCATAAGCACGATTAGATATAGGCCCATACGACAATCAGCGACGTAGGCCTAATTGCGCAAGTTCACGCAACAAAGTTTTCCCGGGGGAACCAAATATGCCGAAGTCGGGGTGGGGGTAGTTTGCCTTCACACAAAAACAACCCGGCTCCATCATTAAGTGCAAAAAACAGTTGATAAGTTGACGAATTATTGTAATGGATGCATATTCTCAGTTGTCCATGTCCATTAGCAGTTTATACGTAAGTCTACTTTGTCGTCTGGGAACTTGGGTGCGTTTGACCTCTGTCCGCATTAGAAATAATGTTAAATGCTGCCACAGGAATACACCGCAGCGTGCTACACAGGTGCCAAGGAAACGAGTAGCAAAACACGTTGAGGGTGGGTTTGTGAAAGAAATATTTCACTGAGTGGCAGTGAGTGCTATTGCGTTCACCCAGTAAAAACCGCCTATTTCTTGAATCAGATACATATAGTTCGTCCTCGAAAAGCTACTCTACAACCCAAGAAATGAGGTGCTGTTCCCCGGTTTTGTCACGAAATCGCGGCCCGTTTCAGTCGCAGCGGAGTGCTGATGATGATGACGATGATGACCACGAGGGGGTGGGGTGGGAGAGAAAGAGGAGTAAGGG
>Ga0056128_1002909_pt1 | contig 20641 bp, 18 predicted proteins | sample WorMetLIZISLAND2_FD_71113 | JGI IMG/M metagenome (GOLD analysis project Ga0056128, IMG submission 71113) | Marine gutless worms symbiont microbial communities from Max Planck institute for Marine Microbiology, Germany - Olavius geniculatus... ... | reverse complement strand
TGAAATCCCAAATACGCCACTGGGCCCAGGCCTCCCACCAGGGGCCCCAGGCCTCCCACCAGCTAAATCCGGCCCTGGTGTGAGAAACAAAAGACAAAACGCAACAGAAATAGAAAGCATCTTCCTTTGATATGCTTGGATTGCTCTTCTAAACTATCCCAAAAGCAGCACACATCTTTAGCAGGATGTCTACAAATCCAGCCTAACAAATTTCCAGGAGATTTCCAGGACACATGTAACAAACTTCCAGTAGACTTTTTACGTTAATCGAGCCTCTTAAGCATTACAATTACATGTACAATGAAATAACAAACCGTAAAATATTAATGCATATACGAGTATGAATTTTGAAATGTCTGCAACTGAGCATGTGATCATGAGCTCCGGACAATGCTCATCACTGTGCCATCCTTCCTGCTTATTAAATGATAATTAAACAAAATGTGCCTGATATACGAAAATTACACGGCAAGTTATAAAAGTTTTCCAGGAGCACCAATAAAAATTTCAGGAGATTTCCAGTATTTCCAGAGTTCCAAAAGTTCCAGGAGTTGTAGACACCCTGTTTAGGCACCATCTCAAACCTTCTTACTTCTTGTTCTACAAGCACACTAAGCACATTCAAGGCCATTTATGATGTATGGTTAATGCGCAATACAAATCTTGACCTACTTACTTTCTTACATAATCCAACAACAATCTCAAGCTGCCAGAATCAAAAGCAAAACATCGCATGCCAACCAGTCAACGACTTGTGTCTGCAGTAGATCTGTCCTCTTGATTCTTGCAGCCATCTCCTCAGAGTTTTGCTCAGATGGGGGCGAGCGAGGCAGAGGTTGCAGTTCACTAACAGGAAACTCAGGACCCTCGTAGTTGATGGGTGGAGCAGTGTGACCAGGCAGGGAGATAACCGGCGGCTCTTCGGATATGCTGCTCGACTCGTCCACCATTACATGCAGTTCTTGCTGTTGTTCTAAGTCTTCATCATCGTCACCGTCATCATCTCTGTTGTTGTTATTCTCATTCTGTCATTCAACCAGTTGTCATCATCAGATAACAGCAACAGACTTAAATCAACGTTTAGTATCGCACTGCTGCCAAAAGTCTGCAGAAATGTGACAATATAGAATACACACAATCAATAAAATACTGGATTCACTGGATAAAATCCAACTATTTTAACACTATGGAATAAGTGAGTTTTTCATGTGAACTTATCAGTTCTTGCCACATAGCATTCACAAGAAATTTGAGCTAATGCTCACGAGATGCACGAAAGCCTATAGCAGTTTTTGTTCACAAACTGTCAGTCTATTTCCAGCCATTTCATCGCAGTTCATGCTTGGAGAGTGAGCTGCAGCCAAAAATCACAAAAAATCAATAAAACCCCTTATTTTTAAAGTCCAGAATCTTTCAAAGTCATTGATGTTGATATGACTAAAAAGCTCGTCACTAGTGCTTGTTGTGATAGGCAGCATGCTCCTCGCTATCTGCAACCGTTTTCATGAAAGACTGGCCAACAATGGTAAAATAACGACTTTTACGGGGGTACCACTTTTTGATGCTCTCGTGCGCAGTTTCCTTGAACCTAAAAAATCGAGACTTAGAACGTCGAAATCTACGTTCAATGCTGAAAATTTCAATATAACTTCTCTCCTTCAGGCTGGTTTAGATCTCTCAGGTGAAAGGTCAGCCACACGGGTTCTCCGTCTCCACTCAGCTCTATTCTCCACATCTATCAGGTCGACCCGCAAGTCCTCCATGTTGTACTTACGACGTCGATCCACCTTTTTCTCTGTCTTCCCCTACCACATTGTCCATGTACGTCTGCCTCCAAGATTCTCCTGACACAATCTTCCTCTTTCATATATAACTTCTTCATGTCTATCTCAATTGATTTTGACGCAATTCGCTCTTGAAATGTATCTCGCAGCCCGAAATTGCCAAAAAAATCCATAAAAACCGTATTTTGGCGTTCAAGGTCATTGAATTCAGTGGCAATTGAGAGCCAGTGTATGACTTCCTATTAGCGATTAATAGTAACCTAGGCCCCATCTCGCACCGTTATTGAGATACAGTGACTTATTGGCTAAAAATCACAAATTTTTCCTACCCCTATCACATTTAGCACCCTCGTTCGAAATGACCCCCTTCGAATTTATGGAAAAACTTTACTGTTCCTGAAACTACAGTCTTCCAGGCAGCCGAAGGTGAAGATTTAGTGATTCTAGCTTGCACCGTTTTTGACTGATCCGCCCGTGTGACAGACAGACGGACGGACAAACATACAGACAGAATTGCTAACAAGTCCTCTGTTTGCTTTATAGTTCCCTTTGTGTGTCAATTAATACTTATCACATCTCACTTTGATAAATATTTCAGCAGTGAATGAATTTATAGAACATCGTGGAACTAAGACTGGCACAATATTTAAAAAATTGTAAAAATAAGTAAGTCAGTCAGTCAGTCGAGAGAGTTACAGAGTGCAAAATGAAGCAGGAAGCTCACAGAATCTGACGTGCAAAGGGTGGGGCAGTACAAAGGCCTAAAAGCTAGGTTATAAAAAAAGTTCTGAATTGTTCAAAGAAAGAGTACCATATAAAACGTGCAGATGATGATGATGATGAAGGACGAATCAACTTTAGCGTAGCGTTAAGTCCTAAGACTACAAGGACACGTAACAATAAGCTTAAACAGTGAACAGTGCAGAGATAAGAAACAAACCGCACACTTCATTAACATACTATACATAATATAACAATACTATGACCACGGCAATGAATATTTACCATTACAAGTAAAGTAGGTGGCGGCTGCATGCTGTGTTGTGATGATATCTGTTCTCTCACTGAAGCAGCTGAAGTTTGCAGTAGAGGCGGTGGTGGAGGTGGAGGCTTGTGTGGTAGAGATGGCCCCCGGAGTTGGTTTCCATGATCAACGGATCTCAGCTGAGGCAACTTCACTGGTATTGCCATCGGAATTAACTCACCATCTAACCCTAACGACCGCAAATTTCCAACTGCTATACTTACAAATATATGTAAATGTAATAATGCTTAACTGCTCTACATGTGTAACAAAATACCTCAAAACAGATGGAAAAAGATGCAATAGCCTGAATTGCTAAAGTGGGCAAAACTAATGCATGCTTGTTGTCTTACCACAGAAGTATTTGTTGCATAAAAACAGGCATTCTTTTGATGTCACTACAACTAACAGCTACCCAAAAAAGCAAAAGTTTAGTTGTATACAGATGTCAGTGAGTGAATGAGTAGGGATTAACGTCCCGCCCAACACAGTATAGGTCATTTCGGGGATGGTTTTTCCAGGCGGAATGCATACAAACACATAATAACGGAACAGTAAGTTTGACCTTTACAGAAACACAAAACACAAAAACCTAAAATTGTAAGAACTCCATTACATGCATGCATATGTAATTAACATAATGGTAGTTCTAATAATCTTCCCTGTTATCCTCCAGACAATTATCAATCTTATAATGCTGTCTATTGGAAGACAGGGCAGTATACAGATGTCAGCAAGCAAACAAATTTAAATAGAATGAAAACAAACAGTATTCATGTATCAAAGATCTATACAATAATAGTAACAGCCGTAACAATGTTTATGGTGTCAACAAACTGAAAAAAATAACTATCCACAACTTAGACTTGCAGAAAAGTCTACAGAACATGAGTTCCTGGAACTATGTGATCTAATGTAGCAGTTCTGTGGACTATTGCAGGTTTTTGTTTAACTGACCCAGTTCTCCTGGACATCATACAAATTAGGCCGATCACAGCAGACCTATGGCCAGATCAAAGCAAAATTTTTCAAGCCAAAGTCAATCAGCAGCATCGAAGCACTGAAGAAAATGGCTAGTCACTTTATTAATTATTTGCAGGAGCTAAAAGTGACTCGACGTAAAACTAATACCATGTAAATGCAAAAGTACTCAAATACAATACAATGTTCAGCATACAATGTACCAAAAATTCAATGCACAAAATAAAACGTACCAACAACAAACTGAGTGGGCAGAGCTGAAGACCTAGCCGAATATGGAAATACATCGGCTGACTTTGACGTCTGTGTTTTTGCACTAGCAACTTCAACCGCTATCACAACAACCAATAAATTCATTCAAAGTCAATTTTGTCTGGTGTTATATTCAGCTAAATATGTGGACCCTGCTGGAAAAAATGTGCCTGTTTTCGAATGACAAAGTGCATAGATTATTTTAAGCAAAAAGTTGAGTGATAATTGTTTCTGGTAATAATTGCTTGGAGAGTTTTACTTACACGCTCCACAGAAGCTAGTCCAGCTGTTCCTTAATTCTGTTTACGCACTTATGACTCATCAGTAATTATTCGCTAGTCCGAGTAAACAATAGCAATCTGTGGATAATGTCTTTGAAAGGTATGCTTGAGTTAGTAAAACTGAGTTAAATATGGATTATTAATTCTACAAATCTTCACTGGCATTAACTGGTTCTTTGGATAATGGTCTGGTCTTGTACAATGCTTTTGGCTTCACCTGCATCTGTGTAACTGTACACTATTACTACTGTACTGAGGTACACATTGTAAACACTGTAGATATATTTCAATGAATTATTTTGCATTTCACGATATACAGAATAAGTAGCATTACCTCAGCAATTGTACTTCGATATGTCCAGCTCATACAGTGTATACATATGGGTTTAAGTTAACTTAAATATTTGTAGCAGCTCAGAATGTAGTACATTAGAAACAACTAGTGCCAACAGGCTAAGCATCACAGCAACAACCTTTAACAACAGCTCGAGGCATCCTGACAGGAGTTCTCGGCAGTTTCGACTTGGGAGATGAATGATAGCGACGGCATGCTTCATTACGTTCAGTCCGCTGCCGATGGTACAGAGCTCGACCATAGATACGTCTCATGTAATCCTCATCAGTCACTGGGTCCAGAGCCCGCGGTCGCTACACAAAACCACATAAATGTGAGCATATGACCTCAATAAGCGTTCTAGTATCACATGCATAAACTTGTAACTTTCAGGTTGAAGTTCGAATCTGACTGCAGGTCATTTGCAAGCAACCTTAAGCAAGTTGCTAGCTACTCTGTGTTCAAGTCAACTCAGCTCAGTGGAATGGGAAACGAGAGTAGCTTAAAGTTACAGGCTATAAGGTGAAGACCTAGTTTGGCTGATTGGGGCAGTGGTAAGCCTGCTGGCTGCATCACGGCTCCAACTGTTTGCTGGCATAGGCAATGCCTATTGTAGCATAACGCACAGCGATATCATTAGCTCATGCCAATTAGCTGCCACTTCTGAGACAGCAAAGCACTTCTGGTCACGAGTGTGAAGTTGTGCAAGCAGCAATACATCAAGTACCTTTTTACATTTTAGTATCAATACAACAAATATAAATGACAACCAGTACTATAACTATTATACAGTTGGCTTTTTGAATGGGGCCTAAATGGCTCCGCTGTATAGAACTATTTACTGCAGGACTGTCCGAGCTTCAAGTGTCTTCTTCTTCTTCTTGGTGAACACATGTCAAAGCATTGCCATACTGATGACTAGGTGCCAAATGTCCCTATCCTTGGCCTTCCTCCAGGCAGCGTAAACTCTAAAGTTCTGGGGCTGGATGTCTTCATCAACTGTTCTGAACCATCTGCCAGTACACATCTATCTAAACGTATCAGTGTACAACTCCTTCAGAAGCTCAACTATCTTGCTTGGTATGCCGTGTCGACAACGAAAAAGCCAGAGTGACTTCCTATCTACAGAGTCAAACACTGTTAAGTTATCTAAACAGGCCAGAGACTGGATATACTTTATGTCACGTTATCAGAATTGGTAAAAAAAACCTGACTAAGTATGATAAAACAATGCTCCTTTGCAGAATACATATGTTTGCCTTTGTTCTGACAAAACAAAAACAACAAAAACAGGATGCGGCTAACCAGCTAACACCATGGACATCCACGCACCTTGAATTTCACCGGACGTGACATGTTTTCTTTATTACACTGACAGCTGTGTGTTGACATCACATCGACATCGCATCTGTAACCAGCTGGTGATGGTCGCGGACCCTGCAACTTCACATCCGTTGCCAAAACAGGCCGCTTTGGTCTGGACCCCGTCACATCTCTCTCTGGCACCATGACCTGATGCCTCCTCCCAGCATCATTTGCACGATGTGCTTCTTCTTCAGTTTCAACCTGTAAAATAAAAATAACGGAACAGGTTATCACAATAAGTACACAATACATACTAACAAATGTACACACAAATTACTATTGCACACTGTACTTTGAAAAACAGCAATAACCAACTGCTGAAAGTAAAAGGATCACATAGAAAAAAAATTTTACAATCACAACAAGCAATATGCCTTAAGTGTTGGTGGCAAATTCTAGTGGAGTCACCTTTTCGTTGGCGGAACTAACAGCCTATCATTGTCCGTCATCAAAAGATCGTCTACACGCTTCAACAGTCAACATCTCTACTCGATGATAGTACATCCCCAATAACAACTGTGAATAATTCCATTTCTCCCTCCCTTACTCTTTTTTGTATCAGAGAAGAGCTGTTGAGCTACCACAACAACAACATATTGCAGCAAACATGTAGAATAAATGACATGACAAGTACTAATACCTGCAGCTGTTTAATGATTGTTTTCACTCGCTCATCCACTAACTTTTGGACCCGCATCCTTTCAGCTAGTGACCTGCCAACAGCCAGCTTCAATTTGTAGACAAGAGTGCAGCTATGATAGTTATGAAAAACAGTTGCACAAATCACCCAGCATTTAACAGTTACCCATAATATTACCACTTTATGAATGATTCAATTTCATATCACACATATGCCATATCAAAAGCTAAAGTCTTTTAGCATTCACCTTGAAAATTTCCATCGAATAAAATATCTACCCAATTTATCTCAATAACATCGTCTAGTTATAGAAAAACATGCAAAACGTGTGAAGTGCAACCAAAAAAATTGATAACATAACTCCAAGATTTGCACAGAGTTGTGAAAACTTTCATCGGTTAGATACTTATACATGTCAAATCCTTTTGTTTTACCTCTGATTATAAGGCATTTACATAATTATCACAACCACCATTACTGTTTTCAATTTCTGTTTAAACGAACAACCCTGTTCTTCTAGGTTAAGCCAGATCCCAAAAGCAAAACTATGGTAACTGTTGAGTGTTGAAGCACGACTCACTGCAAATCAAATGTAATGTCTTACACCCAATGGTCCCAACTGTGCCAAAGCACTTAAACGTTGTCTGCAGATACAGAAAAAAACACGATCAGTAGATCAACTGTTAGCTTATGCCAATTAGCTGTCGCTTCCAAGATTGCAAAGTGCTTCTAAAAAGAAGTCTGTCTCACATAAGGACTTAAACTTTTTTATTTAACATGACAAGAAGTCTCAGTTAGCAGCAATGAACATACGTCTGCTCAGCAATCGCTTCTGGTTCACGTCTGGACTGCAGCACAAGGTCAAGGTTGGTCTCCAGTTGTAAGCTCGACTCCTGGACCTTTCTCAACAGCGCCTCGGCCTCGGCATACTGGTACAGAGCCGGCATATGGGATGACTTTGCAACCTTCAACGTTGGATAGGGACTTGAGCCAATGACCTGCAGCTTATGGTCCTAAACAAACGCACAGAATGTAAACTTATCTGGTAATGATTTCATGCTTACCTGTGATGGCACAGCATGCAATACAAATACTGAAACGTTTAACCCTTTTCAATTTTTGTATTTCTACTACAACTATGGTGTGGGTCGATAGTCTAACGGTAACGTGTCAAACTTGTAATCCTGAGGTAACTCAGAGACGTAGGTTCGACTCCGCACCGGGACACTGCCGGGTAACAACCTTAGGCAAGTTGTTCACATACATGTGCCTCTGTCACCAAGCAGTATAATTTGGTACCGGCTTCACCGCTGGGATGTAAACAGGCACACCGCGCGATACACTGGCCCCATATCCGTGGTCTCGCAGTGTAAAAACTGGTGTCTGGCTGAGGGCCTCAGGAAACGGAGATCAGTGCCGCCCTATGGGCCGTAAGGCTTGGGAAGGACTTTACGCTCACGTTTTTACTACAATTATGACCAGCACTAACAATTCTGATTACTGTTAGCTGGCAAAGTCCAAGTTAAGCAAATTCCTTAACGATGTACTTTAGGGAAATTTTTAGCAGAACTACATACAGGTGAAATGTTATTCCTTTCTTTATATAAAATTAGTAGGCAAATTCCCCATAACTCATGCAGCTTTCAAACAGAAATATATATCACAAATGGTTTAATTGCTAATGTGCTGTAAAACTAAAAATTAAAACAACAGCCGTGAGAAAAGTGTGCTATAATCCCTTACAGTGCAAATCACTCAGTCAACTTATACAAAAAGCAAATTAGCAATAAAATAATACATTTGCAAACTCTAATAACAACAGTGACATAGTAAAAGTCACAGCATATTTACCAGGTACTTGTCCAATGGCGTAGGATGCAAAAGTTTTTCTGGTGTCACACTAAAGGTATTGTTCAACTGGACACAAATAAATAATTTAACATTTATAGATATCTAACAGAACATGGCAAATAACAGCAGTCAAAATATACTTGTATCAAATCACGGCACCAAATCACAGTGAAAGTAATTCATGTTTGTGACAATTTAACACATATCATAACGAAAACAGTTTGCAAATGTGCAACAGTACCACTAAGCTGGTCACATATGCAACTTAAACCATCCTGAAAGAAATAATAACGTAACCAACAGCAATAAGATAGCAACTCTTTACTGCACAAATACCAGTTACGCCTCATAAACAATCAGTTCCCTTTATATAAACATCTCTTGTTCTTATGGCTATTATGTGGCCATCATCCTAATAAACCCCGCAATAGTCTTGCCAATCCATCTGCGCATCCATGCTGTACATATACGTTACTCAAAAATGAAAACGCATACAGTAATCAAAACTGTTTTTAATTTTTAGCACAAATGGTCAAAAATCCGGGGACGGCCACATAATATGTTTCTAGTTAGCAAACAAATGAACATTACTCCAAGCTTGGTGGCAGCAGGCAGTGAACTCGACTGTGAATCTGCCAGTGTGCTATGCTGTGGTAGATTTGACCTAAAATAACAATACAAACAACACTCAATGTTCATGACTTATCACAGCTCAGTGAAACAAGCAAATAACATAAATGCAGAAAATCAACAAACTACTTAAAAACTGTTCGATAACAAACAATTACGGCTCTGTTAACACAGGCAGCAACTAGAACCCGTGATGCAAAAAAACAGACTGCAAATTTTTTTTGTCTTTTATCTGAACTGATTTTATAATAAATATAATAACAAACATTTCATTCATATTAGGAACACGTGAATGAACATAATTTGATAAAAGTCTATATTGAATAAGTACCACATTAAAGTTAAAAAAAATCTGAAGTAAAGATATTGGTCATGTGTTAACTGAAAGTAAAATGGAAACCAAAAATCATAAAGCTGTTTTGATTTTAAAAATTTTACAGACTGCTCAGATTCACAAATAAACTGCTTTCACACAGAGTTATAGCCACACAACACACAAAGTCACAAACGATATCTCAATAAACACACAGTAAAAATTAATAACTTAATAAGTTGAAACTTTCAAACTAAACTTGACATATTATGATTAATTGCTTGATTCATCATTAATATTTATAACATCCTTAAAAACTTTCAAAATAATTTTATTAAATTACGGTTAATTAAATAAGTCACAAAAAATTTGCAGTTCTCCAGTATTAGTATAACCAGGAGAGCCCACAAGTACAGAGGATTAGTGAGGAGTTCGAACATCTAAGATAATTTACACTACTTGCCTGATCACTGCTGACGTTGCGTCCGGAGGCGATTCATGATTAGCAAGAATCTCAGCAAGTAACTGACCATCTGACACTGAACACAGGCAAACACACTTCTATAAACTATCACTTTTGGACACTTTCCATTGTAATTTTATACTGGAAGCTGTCCCATAGAGAAGTCTAAATAAACCTTTGTGAAATTGCAATAGAAGTATTTCTGACAGGCATCCAACCAGCCAAGAGTTTCAAAACCTGCCTAAAAATTGGTATCATCAAAATAAGCAACTAATTACTTCCGAAACAAATTTCACTTCCACATCATTCTAAAACAGATCACTTCAATATCACTGCTACGTAAAAAAAGTGAAAAACACAAAGTGCTTGCTTCGAGTTAAGATGCATAATACAGTTGATAAGTCACAGTAAATAATATCACACGTGACAAACTTAGTAAAATACTCATTTTAAATTACTAAATTTACTACTAAAGTACTAAATTTAGCAAAAATTAAAACACTTACCGGGTATGTAACACTGTCTGTACTCTATGGGTCAGCATTAAGTTAGTGCAGTAAATCAAAGATAATACACTGCACTGGATTAGCACAAAAATATTGCACACTTTTATTTGTTTCACCTTGGCAGCAGCAAAACATGAAACATGAACACAAACAAAAACCAAAAAAATCACCAATTATGAGTGAGTGAGTAGGGTTTAACGTCCCACCAGACAAGTATAGGTCATTTCAGGGATGGCCTTTGCAGGCAAAAATTGCACAAACACATAATAACGAAACAAAGAGTTTAACCTTCACAAAAAAATGTAACCTTTATGAAACTCAAAACACAAAGAATAACCTAAACCTAAAATCATAAGAACTGCCAATTTTAATTGTGCATATATATATATCGATAATGGCAGTTCTAATAATCTTCCCTGTTAGCCTCCAGACAGTCATCAATCTCATAATGCTGTCTATTGGAGGACAGCTACTAAATATAAACAACTGCACGTCTATTACAACAGTGTGTGACATGATAAGAAAGCTCAGTACCATCATATTGCTACAGCATCCATCACAGGAGCATCATAATATACTAACATACAAATGTACAACTATCAAAAAAATATTTTAAAAATATAAAACTAAAGTGACACAAATGAAAAATCTTATATAACGAAGTAAATATTTATCATAAAAGTCAGCACAAAAATCAGCTTTTAAGTGTCATAAAAATGTGAGGACTGGTACAGAGAAAACAGCAGCAATGAAATGTATACCGGAATGTGCCAAAGCTGGCTTCGTATGACGGGAGCTTACATTCGGCTGAAAGGCTGCAGCTGCTGGCTCACACTGTGTGGGTACGGGAGGTCGTCTGCGTGGCGCCGGCGTATCCAACAGCGATGCAGCTTCATTATCATCTTCCGCAGAAATATCGTTAGTTCTCCGTCCAAGTGGAAATGGTTCAGTGGAGACTGCTTTGGCAGGTGGTGGAGGTGGTGGGCATATGTGCATCAAATGTGGTGCTGGCTTGTGTGACGGCTGCAGCGGACGGCTGTTAGCATCAGCCATGGATGTGTTCTGACGAGTCAATGCCAGCAGCTGCATCTGTACCAGTCAATCATTCAACCAATCGATCAATCATGCAGGCTCAGTTGCAATCAATCACTCAACAGATTGATCGACTGATCAACTGAGAGATCAATTCACAGAGGAATAGACACTGAACAGGGGCTTCTATCCCCCAAATCTGAAAACAAAATCAGGCACAACTTCCCCCTCACTTTTGGGCTCAAGTTTCCGATCCCCCACGTTTGAACTCAAGTTCCCCCACCCCAGTTTGGGCTTCTTTCCTCCTTTAAGAGAAAAGTTTTGTTAATGGTGTAAACTGAAACACAGGGAAAAAGTGAAAAATAAAGAGGTATCAAGTAGAAAGCCCAGTGAAAGAGAGGAAGTTTCGATCTACCCCCTTAACAAAACTTCCGCCCCCCATTTTTCACTGGTGCAAGCTGCGCCAACCACGTATAAAAATAAAAACCACTGCGGATGAACCGAACAACTGATCTATCAAATCGATCGGTGGATCAATCCAAGCACCAATGAACAGATCCATCAGTCAATCACTCGTTCACAAATGGGCCTACATAAACAACTAAAATAATGAAGTCACAGTAATATGACGGTGTCACTCAGTGCAAAAGGACGAACTGCAAAGAAACAATGTGACTACAAACTTTCAGTAGTTACAGTACAAACTGGGCAAGATCAGAAGGAAAAAGAGCACATTTCTTAACAGACCAGCAAAAATATTATCAAAAATTATCACTAGCACTTACAAAAAAAATAATAAAACCAAATGAGTCTGGACCCTGATAAAATAAAAGCAAAATAAAAATGCTGATCAAATAATGGTAAAATATGAAAAAACAACAGAACTTTTACATTACGGAATACATTGAAACCTGGACATCAAGCTGCTGCTGATGTAACTTCTCCAAGTAATCCAACCGGTCGTGAGTGAGTCCTGACAACTGCGCTTCGAGCTCCTCAAGTTTCTTCTGGTATTTTGCAGCTTCAGCTTCTGCCAACTTTGCAGCTGGTGCAATCTGGCTGGCTGTCTGCTGGGCCGCCTGCAGAATTGCAATCTTCGACAAAATCTCATCAATCCTTGACTCGATATCTTGCTGTGACTGCACACACGGTAAGGCACGGACACAAACGATAATGATAAGACAGCTGAGATCCCCAGCTATATATGCACATGTTAAAAAACCTTTACCTCTTTATAAAAGCTGTAGCAAATGCTGATAGTTCAACTAAAAGTTATAAAATGAAGTTAAATATTAAGATAAACATGCAAAGTAACAAACAACTGTTCTACCATGCAAATAGAGTCACCTGGACACAAAAAAGTGGTCCATAACAAATCAACAAATTAAACAAACTTGTTTTAAAAATGCAACTACATTTCACAAGAGTGAGTAAACTACATGTAATAAACTAAGTACAATATTACAAATCAGATGCATACATATTCATACTTAATATAGTAACCATTACAGTCCAAGGTTAACAGTACTCTACATTCATCAGTTATTATGCATACTCTTACCGCCACTCCAGAAAAAAAAGAATACGTTTTATCTGTGTCAGTTTGTCCAATGTCCATCTGTGCAGTTAAAAATTATAAGGAATAATTTATTCTAAGTTTTTAAAGAAGTGGCACTCAAGGATCAGTCAATTAGTTTTAATGGCAGAAAAAAAATTCCGAAATTTGTTACAAGATTCAGTTACCAGTGTGATTGCTAAAAACAGTCAAAAACAGAAAATAGTGATTAGAAAATGTGTAAACTCTCAAAGTGTTATCTAGTTACCAGTATTATTGTTCTATTATAAACAATGAAAAGAATCCTCACAGTTAAAACTGTTACAGAAGCACTGAACACACGTAATGCCACAATGATGAAATAATCATAAGTAAAAGATGGCAAAAAACTGAACATTTAAACTTCCACCAACATGATGTGTGTAACCATCAGCACCATATCATTCTGATTCTATGCTTGTGGTATACTTCATATCTTATACTTTATACTTTGTATCATAATTCTAGTTTGCTAACTATTATTATTTTTATTTATTCATTAGTCCGCTCGGAAATGATAGCTTGCAAAGTGGGCTTATGTTTTACTGCAGATTTTTTCTATATTTCAATCGTAAGATCTCCGAGATGCGTCGGCCAATCGGCGCAAAATTTTGCACAGTGATCAGTCCTAAGCTGGATTTTGTAATGCCGATCCAAAATTTTGGGGGCCTTCCTCAAAAAAATTTCACGGGCCAAAAACATGCAAAATTTGGCCTGATTTCGGGCGATTTTGATGTTCAGCGAGGAATATCTCCGGAACGGATGAAGATATTCAAAATCGAACAAATATTTGATCTACCGCGATTCCCTCCGCATAAGGCAAAAAAAGTCCAGTGAACTTCGGTCTAGTAACCTTGGAGATCTCGATGTGAAATTGTACCCACGTAAAGCACCTTTTCAGAAGACCACATTTTGGCCACTTGGGAGTGCTGCACCCCAAATTTTTAGAGAATGACCAAGTCTTACTAGCGCACCCCCTCACCGGGAACAGGAGTGCCCCTTACAATTTTTTTCAAAGGGGGGGTCAAAAATTGGCTTAAAATGTAGCATACAGCTGCAAGAACTTCAGAATAATGGGGAGTAGCTTCATGAAACTTTGCCATGTGACATGCTGCTAGATGGGGTGATAACACGGGTACAATTTTTAAAGGGCACCACCCACTTAAAATTTGGGAGGGCAAAAAACGTTCAGTGTGATTTACGACAACTTTCGAGTTTGACCGCAAATATCTCTGTAACGAATAGAGATATCGACAAGCGGTAAAAAGCGTTATCAAGTATGATTAATCCCGCGTTGCCATCTGACTTAGCTACAGCGGGAATTTCACCCCTCTAAATGTTCCCCCCAATCGGACATAGGGCACCGGGCAGACTTACGTTGGGCTTTGCCCCAAATTTCTAGTTTGTACATGTTTTTCCATGCACTTTGAGTATGCTTTCAACATGGAATAAATAAATGAGCCGCAATGTTGTGAAACATGAAAGCAAACAAAAGCCAAAAGTCCCGAAACCTTCATGTAGGTGTGAGATGCAAGTACAGCGGCAACAGCAGTAGAAGCGACACTGTCAGCCAACGTAGCAGACAACGACGTTGTCGTCATCTTCACATCACCTGGTACAGGTGTGACTTCGGTGGCGGTTGTTACAGCCGGAACTACACAAGCGGGAACCAATCGCTTCGCTGGTAAGTTCACACTGGCTTTTCTACAACAACAGAACTCGGCATATGCAACAAGTGATGATGATGTAGGCCTACTGAAGTATTGAAATACCATGTGCTATACTACCCAGACATGGCATTGCATAACAATGACAGCCAGCACATTAACGAACCAGCATTGTGGCTTATACCAACTTCTACTACATACAGTATTGGAATAAAAATGGTCAATTTACAACAGATATAGCAGCAACATGTTGTTACATGACTGCTCATGTTTTTTTTAAATTTTTTTCTTCACCTCAGCTCTAGTTCCACATTTCACTCATATAAGTTAAATTTCCAATAGCTTTCCTTCTTGTGGTTCTTAGTTCGTGTGTTAGACTAAACTAGGCAGCTAAGCTGTTTTTGAAAATTATATATTATATCACACCATAGTGTATCAATACAATAAAACAGTAAAATAAACATCTACTAAAGTAATCTAATCCAAAATGTTGGCTGAGCATCAAAAAAGTACAATTTCTAGCAGGGTGGCCACTCTCCAGTCATAATCAAATTCCCTGACTTTTCCCTGACTTTTCCAGACATTTTAAGGGAACATAGACGGAGTATTGCCCCTCGCAACAGTAGCGATATGACGTCTATTGGCAACTATTTTAATTATATTCCAGAGAATTAACTGACCAAATTTAGTGCAGTTTAAACAATAAAGGCAAACAAAAGCGGCTTATTGCCACCGCAAATTTAAAAGCATAGGAGTATGCTCTAGTGAAGTGAGCAGAAAAAAATGGAGGTAAATGCAAATATTCAACTAGTAATGAACAGTTTTGGGACACTTTTCCCTGACATGTTTCAAATTCCCTGACATTTCCAGATTTACCAGGCTTTCCAGACAAGTGGTCACCCTGTTCTAGACATAGCAATCCCAGAAAATTTTCAAAAAAATGTTGAGAATGCAACCTTGCAGGGGAAATGCAAAAAAAAACAGACAGAATAACTAGAGAAAATCTAAGTGTTACAGCAAAAGTTGTGGTGGTAGTAGTAGTGCTACAGTGTTAGCAGCAGCAGTAGTAACACAGCCCAAACCTGGTGACAAAAGCCTGTCGAAGTCTGCTCTGTTTTTCATCAAGTGAAAACTTTTCAATACGTACTTCATCTGAATGTGATCGCATCTCAGTAATACATCCTGAACTTGATCCACATGTTTCAGTACCCTGTCTTACTGCAACCGGTCGAAACTGCAACACACAAAAGCATACTCTATGATGTGTCACTGACAACAACGGAATAAACTATACTAACCACTAAACTATACCAAACTATACTAACCACTAAACTATACCAGTAAACTATGAGTTTACTGGTACATATCATAACAAATAACAAACCAGAAACACTGGAGAAAGTGCTAAAGATAACAGAATGACATTGAATACAGTTTCAAAAACAATGAATAGTAAACATAAAATTATTTCTACACATTCAAATTTGGCATTGTAACCTGTAATATTCATTTTTAACCTGAACTCAGGGTTGAAAAATAAAGATTAACATCTCTAGTCAAAATCACATGGCAATGTTCTGAAAACAATATCTGACATTAATCATAAAAGTTGGCAAGAATGGCATCAAACCTGTAAGAAACGATCCTTTAGTGCAGTAAATGGCTTGGATGAGCATGGGTCAGTGTCTGAGCTTTCCACAGATGCAGCAGAACTACTATGTGCTGGCTGCGCTGTCGGCAAAATGTCAACTTTCCTTTCAAGTACAGTCACAATTTCAGGATGGTTGCTGTTCCCTGTAATGTGCACACAGAAGAGAGCATTAAAACACAAGTTTACTGTGCTCAACACACAATAAGAATAAAGTAACACAACAGCACAAAAAGGCATATTCCAGTCCTTAATAAAGATGCAAATACAAATAAATAAACATTAATAATGAACACAAAAGTATAAAATCCATTTATCTGTAATATATAACTAACACTCTCAGATTACAAATAATAATGAATTTGTGGATAGTAATGTCAACTGAATGTACAAACAATAAAAAAGTGTCAATCAGCTGATGCAACTTCTATAACTATTTTCATCAGGTACTTGACAATATACTCGGCTATAAAGCTTCCTTATAAAGCAATACCAGTATCTGATAAGAAACTATGAGAAACAAGATTACTTACTAGTTTGTTTGTCTTTGGCCAGAACCTCAATCGGTGAGGCAGAAGTGGCCATGCTGGTAGAATGAGAATCTCCAGATGACGGGCTCTCCTCAGCAACAATGGTATTTATCGGCTGCATCAAATAACCATCATCAAGCATAGCCATCAACGGATGAACAGAGCTGCTCTGTGACAATTCACTTTGCATTACCGGTAGTACTTTATCAGCAGTTTGTACTTGACTGGCGACAGCCTTTCTAGAAATTCTAGCACTCTCAGCTGCCAATTCTCTTGCATCAGAGCGCATTTTCTCACTTTCTTGTAAATCTGAATTTCTCGCCACTGCCTTGTCTGAAACCGAGTAACCAGCGTTCACCAGTCGATTAGTTTCTCTTTCTGATGAAACATGTGACTCAACATTATCATGTGCATTTGTTGCATTGCCTGAAAACCTGGCATCATCGGGCAACGGTATCTCGCGTAGTACTTTTACTGGTACATGAACCAATCTTGGACTTTTTGTCGAATGCGGAAGAAAGGCAGTTGACGGTGAAACGCTGAATGCGGCTGAAGCGTGCGTTGATCGTCTCAATATTTCACTGGTTGTAGATGACTGAAAATCGGCAGACAGGTTTTCAACATGTGCTGTGTTTCGAGTAACGAAAGACGAGTCGCTTTTTTGGTTGCTGCTGGCAATGTTAGATCGACCGCGATTTAAACTCAGAGCGCCGACCGCCGATTCGGTTATGCAGAGTAGCTCTCGCGCCGTACTATGATCTACATCATTAGTTGTATTAGGATTAACTCTAAGTGACATATCAGTTGTCATCACTGCTGACCTCCAGCTACAATCCACGCCAAAAGTTTCTCGAGTTTACAGAAAAAAATAACATGTTTACACTTGTTTACAAGAACCGCCAGGTATGTAAACAAATACATTCCACTTCTTTCTTAACGTAACGTATCACTATTACAAAAACCAACAAAACCAGCAAAATCAAGGCCAAAAGCAAAGTAAATCAAGTCTTAACGCCCAGATAACGCCCACATTTTTGGGAGCGCTTTGCACACAGCTTTTTTATTAATTAAACGGCGCATAGTTACGATCGCGAGTTACGAATCATTAAAGTGGTTTTTGCAGTTTTGACAGTATTCGAATTTTAGTTTTTTCATTAAATTTCCATCAAATTCTATGTGGATGTTAGAGCGTCTTTGCAGTGTGCATGGTGTGATTTGTGAAGATGTAGTAAGAGATATAATAAAAGAAATCGGCTTTAGAAATAGTTAAATAAAAAGCTTTGGTCAGGTTTGTATGTTGTTTGCGAAAATTTTAGTCAGTAGTCGTTGTTCATGTATGGATTAGGTAAAATTAGCATCTTTATATTTTTCTGTCAAGTGAGGAAGGATTTGGGGCATGGCAGCTCTCAATCATGTGTCTGGATCTAGATCCGAATATGGTTGTGCTATGTTTCTTTGGTCAGCTTGGCAAGCTCGTTTTCATAATTATAATTCTAAATATTATAATGCTTTATCTACAACTGCATTACAATGTCTAAAATGTTTTAAGCTATAATGTACATACCATAGTTGGATAAAGATCTGAGTTATCGGTTCCATTGTTCATTGACTGTTGTGTTTATATTTGTTCAGAATGTCAAAAGGCCCGCAACTTGATGCTGAAACAGAGTCTGTAATGAAACAGGTAATGCTTCTCACACCGTTTACATTGCATCAAGGCCATCAAGGGTTTAGATATTAAGCCCAATTTCCTCGAGACATCTCCATGATATGTGTAAGTGGTGTCATAACGATGTCTCGGGGAAAGTCGGCGACATGTCATGGAAAAGTTGCAGTGCATATGCATTCAATGGGGATGTTGCAGAGTTGTTGCTGACTTATTACAGGCATCACAAGGAAGTCGGCGAAATGGGATTTGAAAAGTTTGGAATATTGTTTTTAGTTCAAGCTAATGCTTTTTGTGCTGATGCCTGTCTCACTGTTCAGTGTAGCAGATGCATCTTGAACATGTAGATGATTTGTCACAGTAGCAGGTATTTGAGTCTTCAACTCTATCATTGATGTGTGCATAAATGTTACAGTTGTTAATATTATTTGTGAGATGTTGTATTATGATATTACGCTGTCGATCAGAAGTTTGTTGAGAATGCTCACCATTGTTGCTTACAGTTGTCACTGGTGTATTTGTAGTTTCGTGAATTTTTGTCTTCTTACAACCGGCTGTCAGAATTGTGCTTCACTGATTGTGTGCACGATATGACAACGCGAAAAGTTCTTGATTCCGAGGTACCAGTTTGTTGGATGCTGTTATAACTTTATTACTTGATTGGTAAATAGCACATTGTACTTGATTTGGGGACTGTTTTCATTGTACTGTATACATTAACATTTGAGATGGGGATTAAACTGTTACTCACTTACTTACTTAATATTTCTGTGATTGTTCTTGATTACATTTGCCACACAGCTGTTTTACTGAAAGGTCATATGAGGCAAATAGTGAACATACTTATAGTTTATATTAAGCAGCATAAAGCAAAATTGCTACCTGTACAGTAATTCATATATTGTTATATATTATATATACACTGTGTCTCAAAAAAAACATCCCCGACATTTTCGACTATAACTTGAAAACCAATCATCATTGGGTGAGGTGGGCAACTGAATAGTCATTTGATGGCAAGTTGTGTCAGGAATATTCGTGTCAAAAAGTATCAAAATCTGGTAATTGATTTTAAAGTTACAGTCAAAAATGTCGGAGATGTTTTTTTGAGACACTGTGTGTATTAAGTGCTTAATTTTAACATGTTTGACTCTGTTCATGCTCAGCTGTCACAATGTATCAACTCCGAGTTGTTGTGGTATTTTTTAAATGTGTAGTAAAAAGGTAATTGTGTTTGTTTTTGCAGTCATCGTGTGCTTTGAATTGTATGGACAAATACTTGAAAATGACGCAGCGAATATCACAACGTTTTCAGGAATATCAGCTGCAGCAGACAGACATGTCAATCTTAGCAAAACAGGGATCTGGCGGAATTTCTGGATGATACATTTAACTGCATGGTTTTATAATGAAATTGTATTTTCCTGGCGTGAATTTTTGCACATGTGTGTCATACTGCTGAATGTGACTAGCTGGAAGCAAAGTTTATACATGTTCACAAATGTAAGCGGAATGAAGGTTTTGTTGCATTGATGTACAGTTGCTTTGTTTGCCTGATAAAGCCAATCTCAATGTACGTACACAAGTACGGATATCGGACTGGCTTTACTAGGTATGTTCATTGTCTGTCCACACATTTTTTCCAATTGTAGTGAAATTTGATATGTAGGTGAGAGGTTGGTGAGTGGTGAGTAATGCCATTATGACCATTGACCTAATCCAGCTCAAGGTCACAAGACTTCAGAATTCTTTCTTTGCAAGTGTGTCTCTTTCTCCAACGGACATATGGGAACTGGCGTAATTCTGATTCTGTGAACTATGGCACAGTATCTGAATTTGATCGATCCATATTTTGTGTCACATGACTTTGAATCTGTAAGTATATTACATTGTAAGGAGTCACTTACATTGCATGGGACTCTGATTTTTTAATAGTCCACAATTCTGGAGAACTTACTCCACTTTCAGCCTTTTAGGAATTTTGACCTTGCCTAACCAACGAGGTCAGTACTCTGCAGGGTATATGAATGAAAAGAAATATTTCAGAAAATTATATTATGATAAAATGTATATATATATA
>Ga0056128_1002907_pt1 | contig 20647 bp, 12 predicted proteins | sample WorMetLIZISLAND2_FD_71113 | JGI IMG/M metagenome (GOLD analysis project Ga0056128, IMG submission 71113) | Marine gutless worms symbiont microbial communities from Max Planck institute for Marine Microbiology, Germany - Olavius geniculatus... ... | reverse complement strand
GCGTCATCGACAACGGTCTGCCGTAGGCCAGACCAGACCTCCACCAAGCGCTGCTTCAGTTCATCCACATCTTTCACCGGCTTCTGGTACACACACTGCTGTACACGGCCCCAAATGCAGGGTTGAGGTCGGGGCTGTTGGCCGGCCAGAGGTCAGGCGGGATGAACGCTGGTGTCTCACGACGCAGAAACTCAATCGTCGCACGTGCCTGATGTGCGGGTGCATTATCCTGCCAAGCTGATACCCCGTTTTATGAAATATCGTAAGCCCATAACACACTACGATATTGAGTACCTTTTGACGATTTTCTCAGCTAATCATTATTATTATTAGGCACAGTTTGTTAGAGTTATTTCAAAACGTAATAGGGGTCCAGTTTTTTTTGAAACACAGTGTAGAATTTTGGAGTTATGCAAATGTACAGCAACAGAAGAGTTTACTTGGGTAACGCCATATCGGTAATAAAAATACTTTGTTATCAATATTCAACACTTAATAAATTCCGCTAAGAAAGAATATTTTTGATCAAAATTTGGTGGTCGCTTTAGCAATTCATTGTGAATTAAGTGAGCAAAATTTTATTCAGATTCATTCAGATTTGACATTTCTGCTGTATGATGTTTTGGGGGGTTACATTTTCCGGACACAGTGTAGACCCACAATATCACAAATAGAAAGCGCATACCATCGTGCGAGTTAGTTGATCAATATAAAATTTTGACATTTTAATGAGTTTCATCATATGTCTTGAACAACGTCTCAGCAAGACGTTGAAGCTCCTGAGATTCTTGATAGTCTTAGGAATTTCAAGGTCTCGGCCAACATCTCGGAAGCTGCAAGGTCTCGTCTCAGTCAAAATTTTAAAAGTCTCTGTCTCTTCTTGGTCTCGGCGACATGGGTCTCGGGTCTTGTCTCGGTCTTGACTCAGAAGGTCCTGTGCACATCCCTGTAAACCTGTGTCTGGAAAATAATAAAATTGAGTGATAAACAAACGTATACACTCCAGACAGTGATTTAATTCACGTATCCCACAATAGTTGATGGTCGGTTGTGCAGCCTACACTGCCACTCATTTATTCGCACTTGGGTACATGTCTGGAATTATAAACCCATCATATTATTACAGATATAGTGCCAGAGATAGGCCGTAAAGGCATGATGGCAGAATAAGTCATCGCAACCAAAATGATCTATACAGCAAGATGACAGAAGCTGCAAGAAGATCCAAATCCAATAAACGAATAACTAGCGCAAGTTGCAACAAAAATTTCTTGGTTAACAGAATGAAGAACGGTGCTACTCAGGTTAGATAAACTTCAGTTCAGATTTATTTTTGTAATTTACTATGCAACAAATTTTAACAAATTCTTGCAAAAACAAACATTACACATATTGCCAGATAATGGATTGGATATCTTTTGTACTACTTTCAAAATTGCTAAACTGCGTAGTTTATGATTGCATTTACTACCCATTTACTACTTGTACAGCTTTTAACGACTATCAATGTTATTGTCACGTAATGCGTATAATATTTTTATTTTCTTTTGACAGGTGATGAACATGAAAGAAATCATTTTGATCGGCAGCTATCAGATGACAAAGCAGTTGAGCCGGTTCATTACTAATGTTCAGCAGGAATTCAAAATAGTTGTGAGGTATGTGTCATTTTATCATTTCAATGTTTTGAGAACAAATTCCGGGCTGATTCTATGAAAGAGGTGTATCTAGTAATAAACAGATTACGTAGCAGTGTTTCATTAATTCCGTTCCATTCTCCATGATTTTTAGCATTATGGAGAGAAAAATGTTTTGTGCTTTTATACACTGTTTGAGAGAAGAAATATGCAAGTTCAGCAGACATTTGCAGCAGGCATTTTGCTCCAGTAATTAAAATAACATGTGACAAAGAAGTTTCTTTTGACATACTGGTGCTATACAGTTGGATTATTTAATTATTCCCTTATTTCCTGCATATATATCTCGGTCAGAATAATTGGCATTTACTTAATTATCTATATTGTTTGAAAAACTTAACTGTTTAGTCATTGTTTTTTTAGCCATTTTGAATAATTTCTGTCATTATAAGCTAATACTGAATTACATAGTATGTTTGTCATTATATCTGCTATTACACAGGTACTTGCAGGAATACAGTGCCCTCGGTACAGCCGGAGGCATGTATCATTTTCGTGATCAGATCCTCACGGGAAACCCGGATCTCTTCTTTGTCATGAATGCCGATGTCTGTGGCGACTTTCCGATGCGAGAAATGCTGGAATTTCATCAAGCCATGGACTCGGCGCCACATTTTACTATTCTAGGAACGGAAGTATGTGATTTGTGTCATTATGTCATTTTCTTATTGTACATTCACTGCTGTGTTTAGTGGTTACTGTCTTTTGCGGTTTCGTTTTCAGATTATGGGTTTATGTCTTGACAATTTCTTTTGTTAGCTACATGCCCATCTTTGCCGTTTTTCTTCATTTTCTTGCCATCTTTGCTCATGATGTTGCTTAGCATATGTAGGCAGGCTTTCATCTTTTTGTTACTTTGCCCGTTGTTTTCCTTTCCATAATGTCATGTAATATTAGTAAATCATGCCTCAAGATGCATCTGATTCATGCAATTTTGCAGTGACAGAGTATTTTTGTTTACGTGTGAATATATTTACAACCAGCATTCAATATGACTGAAACTTATAGTCATCAAATTATAGCTGGCCTTGTGATATCTGTTAATTTTTATCCCACAAAATTGCTCATTGGCAAACTCTAAATTAATTATTTTAGTATGACTTGAAACTGTTATATTACTGTTAGTAAATTTAGAATTTTTAAAATATCTGATCTGATAATCTGGTTCTTTAACCGAGAATCAGACATTTTGATAGTATCTTTGGTGTTATTCAGATTCCAGTGCATAGCTTAGTCGATTGTCAAGTGTTTCCTAGTTATATAACAGTCATAATCACACATTCTGTAATTCTTAATTTTGTTGACTTGTATTAGTGATAAATGTGTTTCTGTGATTGAAGGCAACTCGTCAGCAGTCTCTGAACTATGGCTGCATTGTGGAAAATGAACATCACCAGGTATGTGAATCTTCGACTAGCTAATTGCAAATCTAGTCCATTCCATTTGCAGTTTTGTCTTTATCTACTAAATTCAGCTACTTACATCCCAAGGAGTTATTTTTGGTCAGCACTGAATTTCAGATCAACTCTATTGGAGTTGTCATGGCAGGATGAACTGAGGGCAATTCCTCCCGAAATCTAGCCTGCGAAAATTAGAGGCTGAAAATCCCAATATTTTAGAGGGAATTTAGGCGCAAAATTGAAAATTTGAGCACTCATAATCTCTGTCAGAAATTTGCAGTTGTCTGTTGAAAAATTGCAAGTCGTGGTCTGAGTCTGAAGTCAGTTAGTTGGTGTGTTGGTGCGTCTGAAGGTGACACATTTCGTGGAAAAGCCAAGTACATTTGTGAGCACACTGATCAGTTGCGGGATTTATTTGTTCTCACCGGAGCTTTTTGATCACATCGGCTCGGTTTTTCGGCGCAACCAAGAGGATGTCACGTATGTTACGTTACACACCACACTCGCTGCAGAATTTACTGTTTTGAAGGTCAAAAGGTTACAGCTTTTCATGGAAAACCCACCTCAAAGGTACAGAGCATCATCTGCCGTATGGGATCACACATTGTTACCTGCCACCCGACACAGGTGAACACACCCTGCCTCACCTCTAGCCAGACTGGCCAGTACTCGATGTATCTACCCCGTAGGGATGGAAGGCTGAGTTGACCTTGCTGTTGGTTATACATCTCGTATCGAGTTGGTTTATTTGTCTGCGAACATTCACCCATCCAAGTAGTAAGCACTTGATAAGTTGATAGCGACCTGACCGGGAGTCAAACCAGTGACTTAGCAGTAGCAAGTCCAACGTTTTCTTACACTGCCAAGCCACTAGTAAGTTATTACAAGTCGTAATACTGCTATCTAATCAGGATTTCTCAAAGTGGCCAAACAAGTAATATTGTTATTCGTGTAAAATCACTTTGTCATTTAAGCCATGATTCAACATCTGGGCATCGATCTGAGACCGCAGGACCAAGATTAAGCTTATCAGCTTCCGTAAACAAGACTGAAATTAAGACTTAAAGGTACAGGACAAAGGTTGATATTGACTGAAGTCTCAAGAACTTCGAAGCTGAGACATCAGCTGATTAATTTTCTTCAAACTCGACATTTTTGTCAAAACTAGTTAGCCGAATTAGTTTATTTTGTGGTGCATGTCAGTTAAAGCACTTGCTATAAAATTCCATGGATATATTTGCGAGTGTATGCTTTGGGCAGATTTGACGTTGATAGCAGTGCAGTATACAATCGTGCTGTCATCCGCTTGGAACAAGCAATATTTGCGCACGAACTCGCATCCTCAGGAAAGCTATTCGTCTACCAGACAACCCGCTTTTGGAGCCAGATCAAATCTGCTGGGTGACTGCTACATTCAGATTTTGTTTAAAGTGCCAATTTTATATAGATTGAACTGCATTGTGTATAAGTTTATAATTTTACTTTTTGCATGTTACACACTAAAGTTTTACCATAAATTTATATCGTCAACATGTTTTTTTTACCGCACTGACATTGCTTGTTGAGTAACAGCAGCGGCGTTGGTCCATTGGCCATGTAAAAACCTGTCATTAGTACATACTATGCGTTAGTTAAACCTTGCAGTGAACTTGCTAACAGTTGATACATTAAAGGTTAAAGGTTAAAAGACTAAAGGTGGTGATATAGCCCTTAATAGGACGCCAATCTCAGAGCGAGCTACAGCTGTATGGGATCAGCCATCCGACACAGGTGAACGTGCCCCGCCTTAAATTCACCCAGATAGGCTGGTACTTCCATCCCCGGAGGGATGGAAGGCTGAGTTGACCTAGGCGTCTGGTTACATACCGAGATGGTTTACCTGCCCACAGGCAGTCACCCATCACAGTACTAACCCGGCCCGGCGTACTTCGCTGATCGGATAAGACACGTTACCACTACACCACGCCACCAACCTGTTAGTTGTTTGGTTTTCATTAAATGGTGTGTTAAAGTGTTAATTGTTGTTTTAAATATTTCTCAAAACATGACACAGTCTTGATAATTTGTAGTCATAGTAGAAGTTGTAGTATTCATAACGATAATAGTGCTTTCGTTGTAGTAGTAGTAGTGGTTTTAGCAGTATTAGTAATTTAGTATTTTATTATTTTTCATAGTAATATTGTCTTAATAGTAGGATACAGTGTTTTCACTGCCTATATAATGTTGTCGATCTGAGATTTCCAAAAGCTTTCTGCAAGCCAGGTTGCCTTGACAAACCAAACGTCATTGGCTAGATGCAAACACCAGTGGTCGCTTATTTGAGAAGGCCCTGTAGGCATTAAACCTTTACTGTTCTTCGGGATAACTTGTTTTTTGTGATGTTATTCTGAATTGATAAAATTTCTGAAAGTGTTTAATAGAGTTGTTGCATATGAATTCTCATGTTGGTGCAGTGCGACGATCTATGCAAACCGACACTACCTGAATATCTACCATCGAACCCACCCTGGACGACTGGCAGTGAATGCCCCGGAAAAACCCAACATCATCGGAGACGTGTTTATACACCCGCATGCTGTGGTCCATCCTACTGCCACTGTGAGTGCCGAGTGCTTGTGACTGAAGCTGAATTTTTGATGGTTTTTAGCTGACCGAACTTTCGTAACGGTCGAGCTATTGTCATGGTTGTCGTCCATCCATCTGTCTGTCTATCCATCTGTACCCTGGCAAACAAGTAGGACGTAGGGGAAAACTTTACATGAATTATCAGCCACGGGTGCAAAATGTCTGCCATCTACTCTAAGGAGAACATTTTAGAGTTGGAGTTGAATGAAGGGGTAGGAAAAATGTCAACGGAAAACTGGCCACATCTCAGAAACAGTGAGAGATACGGCCTAGATTAATGTTAATCACTAATAGGAAGTGGCATATTCCCTCTCATTAGATGGAAATCATTGACCTTGGATGACCTTGAAGGTCACTTACAACCAGTACGGTTGGCTATCCTAGCGACCGCTGGGCTCCTTGTTCTGCTGTAGTGTTGATTAGTGGATAAACCCACAGGTCCCAGAAATTGAAATGGGTCATCATAAATATGGATAATATGGAAATAAATTCTTATTGCAGAGCACGAATGCAGTTAAAATTATTCTACATGGATGGCTGCTGAATTTGAATGTCTTATTTCGCATAGTTTTAGCCATTCGTAACATTATATGCCGAAGTATTTGACAAAATTGACTGGTCTTTGCATGACAGACAAAATCAGCCAACATTATTGATCATCTGATATCCCCTTTCTGTTGCTTTCTGTGTTGGAAGCTTGGTCCGAATGTGACAGTCGGCAAGAACGTCGTGATTCATGCGGGCGTTAGAGCGCGTGAGTCAATCATCCTCGACGGAGCCGTTATACAGGTTTAATAACATTTACTTTTCTGACCTATATAACTTACGCGGCTATGCTTTCTTGTAAACTGGACTTTAGTTGAATACTTTACCAGAATAAATTTCAATCTTTATTGCAATTAGTTAACCTAGTGGTTGTTTAAAATATTGATGTTTGGATAATAATGTATTTTAGATTACATTATTTTGACATAGAAGTCTGTCAGTACAGTCTTCTAACTGGAAAGCAAAACAGCGTAAAAACGAAATTGGTGCAAAGGTTCCTTGGGGCAATTTTTGATTTAAAGGTCAAAGGTCAGGGCTATTGTACAGTGCAGTTGTGGCTAGGCAGACTGCCGCATATTAGGTCGGTTCTGGCCTGACATCTTTGCTTGATTCATAACAGATCAGTGCATGATTTTTCTTAGCATTTTATACCGATTTCTGTTTGAAATTTTTCTAATGTGGCTCTGTTTTTAGGAGCACTGCTGCATACTCTACAGTATTCTCGGCTGGAACACAATTGTCGGTCCTTGGACGCGCATCGAAGGAACGCCGTTCGATCCGAATCCGAACAAACCGTTTGCTAAACTGGAACTGGAAGATCTGTTCCTGCCCAACGGAAAACTAAGTCCTTCTATTACGATCATAGGTATCGATATCTGCCGCTCTTTGTAGCTACCCCGTACCATTCTGAGCAATTATTTACTGTATTGACTAACGGTTGTACTGCACATACCCTCTTAATCAGTTTGTTTTCATTTTAAAGATTTTTCAGCATCACAGCTAAGGTTGTACTGTGTCAGATTCTCCACCCCAGTCAGATTGACTGAATGATTATAGATATAACGTTTCTTGTGAAATGATATTTCATATCTGAAGTTGAAAATTTGCATGTATAGTGGGCAGACGATTTTTTGCTTCGGCCAAGGCTCTGCCAAGGACCTCAGTTACAAAGCAACATTCTTTATTTACAAAATTATCATTAAAACGTTGCCGTTGCTGCCATTCATTTGTGCTATCAGCTGATCAGTAAATTCATAAAGCACCCCATAAACAAGAGTTTTCAGAGGTAAAGAAATCGTTGCTGTTTACACAGGTCTTCCTTCATGCTTTCTGAAACTTTGCTTGATATATTGAAGTGTATTGTGGAAGTATTTTCTACAAATCAGTTTTGTCTTGGTCAGTGGTGGTACTTGCTCGCATTCTGAGTATTCGTAGTCATAGTATTATAGGATAGATATTAGATAATCATTAATCAATCAGTATAATATCCCGTGTGTTTGCTTGTTCATGTACATAAGTCCATTAGAGATTTCTTGAGTAGGCGGTAAATAAACTGACACTCTATTTGCTATGTAGAAGCAAATCGTGCTGTTATGTCTACTTGCTTGATGCTCGTGATGAAGGAACCGTTAAGTCATTGTAACTGACGTAAAAATGTGTGAAATTCGGAACGTTTTTGTGCAGGATCTAACGTGCAAATACCGGGCGAAGTTGTTATTCTGAACTCGGTCGTGCTGCCCGACAAAGAAATCGATGCAAGCTACAAAAACCAGATCATACTATGATCGTCGTTCAACATTATCCTGTGTCTGATGACCAGACTGACTAGCTAGATGGCTGGTGTTTTATAGTATGTACAGTATCAGCACATTTCGTCCCTTTTGACGTTACGCCACCAGCAGGGCTCGAAGCGGGAAAAAATAAGTGCCGGTATGGTTGCTGAGCCTTCCTTCCCTTCCTTCACTCAAGCTAGCGTTATTCTGGCCACTGATCGATGCAGACATCAGCGACCAGTTGCCTGAATCTCACAAAATGGCCTGCAAAGCATACCGGTATGACTTTTCTCCGAAAAGAAGTGCCGGTATGGTTTCCAGTCAGCCAAGGAAGTGCTGGTATCCCATACCGGTCCATACTGTCCATCTTCGAGCACTGCATGACGACGTTTCGTCCACAGCCTTGACGTTTTGCCCCGGATACGTTTTGCCCTTTGCCTGGTTTCGTTTACCATAAGTTGTGGATGACGGCAAAGACGAATGGACAGAGAAAACAACGTCATCTTTGCCGTTGTCTACAGTTAGTTAGTGGGTGAAAAGTCCAGGCAAGAGGCGAAACAAAACCTCCATGCCATAGGCAAAACCTTCTGGGGGCGAAACAGCCATAATTCCACACCATGCAGGCTTTAAGCGGAAAAATCAGTGCCCGTATGGAAACTCGACGCATCTGTTGCAAATCTAATATTGTGTATTTTAGTATTTTATTTTGTAAAGTGGTAATATGCTTTCCGGATGGCCAAGGAAGTGCCAGTACGTCTAGTTTGTTATGTCTGTGAATCACCTTATGAGCTGAAGCATTAACTAACCGGACAACTGTGTCGGCACAGTGCTGACATTTTGTGTGGCCAACCAGCTGGCCCTGAAACTTAAGCACATGCGTTACGTGGCTGACCTGGGGATCTTTCATACCAACAGTTTTTTGTCTGCACCTTTTAGGATTCAAGTTGAAGGCCCATACAGCAACAGAGATGGACGAACAAGCAAGACCCATACTGTGGCTTATTACGACAGCCACACAGTAAGCTGTGTAATTTAATCAAATTCATCAGAAATCGTTTGAAAGAAGGCAACAGCAGTTGCTGTGTTGTTGAAACTCAAACATATTGTTATTATTTACGTATTAATGACTACTTTGCTACGTTTCTGAAGGTTGCCAGTTGGTTTGCAGCGTGTATTGATAAGTTATAACAAAAACTCACTGGTGGCACTTTCACTCTATAAAAATTATATACAGTAGATGCTGACCAATTTTCAGAATTCCTTTACTTACACACTGTCCAAAAAATTGCTACTTTTGGGGTCTATTTTGAAAATTAAAATCACTAGCACACAATCACTGTGCATCTTGTATATATAATTGTACATATCTTGCGTACAGAGTTAACGAAGTTTTGGTGGTGTTTTTATCAGTGAAAGTAACTGTGAAACCTGAGCGTTGACACATGCACTCCTTAACACACACAGTAAACGTTCTCAGTTTAGTACATCAAACTAAACATTAGACTGAATGCAGAAACATACAACGAACCAAAAACCAAAAACTTGCGGCTGATCAAAACAAGCATCGGCGCAGCCACTGGACACCCGAAAAAGTTTTGGACATGGGTGTCCAACACCCCAACTTTTTGGTAGCTCAATAGGCTTATAGTAATGCAATTATTGCGTTTGATTCAAATGCGGGGCTCTTAAAGCATATTGCTTTTATCGTGAAGTTCCACTGACACTAAATATGGACACACTGTTCTGCAGTGAAAATTTCGTGATTCTGGCTTGCGTCTGTTTAACACAATACCACAGTATGACAGACGGACAGACAGACGAACGGACAGACGCCTCGACGATGGCTAAGACGCGCAAAGCATTTTGCTGTCATGCATAAAAAAAAATAAATAACTGAGCATATGTACGAGTAGCAACAGTTGAACAGCAAATATCTAAGCAATCGTATAAAGTCAATAAATATATCAATACTACACAAAAAATACTAGATTGTGACCAATCCAACATACTCCTCGCACGCATCATTTTATTTGCATTCTTTTAAGAGCTTTTTCGTTTTTTTCGGCTTGTATTAGAGACCCGACGTCTAATTGAGACCCATTTAATATTATACTAATAGTGACTGGCGTCAAGGTCGTTATTGGAAATTGTCTTCCCGAAGTTCATAAAATATTGCGGGATTTTAGAAACTGAGAGGAAAAAATTTTCAACAATGGTCGATGACGCTAGTTGCCATTTGTCTTGTTATACCTCAACACATGCATCTATCTGGGACCGTTACGGAGATATGGCGCCTCAAAGATAATGGGGTCACGATCTTGACCTTTTGGGGTCACGTGGCGTTATCGGTCACGTGACCATTCGACTCCCGAGGGTCGACTTCCTATGGGTGGTCCACAGTGACCATGCATCCATCTGGCACCGTTACGAAGATATGGCCGTTTGAAGTTCTTCCAGGAAGGCACTTCCAGGAACAGAGGTCGGTCATTGGTCGATCGTTGGTCCTCAATATTACACTGATGTCATATACTCCTCTTCGCTACGTTAGGAATGTAATGCGCGAGGAGTAAAAAATACAACACTGGCCAGTTGTTACACACAGCACTTAGCACGACTTCCTGAAATATACACAGCCAGTGACAGGAATAACAACAGATGTAATGAAGAACACTAAAAAAGGTAGAAAACCCAGAGATTACTGGCAAAAATCTGACACAGACAACCATGGAATGATGCAACAATTTGGGTGCCTCGTTACAATTCGGTATAACAGAAAAAAATATTGACAGCAACCAAAACCCAAAAGTTGAAACGCCAGTTCATAAAATACTGTACTGTCTATGATATATGAAAATATGACCAACAAACTGGGGAAAGAAATCATAGGTCGGAAATTGGTCCAGGGGTAAAATAAACAAAATGTTCACAGTGTAGTAAAGCATTTAGCCAAGCGTCAAAAATAAACACAATTTCTCACTATTGTTATGAGGCATTAAGGGGATCTTACAAGTCGCGTGCTAACTACTTGGCTGCATAAAAAATGGAAGTGAACTTAAAACAAACAAAAATTAGAAATTCTTTTTGGCAGCAAGATAGCTATATTTACTTCTGTGTCCTAGATTTGTTCTACAAGCTGTATGATTAGTCCACATTGCAGAACAAACAGAAAAGCTACAGAAAATTCTCAAGACAACAACACATCATAAGAATAGAACACATTTCCACCAGATGTTGTACAGACTGTTGTAAAATTTGTTGTCTAACAAGTCTACAGCCAACAGAAGTAATGGAGTTTGGTCTTTAAAATGCAACTAAACTGGAATCTCGTCAAGTCAGCATTAACAAGAAATATTGTTAGATTGTGACCAACCTAATGTACTCCTCGCACGCATTATTTTATCCCATATTTTTCTAAGTGCTTTTTCGTTCCTTTCAGCTTGTATTAGAGACCTGGCATCTAATTGAGAGCCGGTTAATATTATACTAATAATGACTGGCGTCGAAGACATTATTGGAAATTGTCTCCCCATCTATCTGGCACCGTTATCAAAATATGGCGCTTCAAAGATAATGGGGTCATGACCTTGACCTTAAAACGTCACCGATCATGTGACCATTGATCATGTGACCATTCTGCTTGTGGTTGTCGACTTCCTATGGGTGGTCCACTGTGACCATGCGTCTATCTTACACCATTATCAAGATATAGCCATTTGAAGTTCTTCCAGGAAGGCTCTTCCAGGAATGGAGGTCGACTGTCGATTGGTCCTCAATATTACACTGATCTCATATACTCCTCTTCGCTACGTTAGGAACGTAGCACGCAAGGAGTAAAAACAAAACAAAAACTTTTTTATAAACAGTGGCATTATCCGTTGAAAAATTTGGGGGCCGGAAGTTACAATTTTCTGACAGAGTTGCAAATTTGCGACAGAGTAGACTTCAAATGTCCAAAATTTCATTTTGCCTCAAAATCCCCCGCTGCTCCAAGGAGGCCAAATAGGAGATTTTTTCAGTCCCAAACTCTGTATTTTTCCAAAGAAAATCTTCTAAGGAGAAAAATATTTTGCCAAGATAAAAGTTAGGGGTGTTAATTGCCAACACCCCCTGCTGAATTGCTGCTGTTTCGAAAGCTACTACTTCAACTACTGAGCAGCTCAAGGTGCATTTTGACAACATACTGTAAAAAACAAGCACCTGAGCAATTCAATCATGACAAATACAAACAACCAGGAAATGTAAGCCGTATAAAAATATCATGACACTTCTAGGCTACTGAACATCACAAAACTAGAAATTTGGGGCAAAGCCCAACGTGAGTCCGTCCGGCGCCATAAGTCTGATTAGGGGGGGCAGTTTAGGGGGCTCACATTCCTTTCGTAGCAAAGTCACGAGGCCCAAACTCCAACGCATTAGCATGCAGAACGTCCAGTATCAACTTAGGGTAGGCAGACATTAGCCAACTAACCGTTGTCGTCAGTGGACCAAAGTTCTCCGAATTTCTTTTGTTCAACCCGGCAGGGACAGTAGTTGATAACACCATTTACCGCTTGTCGATATGTCCATCCGTTCCAGAGATATTCGTGCTCAAAGTTGAAAGTTGTCCTAAATCATGCCAAATTTTGGACATTATTCGCTATCCCAAATTTTTAGGGTGCGGTGCACCCTAAAATTTGTACACACGTTATCAGCCCTACTTAGCACTACGTCACGTGGCAAAGTTTCATTAGGCTACTCCCTTTGGCTTTAAAGTTATATTGGCTAATTTGCTACAATTAAGGCAAATTTTTAACCCCCCTTTGAAAAAAATTGTAGACGGGGGCCCAGTGGGGGGTGCGCTAGTAAGACTTGGCCATTCTCTAGCACGTGTAAAAATTTGGTGGCACAGCACCCATTAGGGGCCGAAACATGGTCTTCCGAAAAATGCGCTTTGGGTGGGTACAATTCCACATCGAGATCTCCAAGGTTACTGGACCAAACTTCACTGGACTTGTTTCACCTAACGCGGGACGAATTGCTGTCGATCGAGTAACTCACCGATTCTGAATATCTTCATCCGTTCCGGAGACATTCGCCGCCGAACTTTGAAGTCGACTGAAATCGGGCCAAATTTTGCCCATAAAAATTATTTGGGAGGCTCCCCCAAAATTTTGGACCGGGATTATAAAACTGAACACAGGCAGCTTCGAGCATTGTGCAAAATTTCACGCCAATCGGCCGACGGAGCTCGGAGTTTATGCGAGGAAAAATAAGAAAATAAATGCCACCAAAGCATAAGTCCTCCCAAAAACTATCATTTCCGGGCGGACTAATTAACGACAATAAACAGATTTCCCTGACGACACGTACCTGACTTTTCCACCAAATCCCTGAAAAATTGCTGGGGTGCACTGGCACAGATATCAGTTAGAAACAGCTTTTCAGGGATCGTGGGTTAAAAAAGTAGGCAGGGGAGGAAGTTGCAAATTTTCGACAGAGAAGATCATGGGTGCTCAAAATTCAAATTCCGCCCTAAATTCCCCAAAAATTGTGGGTTTCAGCACCAATTTTATCATTTTTGGACAAAAATCTTTGGACCAAAAGAAAATTTTCAACAGCCAAAATTTGGGGTAAGCAATTCCCCCCCACATTTTCCCTTCCCGTAATCTCCCCTGCCATGGCGCCACTGTTCTATACATGGCTTAAGACTGGAGAGTGTTGTAGATGCGCTGAAGGTCATTCATGTTGTATTGCTGTAGCACAATGACCTTGGAGAGATCGGGACTGATGTTGAGCGCGCAGTCCATGCAGTGCACAAAGTACTTGCGATCGTGACCGCTCACAGTAAACAGCACGTTGAATACTTCCACCTACCACAGACGTACCACCGTGTAGTGGATCAGGGGACCGATTCACGGTGTCGTAGGACTTATGTTAAGATACGTCTTAAAGGTCCATGGACACCAAACTTAACTCACCCGTTTCCTGAAAGAGCACAATTTTCTGATTACTTTGACAGTAACATCGCCACCAAGCGTTTTTCCAACACGGAGAAATTTGCATTTGAAATCAAACGATCTGTGAAAATGATGCAGAAAACGTGCCGCCATGATTGCTAGGCAGGAGGCCCCAGTGACGTCATCAACCAAGCCCATGGACACCATGAATATTAGTGGCTAGCCTAGGTTGATGATGTCACCAGGGAACTGATAGATTGGATTTTTTCGCATAACAAAACGTAATGCCGAATTTTGTTTGAAATCCCACAATAATTTCATATATTTACGAAGCTCTAGTCGACATATTATACATGTGAGGTTAAATGTCTAATTTAAATCTACATAAACTGTGCAAGTGAGTTTGACCATGGCCATGGACCTTTAAGACAATTGCACGACAATAGACCTTAGTTAAGATGTCCCAGAATCATTTAAATGACATGTCTCAATGAGCTCATAGAATCTGTCTTAGACGATCACCAGACTTGTCACAAAATTCCAAGATTTTGTCTTAAGACATGTCTTAAGATATGTCATAAGTGTTCTGTGAATTAGCTCATTGTTCTAAGATGACCATCAGTGTGAAAACAGTCTGAAATTTTCAGTATCAAGATTATCTTTAACACGTTTTCTGAATCAGACTCCAAAAGTCGAACAAACCTGAGATTTGAAAAATACCCAACCCTGTGGGGTTTATTGTTTTTTGAGGTTAAACACAGGTTTTTTCCAACTTGACGGATTTTGAGGTTTTTCACGGGCTTTGACTTATTGCAACGAGCATCGCTAGTTACTGTTCACATCAAGTAAATACCCAAATTCATCAACCAAAAGTTTTTGAAAAGTTATCTGCAGCAAAAAATGTCATTATCATTATTAGCGGAACACGAAACTAAAATAGGTTTCAGATTAGAGTGAGTTTTCATTGGTTTTTCGATGGATCTGCTCGAAAAAACCCACAGTGTATATATGACAATTGACTGACTGACTGAAGAACTCGCAGCAAACCTCGCAGTTCTCACAGTAGTGTGCCGGTTCGCCATCAACTCGTCCGTGCCATTTCACTTCCTTGCCGTGCTCGGCGGCACACTTCAGCGACGCGGCACACGCCGCCAGACTGCGACCGATGAACGACTGCACCAGCGCCAAGAGCTGCGGCCGACCCCCGCCGGAAATCCCGGGACAATCCCGGGCCAGGTTCCAAGACAGCTGGATCATGGGAATGATGGAGTGGAACCGGTGGAGATGGTAGAAGTCATGTCGGTCGATTGCAACCTGGTACTGGAAGCACGTAAGTGGACCAACATTCCACGCCACATTGTTACACCAACCCTGTGTTACAGCACACAGTAGTTGTTGTTGTAGTAGTAGCCCGCCCATCACCTTTCTAGGATCAGGCATTCTGGAATATTATGACCTCTTTGGGTCACAACCAGTGGTCCACGAGGGTCAAATCGGTAGGGTTCATTGGGCAGTTGAATAAGTCAACAACACTATGAGGTGTCGCATTGCAATCAAGGCAGCACACAGTACTTACTGTCAACTGCAACTATACACATCACCTTCCTGCCTATCTGTACTTCTCTCTCACACAATGATGATAGGTGGCAGCTTATACCCCATTTACATGATCAAGCAAACATCAAGCAATCATCAAGCAAACGTCGAGCGAACATTGAGCAAACGTCAAGCAATTAGAGCACATGTCGTGCACATGTATTTTGAATGCATTTGCTGGATGTTTGCTCGATGACTGTTCAATGTTTGCTTGATCGTGTAAACGGGGTATTAGTCTAGTTGTAAGATCGTTTGTCACACCTATAAAGTCACTCAACAATGAGCTGGACTTGTACCAAGATGGGTGACCATTACAGGCATAATGATCGCTACTACCGATTTTGCCTACATATCTGCTTAAGCTCTCTTTCCTGTCAACTAAACTCTTATTTCCACAGGCTTATTTGCGGTGGTTTTGCAGTTTTTCTAAAACACTAGGCCACCATAAATAACATACGTATGTATGAAGGCACGTCCAGGCTTAGTTGGCCTGGGCGGCTTGGCTGAATATGAAGATAGTACAAATGGTATATACTGCAGCTGCTAATAACACCACACTTCTGAATGAAACTATTACAACAGCAGCAACTACAATTACTACTACTACTACTACTTCTGCTGCAACAACCACTGCTATTACTTCTACTACTCACAAGTGCCTGAACCCAGTGCACTGTGGCGGGTCCAATGAAGACTAGATCACCGGGCTTCTGAATGAAATGGTAGAGAGGCACTCTCTTCTCATACAAATCTTTCGGATCGGGCCACCACGAGCCAGTCAAATAGTCTACATTCCTCCTGCACACACATCGGCATATCACAGAAACTGTATTAATCCAAGTCAGACAGGCCGACACTCAATTTACCTACCCCAGAGGGATGGCAGGCTGAGTTGACATTGGTGGTGATTGGTTATAAACCATGAACAGTCACCCATCCAACAGCAGTCAACCTGAAAAACTGTGTGGCCTCCCTAAATTTTTTGCAAGAGAATGCGTAGTTTGCTATCATTAAGAATTGCATCTGTTTTCGCCAATCCTTAATCCCAGGATTGGTGGCGTCCCAATCTCCAGATTTTGGGATTACAAAAATTCCTACTTTTCTTACTAATTCCTACTTAAAATCCTACTTTTTTGATTGTTTAATGATACACATAACAATTCTAGCCATCTAATAAATAAAACACTACACATGCACTAGAGTTCTACTCCTTGCTGTGCACTGTAATTTGCATTTTGACAGCAGTCACAGACACTCAAACACCTTCTTTAGAGGCCTACTACACCTCATGCATAAAATAAATCTCTTGGGAAAACCAAAATAACGATTAATCTGTAAGGCTAATCCCGAAAACAGGATCTCAAGATTGAGAATTCGTCCTGAGATTGCAATCACTAGTTATCACAAAAATAAAAACGTAACAATTTTTTCTGAGACACCTTGTACACTCATCCAACAGCAGTCAACTAACCAACAGTGGCAAAACACTCATCAGCATTCAGGGTTTAAAACACAAAAAAGAGAAACTATTGACTGATAATTGTCAGATTCATCAATTAACTGTAGTCGTAAATGCATCAAGGCTGCTAAAGATTGTTATCAGAAAAAAGCAGGTCAATAAAGAAGTTATTAATCAGAATGAAAGATAATACAGCAACTCGAATCCCGATCTGCTGGTACCAGAAAAATGTCACATAAAATAACCAAGAAATCACAAGCTCAAAATGCATAGAAATGCACTAGTGGCTTTGGCCAGACCCCACTGGGAGCTTAACACAGCATTCCCCAGACTTCGTAGTAGATTAGTGAAGCACCTCTTCATGCTGCCCAAAAGTGAAAGTGGGTGCAAATTGGAAAATATGGCTACTAATCTGCCATAAAATAGAATCACACACTTTACAGAACTACCAGGATAAGCAAGTGATGTAGTGTCACGATTAGCACGTTAAACTTGCAACTGCAAGGTCATCGGCTCGACTCGAAGTTGGGTCACTATCAAATGGTTGGTACTTGGATAGGTGACTGTCAATGACAGATAAACCATCTCGGTATATAACCAACACCAAGGCCAACTCAGCCTTCCATCCCTCCAGGGTATGTAAATCAAGTGCTGGCCTGTCTGGCTGGGGTTTGAAGCAGTGCATTCACATGTGTCGAGTGGCGGATAATAATGAGTGATCCCATATGATAGGTGATGCTCCATAGCTCTGAGATAGATTTCCTATGAAGAGCTACCTACCATTTAGCCATTAACCAAGTAAATTAACAATGCAGGACAATAAAACAACATACTCAGCACACATGTCCGCAATGACAGTCCAGTAATCGTTAGTCACACAAAACCATTCGCAGTCTCCAGGACCAATGTTCAGATTCACTGAACAGAAGTTACTGTTCTCCTGATGACCTGCACAATGTAAACAGCTCTTAGGCTGCATTCACATAAACACGAATATGAGTCCAGCACTGTCCGGGAACCCGTTGTTTATTTCAATGGCGGTACAGCGGCCATTCAAATGTATACAAAAATGGATTAGCTGTAAAATTCACTTGTACAAGTTGTTTCTGTGCAGGTTGTGCTTTTATTCAAACCATGCAAAGTAAACTACCCGTAATTAATATTAATACAATTTATAAAATGTATGGTGCACATATGACATCAGAACTGATGTCACTGGATAACTGTTTATTGTTAGAGGTGTGCGGTTAGCAAAAATAGTAACTTTGTAGTGGAATGTTGTTGTTTTATTTGCAAAGCATTTCCTCAATTCGAATTCATTCAATATGGCTGACAGGCATTGAGTTATAACTCATTTTTGTACAAGTGACCATCAACACTCCACTTGTACGAGTGAAGCTACAATGAGCCACGCCATTGAAATACACGACGAATACCCAGACAGTGCCAGACTCGTACTCATGTGAATGCAGCCTTAGTTCGGCATTAATCTGACCATCAGTCACAACTTTCCCCTTATGATAATGATGACATGAGTGATCCGGGCTTAGTTCAAACGATGCACTCTCAGCTTTAACTTTGGCTGCAGGTGACAATAATATTATAACAACAACAATTCCAGTCATCCCAGCAGTTTTTAACACGTACCCGGTAACTTACTTTTTAAGACCGAGGATCTGTACTACAAGAGGTACGAAAAAATAATAATCATACTAACAATAATAACAAAGACCAACTTCATTCAATGCAGCAATAACAGTGGCATAAAACATCAAAAACACAATGCTACTAGTACACTAATAAACACAATGTTAACAATATTTAATAACAGCTTTGTCCGACAAAAGTATTCCCTGACAAAAGCTTTCCCGGACTCTTGACTTTGACCGAAACAAGCAAAAATGGCAAATTGAAAAACAACAGATTCTGGCACATACCTGGAGTTCTGGATCCCGGGACTTTCATGTAAAGCTGGACTGAATTAACACCGAGGATGGTATGACCGACATAGCTCAGCATATTGGTGGCAGAATTAACCTACACCAGCAAAAATGTGCATTTTGGTAGCATTACACAAAAACCTATTATACAATGCACAGAAAAAAACCAAGCCAAAATGCATCGATGCCATTTTGTAACCAAGTGAATGTTAACCAATATCAACACTTACAAACATAGTACACATCGTATAGTAATCTGTGATATAGCGGCAATAGAAGGCAGAGTCTCACCCGTGCAAAAGGAGGCAACTTGTTCAACTCTTGAAGCTGACTATGCCACTTCTTATCATCCGATAAATCCACGTTGGTACCAAAGCGGATCATCTTCTTCCTACGAATACAATACAGAAAGCAAGAGAATAATTAGTACACAAAAATGTCCCCCCAAAAGCCAACAGGAAACACATAACAGAACAGCAATTAGTTGCAATGATTTAAACTCCAAATTACAAAAAGTCAATAAAAATACATTGCTAGGGCCAGAGAAAAGTTGGTTTGTCAGACAAGTGGCCATAGTACAGTACATGTAGTGTAAGTTTGCATCAATGGTCACTGGTATAAACCTTGGTTTCAGTGTCCATAATCTGAGACAATATAAAAGAAAAGTACTGTACATAAATGCTCTCAAAGGCTTGGCTTGTACGTAAATCAAAAACACATGCAAACGTGCACTTTGCACCTTTTACAAGCAGCATTCGTTGACTTGCTGCTGCTTGTAACACCGTCTTTAGCTTCAGCATCAGCTGGCTGCTGCTCCCGTTGCTGTGCATCCATTACCTCCTAAAAACAACAGTAATTACTTTTTACTTATTGTAATGCATTGCACCTAAATAATAGCACATAAGTCATCCACCAAAACTATGGAAAATTAAACATATTTGTATAGCAGTAACAACACAGCCAAGAACTTCACATCAGAACACAAGTAATCAGTCCGTTACTTACTTTATCATCACTCTTGATATGACTGTGCCAAAGCAAAGCAACAAAGTAAATTATCACTTTGGATCAATCGATTTTTGTCAGCTAGTTACCCAATAACTACAAGCGGACTTTGACAATATTTCGTGGATGGGTTGACCATGGCCCCAGGCCCCGATCGCCAAAAAAATGATATTAGACTTGGGCAACACACCTAAAACCTCCAACTAATTTCATCAGAATGGATTCGTAACTTTTTCAACTTATCTTGCACACAGATAAACTGAATCAACTGAAACGTAAACACAACTTGCTCCTTGGAACAGATCATTACCAACAAAAACACAAACACCAAGAAAACACTGTCGTACATTCTGTACATCGGTATAGGAACTGATCTGGTATTCGGCATATCTGGAGATGGTTGTCTGAGATCGACTGCTCGTGTAAATCCAACTGGAACTGTCAACGCCGTTAGGTTCATCCATTCCCTGCTGCATCTGTGTCCGGATCTCCACCGGGTGATCCGGATTGGCGAGAACCAGAGACATCGACGAAAACAACCCAAGATCTGCCACAATACATTCAACCACAGCCAGATTATCACTAACAAATAAATAAAAAAACTAGAAATTTGGGGCAAAGCCCAACGTGAGTCCGCCCGGCACCCTAAGTCCGATTGGGGGAAATTAGGG
>Ga0056128_1002906_pt1 | contig 20647 bp, 11 predicted proteins | sample WorMetLIZISLAND2_FD_71113 | JGI IMG/M metagenome (GOLD analysis project Ga0056128, IMG submission 71113) | Marine gutless worms symbiont microbial communities from Max Planck institute for Marine Microbiology, Germany - Olavius geniculatus... ... | reverse complement strand
AAAAGCAGACGTTGGGTGAGGTAAAAACTAAAACACTTATTTCATAGCCAGTTGTGTCATAAATATTTCTGCCAATTATTATTAAAATCTGCTAATCTTTATTCGAGGTACGATCGATAACATTGGGGATGTTTTTTCAGGTTTTCTGTTTATGTTAATGCATATTTTGGTTGATCTGCTTTCCCTAGGTAGTACAGAAGCATACATTGGGTGAGGTGGAAAACTGAACGGTCATTTGATGACAAGTTGTGTCAGAAATATTTGTGCCAAAAATTATTAAAATTTGATAATGGTTCTCAAGATACAGTTGAAAATGTCGGGGATGTTTTTTGGGACACAGTGTACAAAGTACACTGCACAGTAAAATGATAGACACAATATAAACACATTGCTGCTACACATTTGGATTAGGCAATGCTCTGCCAGCTATGCGATCACATGCTGTACAACAGATAACGTAATGCTTAAAATTAAGGACCACAGTTTTTGGCGTGTGGCAAATTTTTCCAATTTCTGTGGGCCAGTTTGCAAAATTCTGCTGCTCACTGCGGCAAATTTTCCTAGCTCTACTGTGTCCTGTTTATTAAGTAAACTAAGGACTTCTTGGATTATTTAACGTACAAAAACGTCTCCCACTGTATCAGAAGTTCAATAATCATCAGTGGAATATTTTTGAGTTGCACTGCAGTTTCGCTCATTCCTGAAGTAGTCAATCAATTTAAGAAGATTGGAAAATGAAAGCAATCACCAGCCAATATCAAATTTGGCAAAATTCTATGGAAACGTTGGAGTTCTGCAGCAATGACCAAATTCCATGCCAATGAAGACTGACCATGACCAAGACTTTTTGTCTCAAGACTATAACTAAAACTTTTTTCAAGACCAACACTTATGCAGCATCAAATGTTTTAACGGGTAATGCACATGTAGTCGAAATATATCAACAACATTGAACTTCAGCAACAAAATTGAAATTTATAAAAGTATATCAGTATCAGTAAATGTCAGCTTACAGTTATGGCACTACATCTAGAAAAAACAGAGGTCAACATTAGGCCCAGCAAATATTATGAGCTGCATAAGATCATGCAACAGCTGATCTGCTAACGTGAGGTCTGACGAAAACCAGTTCCACTGTTGCTGAGGTTCATGGTGTGCAAGGAAAATATAGATAGCACAAATACACTGTGTCTCAAAAAAACATCCCGACATTTTGTGACTAACTTTAAAACCAATTATCAGATTTTTTATAATTTTTGGTACGAGACGTCATCAAATTATCATTCAGTTTTCCACCTCACCCAATGTATCAAGCGAAATATGTGTTGAAATGAACAGAAAATCTGAAAAACATCCCCGACATTATCGATCGTAACTTGAAGAAAAATTAGCACATTTTAATAATTTTTGGCAGCAATATTTCTGACACCACTGGCTATTAAATTTTAGTTTCCACCTCAACCATCGTCTGCTTTTGCACCACTTAGGGAAATCAGACCAAGCATAATACGTTTTAAAGTGAATGAAAAACGTTGGTAAATTCCATCTATCCTAATCTGAGGGCCTCAAAAGCCGGTCTGTTAAGGGTTTGACTGTCATGCAGCAGTGTGTCAATTAGATAAAGTTTAAGAATGTTTGTGAAATCATGAAGCGACTGGTACAGCCTGGATTGGTCTGTAGCAGAACTTTATCGATACTGCTATCAATGAAGGGAGAAAGCGTCTCTTGCCTGTGTTCGTATAGTGGGCCAACACTTCAAGCAATTTTACTGCAGGCAGCTGAAAAAATGGACAACTGAATAAGATGCGTCTTATTCACAGTCACAGTGTCAGAAATGTGAACAAAATGTGTTTTTACACGTTATGTTAATTAAGTAATCATATCGCATTGGATAAAAAAGTGATATTTCACTGGTGGTGTTTTCCCCAGGTAGTGCAGAAACAAACGTTGGGTGAGGTGGGAAACTGAATACTTATTGGATGGCAAGTTGTGTCAGAAATATTCATACCAAAAACTATCAAAATCTGGTTGGTTTTCAAGTTACTGTCGAAAATGTCGGGGATGTTTTTTGGAGACACAGTGTAGTATGCAATGCATGCTACTCAATGGTTGACTGTGAACAAGGAATCAAGGATACCACATTAACTTTATGAATACTCTTATTTGACTGGATAACTGCTTGATTGCTGTCAAAATATTTATCATAAGTAGCAAAAAGTGTTGAGGAAAATTCTCGAGACTTTTTTGTCAAGAGACCAAGACCAAAACTTTTCCTTCAAAACCACAACTATTTCTTGTCCTTGAGGTGCATCGAAACAAAGACTGTGGACTCGAAGTGTCTACATCACTGATGGGAACACCATGAGGTCAGAGAAGTCAGCGACATCAAATGTACCAGCAGTTTCATCCAGTCCGTGTGGACTCGGTGCAGATAACCAATCGGCGTCGATTGTAGTTGGAAATCCGCCGGAGGGGTCTAACTGATCAACGTTCTGCTCAGCGCCGGTGGTGGAGGCACAGCTGGCGTCAAAGAGTTGATAATGAAGACCCGTCGGAGAACCGTGCATGGCAGCCAGTGGATCGATGAAGTTATCCGGCATTAGGTTGGGATCGGGCAGAAATCTGTAGCCAGTAACTGACATCGTGTCGACTGCTGCTGCGATTGTCGGCATTTCAATGGATTCCAGAGACATCTGCTGAACGTCGCTAGCTATGGAGTCGACATCAACGGGCTTCTGCACCGGCGCTCGATTCTGCATCTGCAACGACAGAAAAAAACACACAGTAAGCTGATGAAATTTGGGGAAGTGGCATTGTGGCAAGGGAACAGAGGGGCATTCGCCTGCTGGAAAATTTTCTTCTTATCTAAACATTTCCAAATATATAAAATTTAAGGCTGAAAATCTTCAATTTGGGGAAATCTGAAGGCAAAATTTAAATTTTGAGCATCTATGATGTCCTCTATCAGAAATTTTCAGTTTCTCAACTTCCTGCCTCCCTACTTTCTGATTGCATGACGCCACTGGGAAGTGGGAGAAGTGCATTTTAATACGTAAATGCGATAAATAATGGCAGGAACAACAATCTTTTTATCCATTGTGTAGAGGGTTGCTCTTGGTCTAATTCTGTCCTGAAACACTGAGAAAATCTGAGAAAAACTTCTGCAGTGGGACTGTATAACGTACTCCTAGGCCATACAGACATAATGGGCTCTCAGTTAACCATATCAAAGTAACTAAGGGCCGGTTTCTGGATCTTAACTGGCTGGTCAAGTTAGTGTTAACTGACAGATTTGCATAACTCGCGTTTCCCGTTGCACTAACCAACGGTCAAAATGGCCAAAAGTTTAACTGGCTGAAATTGGCCAGTTGCTAACCGTCAATCGTAGTTATCGTATAAATGGAACTTTTGTACCATTTTGCAAGCAGTTAGTTGACCTTATAGTCTTCAAAACGCTCGAGGAGATGTTTGCTGCAACAAATTTTACTACAAAATCCATTCATGAATGAACAAAATGGCCGTCTGCAATCGGTTGGCTGGCTCATAAGCTGGCTGACGTGTGCTTGCGCTCATTAATATTCATGACGCACGCCTGCACTAGGCGGAAGTGATAAGTGTCGTGTGCATCGTTGCTAAGCATCGTTGTTTACCGCTCAGTTAGCTGACAGCCAGTCAGGTTTTGTTCAGAAACGCGCACAAACTTAACTAGCAAGCTACAATTAACAGACGGTTTACTAACTGATCAGTTAACTAAAAGGTCCAGAAACCAGCCCTGAGTCAATGGGGAGAACTGAGCAAATAAATTACTTCTATGAATAAACCCACCAATACGTTGTTAATCTTCTTGAGATCCTGCAGGACTCGGCAGGAAGCGACTGTCACATAGATCGGCACCGATGCGTCGATTTCCGACACCTTCTTAGCACTGCCGATTTGCAGGTAAACGCAAGGGTCGGGCATCAGGCCGCCAGCAAGTGCATAGTGATTTAGCGCCGGTAGAAATGAGTTCTTGTAGTCAAATATCAGCGTCGGCTCCACATTCTCAGCTCCCTTCTCACGTAGCACCAGCTGCAGCTTCACTGGCTCACCGTTCGTGCCAAGAGTCGAAGCATGGAATATCGAACATCTGCAACAGTTTTACATGACTGAAACTGAAACTATGGTAGGGGCCTACATCAGTCCAGTGGTAGCACAAACTGACTTATAGCACTGACAAATGGAACTACACTGTGTCTCAATAAAAAACGTGCCACTTTAATTTTTTGAATAATTCGGTGAAACATTGGCCGATTTTAATAATTTTTGGCACAGAACTTCATGAAGAAACTTGATGTAAACGATTATAGCTTAGTCCACCTCACTTTAATACTGTTGCTACGCTACCTTGTGAAATGCAGAAGTTATAGTTTGGCCGTTTATAACAATTAATTCATACTGTATAGCGCATGCGTCGGCTCAGAAACGATTAATTAAATAGCGACAAACACGAGTAACAACTATAAATTTTAAGAAAGTCTTACGTGTTACATCTCGCTCATCTGCCTATGCTCAAAATGGCTTTCTCCAGCACGAATGCAATTGGTGGCTGTTGACGTGACTCGCCAACAGCACGTTCAATAGCTCGCAACCAAGAGTAGCTCACGTGCCATTTCAGTTTGTCGAAGTATACTCTTAAAACGATTAAGATTAATGTCAAATACGTAACAAATTTTCAATGATTTTACAGTCTCAATGACATCTGCATTTCACAAGGTAGTGTAGCAACAGTATTAAGGTGATGTGTACCAAACTATCATCATTTACGTAAAGTTTCTTCGTGATGTTGCACGCCAAAAGTTACCAAAATCTTAAAAAGTTTTACGGAGTTATTCAAAAAATATAAGTGGCACATTTTTTATTGAGACACAATGTACATCTACAAAATTACTAATTAATTCAATGGTGGCCATTTCAATTGAAATGCTGAAGTCCCTTAATTGATGGCTTCATGCTGACAAACACTGATATGTTAAAATACACAAATACTAATAGAAACAGCTAAAATATGAATCCATTGCTGGTGATGATAAATTCAGAATCTTAACTCTTATTTTGATGATCTGAGCCACAATTGCTGCAGAGAAGAGGTATTTTTAATAAATAATGAAATTTATATAATTGTAATTTCTAAATTTTAGACTAAATTCAGGTTATTATAAGGTAAATACAATGACTAGCATCTGAAATTCTATCAACCACCTGTTTCTCAAACATTTTAGTCAGTCTACAGGACTAGATAAAATCACTCATTAATTGCATCTAGGTATGGCTGAATAGCTGACATAAGTTGCTGAGTGCAAAGACGCATTTTCTTTGGCAATTACCACTGTCAGTTTTTAATCAGAATTAAATATAAACAAGAAATTTGAGCTAATGCTCACGAGACGCGCAAAAGCCTATAGCAGTTCCTCTTCACAAACTGTCAGTCTGTCTCCAGCCTTTTCGTCGCAGTTCATTCTTGGATTTTGTGCTGCAGCAGAAGATTGCAAAAATTAATAATAAACAGCATGTCTGTACCTATTTGCAATCGTTTTCACGCAACACCAGATAATTGCGGTAAAATAACCACTTTTTAGGAAGGGTAGCCATCTTTGACACCCGCCTGCGCCTGCGTAATCATCCAAGTCAAATTTTAAGTCGATTGATTCAGGGGTTTGGGGGCTACGAGTGCCCAAAATTTGGGGTTTCCCATTGACTTTGATAGTCGCCCATACAACAGTGTTACGCACTACCGTGCTACACTGCGATGAACAATTTATCAGCAGTTAACTCTCATAAAGTTGCTTATCAAAAACTAATCATTAACAGCCACAAAATATTTGCGATCCATCGCTTGACACTGTCAGGCCTGTAGCCAAGGCCAGTACGATAGATTCAATTAAACTGCTCCCTCCAACTCCAACCCTATCAGTTGGAACCAAAAAGAACTGCATAAAAATAGCCGTATAGCAGGTGAAATTTTCAAGCTTGAAATACATAAAATGTGCTTGCGACCACTCCTGTAGGTTCCCTATCTGAATTAATGCAGTTCAGCTTTTCAGCCCAGGGTGTAGATTCAACCCCCCTTTGAAAAAGTCTAGCTACAGGCCTGATAGACTGACAGTATTCACGTAATCACGTTGGTGATGGATAAAGAACCAAAATGTTGTGGCAGGGAGCAGTTGCACCCCATGCTAAATTTCTGGCTGCTGGATAATAGTCGGGAAATCTTGTCCAGAAATTTTCATCCAAAAATTCAAAATTTTGGGCTGAAACCTCCAATGTTGGGGACGTTTAAGGCAAAATTGAAATTCTGAGCAGCCAAAATCACCCTTGTTGAAAATTTACAACGTTCCGCCCCGCCTACGTTGCTGACGCCACTGCAGATCAAGAGCAAGCAAGAGCAGTTCCAGACCAAACCAACATCAGTTTCTCACTGCATGCAGTGGCCAGCAGAGAAACAACGATGACGTACTTGCAGAGTCGGTAAGCATATATGTTGCTATCTCGACACTGTAGAAGCACGCCTCTCTCCATGCCTCGCTCCAGCACTTGCTGTACTTGTGGCACCATCTTGCTTGACATTAGGCCATGGACCGGAGGCAACCAAAATGTGTCCGCTCCATTCTCACCAAATACCTAACATAACATCAATCATCTGACACTACAAGAGGGCAAAAAGATTCTACTAGATAATGGATACGATCTATAAAAATATTCTAATGGAGTAATATTATACAAATGTATAATACTATGCCAAATACTATGCCAACGTATGCTGTCAATCAAAATTCAGTTAATAGTTTTAAGGCTCAGAACTTCAGATAAGTTTTGGTGCAAACGCGAGATCTACTATAATTATCAGTGCAATATAGATAAAAGAACTGAAAATCAGCATACATAATACAGAATGAGCCATAAAAACCATCCCCTATATTATTCTGTTTAAAATGCTACTGCATTTGTTTATATGGACAAAATGACACACCATATAAATTGCTAGTCTGTTCTGCACATATTGATGTCAGAACCTGATGAGTATGTCAAAATAACATGTCAAAATGTTACTAACAAATGATACGATAGAATCAAAGCACCCCAACTGTATTACATCACAATGGTGAAACACAAATTTATGGAAATACGTGCTTGCATATTTGTCTAAGTAAAACAGCGAAAACTTCATACAACAACAAGACAGTCAAGTAAACAACTGTTTAATGTGCTCTCCGTGAACTTTAACTACAGTTTTTAATCTCGGTCGTCACTGATCAGTGGCTTTGTTGATCAGTTGTTGATTGAGACTGGCCCACCAGGTACGCACTCGAGATCCTCCAAACCCACGATCGGAAGTACACATCTTGCTGCAAAGCACCTCAGACAGCATAATTGACAGGGTTTGTGTTGGGACTGTTCGGCGGCCAGACAGGCTTGATGAAGTTTGGTACGTTCTGCTGCAGAAACTCTACCGTTAACTTTGCCTGGTGATGTTACACTGTTTTCCCCATTGTGTTTCCTGTAGAGTTGGGTTGCTTTCATTTATTTTATTTCCTATTACAAACAATTGAAAATATTAGCATGAAATTTGCACATGTTACTCAGAATTAATTATATTTCAACGTGCATTATTCACTTTAAATGTACATTACTCTTGGAAGACATAATTAGCTGACATGTAGGGGGACGGTTTTTTATGTCCCACTCTGCAGTAAATAGTTTACATACAGCAAATCAGCTGCCTCACAAAGCAAAAAACGTAGAGGCATAAGCCTGCATCTTCTCAGTTTCATAAAATATAGTACAATCTTATAGCAATAAGAGCAGTAGTGATGCACAGATTAAGTGAGGCTGCAAATAGCTCAATGTATTATAGATGTCTTGGTGGCTTAAAGCTTAAGACATGTTAGACTCATGATCGAGAAGTTGCAGGTTCAACTCCCGGTCAAGTCACTATCAAGCATTTACTACCTGGAAGGGTGACTGTCTGTAGATGTGTAAGCTATCTCGGTATACAAATAACCAAAGACAACTCATTCTTCCATCCCTTCAGGCTAGGTAAATCAAGTACTGGCCTGTCTTGCTGGGGTTAAGGCAGGGCACGTTCATCTGCGTCAATGGGCAGGTAACATTGTGTGATCCCATATGGCAGGTGATGCACCGTAGCTCTAAATGGGGTAGAATTAACAGCTATAAAGAACCTTTAACCTTTAAAACAATGCCACCACAAAACAAGTAAAGATGTAAAAAGTGTAAGTGGAATACACAACTTTCTGAACAGAAGTTTAATGCTATTATTAGTCAATCGCCATAACATGGCACACATCAAACAATTCAAATCAAATGATTTAACACTTGTGTGATAAACATTTAACTAATACCCCGTTTACACGAGGAAACATACATGAAGCAAACATATTCAAAATACATGCGAACGATGTGTACTCTTAAGTTTACTACATGTTTGCTTCATCGTGTAAATGGGGTGTAAAAGTCCTTTGATGTGCCTCTAACAAGCACAACCATGACCAGGGCATGAAAATTACAAAGTCAACTTTATCATACAAGAGGCAAAATGTCTGTCAGGAATACACAACAAGTAATTTGACCAAAGCTCATGACGCGCGATAGCAGCGGGCTTGCCACTTTGGCAATCAGTGTAGGCCTACAGCAATAAGATATTAATGCATCTTGAAAGAGTACTTAAATTTGAGGCCTCCGTACAGAAGATTCCTTGAATTTAAGAGATCAAAACTAAGATTCTTAAAAATGTACGTTCTATGCTAAAAATGTCATACGCAGGTTGTCAAGGTCCATCTCCAGGCCATTTCGACACAATTCACTCTTAAAATGTGTATCACAGCCAGAAATCACAAAAAATCACTAAAAACCCATATTTTGGTGGTTCAAGGTCATTCAAGGTCATCGACGTTGACACCAATAAAAACCTCATTACTATTGCTTGTTATGCCTACCTGCAACCGTTTTCATGCTACACGAGATAATTGTGGTAAAATAACCACTTTTTAGGGGGTGGCTGTCTTCGACGCCCACCTGTGCCGCCTCCTTGAACCTAAGCGTTCGTGACTTATCTACACGGTGTTTCATAAAAAAGGGACCCCTTTGTCTTTCTTTCATAATTCACTTAAATCATGACCAATTTGCACAAAATTTTTACCAGTTGTAGCTGAAGAAATATCAATTCAAAATATTTCAACAAAATGTGGCAGTTGATTAAATATTCTTTGCTAGTCATGACGTAACGCTGACGGCATAACGTGTCATGGGTACAAACATGCTAGTCTCAACTGGTGTTGTCACTTGCTCTTGTTCTGATGGTGAAATCTGTTTTTTCATGACAAATTCTTGAAGTTTTACAGTTGCAGCCACAAAAACATGCAAAACAGTCACATATACATGTCTGTGGTGATAGTTGGACTTTCACACGTTCGAGCAAGTGCACTAGCACACCGAGCTTGCAAAATGGTTGCGTTTTTGAATCACAAGACACCTGATTTCATGATCCCATGTTGCTTAGTGCTGAAATGATAAACACTCTTCATCAGTGAACCAGATTAAGTTTAACATCACAGCAGGGTAGCAACTGACAGCACCAGTTGAGACTAGCAAGTTTGTACCTGTGACACATTATGACGTCAGCGTTGCGTCACAACTAGCAAAGAACATTTAATCAACTGCCATATTTTGTTGAAATATTTTGAATTAGTATTTCTTCAGCTACAACTGGTAAAAATTTTGTGTAAATTGATCATCATTTGAGTAAATTATGAAAAAAAACAAAAAGGGGTCCTTTTGTATAAAACACCATGTACGTTTAATGCTGAAAATTTTATACACAGGTTGTCTGGGTCTATCTTCAGCTACTTCGGTGCAATTCACTCTTAAAATGTGTGTTGCAGCCGGAAATTGCCAAAAAATCATAAAAACCCCTATTTTGGGGGTTCAAGGTCATCGATGTTGACACCAATAAAAAGCCCGTCACTATTGCTTGTTACAATAAGCAGCATGTCTGTGCCTATCTGCAACCGTTTTCACGCTACATGAGATAACTGCGGTAAAATAACCACTTTTTAGGGGGGGGGTAGCTGTCTTTGACTCCCGCCTGCACCGGCGTCCTTGAACGTAGGGGGTCGGGACTTGGACTGCTAAAATCTACGTTGAATGCTGAAAATTTCATCTGCAGGTTGTTTTGGTCAATCTCCAGCCATTTCGTCGTAATTCAGTGTTGAAATGTGCGCTGCATCCAAAAATTCTGAACAATTCACTAAAAACCCCTTTTTGGGGGTTGAAGGTCGTTCAATGTCATCAATGTTGTTAAATCTAAAAAACCTGTCACCAGTGCTTGTTATGATACACAGCATGTCTGTAAGTATCTGCAACTGTTTTCACATTATATGAGACAATAATGGCAAAATAAGTTTTTTAGGGGGTACTCCTCTTTGACGCCCTCGTTTGAAGGGAACCCCCGCACCCAAGGGGCACAAAATTTTGTCACAAAAAACAAGAGACCTTGCGGCAGCCCATGGTAAAGATTTCGTGGTCTTAGCTTGCACCGTTTTGACACAATACGGCAGTGTGACAGACGGATGGACGGACGAACAGACGCCCAGGCAATGGCTAAGACGCACGAAGCATTCTGCTATCACGCGTAAAAAAATAAACATAGCCTAAACAGTGCAGGAATGCTTTGAAGTGATCTGCCTAAAACTTACAGCTTCAAGTAGGTTCACTGGAAAAGAGTCAAGCAGGTTTATCGTATTTCCATCACCGTAGTAAACTCGACATCCATTTGGATTGTGGACGTGCTTATTCCAGACGGGGTTGTTACTGTAGTACAATACCAGGTCCAGATCGTTGGACACTACAGTTCACACACAAAGCCCGATTGTGCAGAAAGTAGCACAAAAATAAGCCAATAACTTCATCCAGTTTATATTTAGTCAGCCAACTCTCTAGCCACTCTTCTGATGCTAATAAGAAAAAGAAATTCCCCGTATGACATACTGCAAATCAGAGTATTGCGAGTCCAAAAAAAGTTAAAATCGTGCGTTTTGTTGTTAGTATTATTACAGTGGAGGTGAGAGAACTTAATCACAAAAGTCTGCCCTTTCCTGTCACCACTATATGCTCCACTCCAATAAAGTCCAGCCTTGATTCTGTCTAGCCAGACCTTGCCTCGACATAGATCATTTACTTAGTTACTTACTTACTGTACTCAAACTGTGTATATGCTAATCTAAATATGCAGTTCAAGAGTATTCTTGGTTGTCACTTGCCATAGTGGGAAATGTACACATTTGGCTTTAGCAGGCAAGAAAACCATTACACACTTTGTCCCTCCCAAAAAAAGCATCCCCAACATTTTCAACATGAAAACAAATTACCAGATTTTGATAATTTTTGGTATGAATATTCCTGACACAACTTGTCATCAAATAACCATTTAGTTTCCCACCTCACCCAACGTTTATTTCTGCACTACCTGGAGAAAACACAAACAGTGAAATATCACTTTTTTATCCAATGCGATATGATTGCTTAATCAACACAACGCGTAAAAACACATTTTGTTCATATTTCTGACACTGTGGCTGACAATTCATCCAGTTGTCCATTTTTCAACTGCCTGTGGTAAAATTGCTTGAAGTCTTGGCCCACTATGCGAATACAGGCAAGAAGACGTTTTCTCCATTCATTGACAGCAGCGTCGATAATCTTTTGCTCCAGACCAATCCAGGCTGTACTAGTCGCTTCTTGACTTCACAAACATTCCTAAACTTCATCTGGTAGACACACTGCTGCAAGACAATCAAACCTTGTAATGGACCTGCTGTTGGGGCCAACAAATTAGGATCCATGGGATTTATTGATGTTTTTGATTCATTTTAGCACGTATTATGCTTGGTCTGCTTTCCCCAGGTAGTGCAAAAGCAGACGCTGGGTGAGGTGGAAACTAAAGCACTCATTTAATAGCCAGTTGTGTCGGAAATATTTCTGCCAAAGATTATTAAAATCTGCTTATATTTATTCAAGTTACGATCAATAATGTTGGGATGTTTTTTTCAGGTTTTCTGTTTATTTCAACACATATTTCACTTGACCTGCTTTCTCTGGGTAGTATCATTTGATGACAACTTGTGTCGGGAATATTTGTACCAAAAATTATCAAAATCTGATAATTGGTTTTCCAGTTACAGTCAAAAATGTTGGGGATGTTTTTTGGCACATAGTGTACAATCAGAATCAAGACGCACCCAAGGTTTACAGAAAAAAAACGGCTGCTAAAATAGTCTGTATGTGCAACCAGTGTTACATATAAGACTGAAAAAGTTACCCCAGGCCCCGCGACGTTTAAAGGGCCCCACCTGTAGAATATAGAAAGTTAAAACACATTTTTAAACATATAATCAACAAAAACTAATGACATAGCTAGCATAGATATCTATTAGCCTGTCGTCAGAATTATTATTTATTTACAGTAGTGATGGAACAGCAACTACAGTTTAGTTACTTGAATTCATTCAATTGTCAGATAACTGCAGTTGAACGAAATATTGGAACTTTTGCTTTACCGAATTTAGTAAATTAACATGAATTAACATGTAATTTTTTTACGCTCGTTAATTTTTTTAACGTGCATTAGTTTATCAACTCATTAATGCATTAATTAATGCATTAATTTGACAGCTCTAGTTAATTTATGTAAACTGTCCTCGCAATGTCATTCATGTGATTGCATCATCTTTTTTCTCTGCCACACAACCTTTGTGACTTTTACTATTCAGTGCCTCCGAATCATCAAGCATCTTCGGACTTTATGGAGCTGTATAAATCTTGTATTATTGTTATTATTTTTTACCACCATTGGTAAAGGTTTCTGGGGTTAAAAACAAAAGTTATTATTCTATTATTTTTATTATTATTCTATTTCAGTAGGTTTTAACAATGTTTTACCAATATTGTAATACAATCTCTTTTTCAACCCCTGGACTTTGTTGCAAATTAAGATTATATTAAGCAATAACAAAGAACGGCTTCCTGCTTCAAACAAACTGGTGGGCAGGCAACACCTGCAAAACAACACAAAATGAGCTGGCACAGATTTAGGTATGGAAAATAGCCAGGATGGGGTCCTTAAGTACTGTCCTTAACCTTGAAGACAGAAAGTTGTAGCTTTGGCCTTGCCTTTGAAAATGCCGGCATCAAAGCAATCACTGGCAGTTATACGCACTTTCATCCTCAGGCTGTTGCATATTCAGCAGGTTGTTGAGCCATGAACCATCAGTCTCAGTTGCCTCTGTAAATGACATCTGAGACACACGAATCTCTCCGGCCTGTTGAAACAAGTCTTTCGTCTCCAGTCCATTCAAATCTGATGGCATCCGCTCTTGCACCGAGTCACTGCTTGCCAGCTCTAAATATCCACAGCATCGCAGTGCACAATTAGTAGGAATGAGCAGCAGGTTAAGTGTTAAATAAAAAAGTCAAAGATCAAAAACCTGACTGACTAATTGTGTTGCAGAACCAGCAATTTATTTCCTACTAACAAAACTAAAAAAATCACTACACAGTCTAATAAATAGATTAAATTATTATGCTCTGGTGTGATATTAACTGTAATAATAACTCAAAAACTGTAACTGCAAAGTATAGGCCTAAGGCTGATATCTAGACTGTCAAATATCTGTAGTTTTTTTTGGCTCAAATATGAACAGTTCTATTTGCACATTAAGTACTTAACTGCTATACTAGTTGTAACTCTGCTTCTGTAGTTTTAATAATTTTACAAATGAAACTTAAATTCTTACAAAATATTTAATACAATTTTTATTTAACACAATTTATATCTAATAAATAAACAAACTATGTTGGTATATAAAAAATTAAGTATACATTTATGTATTTAAACCTGTGACTTAACTTATGATTTACACTAAAAATGAAACACTAGAAATGCATACAGTGGGACCAACATTTTGTGAAAAAAAATTTTGTAAATACGTAAAACAAACTGCCAAGTGACTTATTCCTCCTTCTCCTCCGGTGTCGAGGCGATGCAATTAAGCACGCTCGGTCAGCCTCGTGTATCCCCTCCATTGTCTTCTGTCCTCAGCCTCGTGATGGGCATTGCCTTATCTGACTACCTGTCTCATGATTTTTTTTCCTTTCTTTATTGTAACTGTGTGAATGTGTCTGAGACAAATAAACGTTCTCTCTCTCTCTCTCGTGTGTTGCTTGTGTGAATGAGAGTCCCATCATCTGGCAATCGTCTGAAATATTATCAGTCCAGTGCTTCCTCAGTCGTCCTCTGTGTCTGTTTCCGTGAACATGACCATACAGGGCTCGGTGTGGCCATCGGGAAGGTTGCATTCTAACTACATGGCCGAAGTATCTAAGACGACGGCTTCGGATCGTGTCCACAATGTCATGCTGGATGTTGAGCTGATTCTTGATGTCTGTATTTCTGATGTGATAGATTCTTGACACACCAAGGTATTTCCGGAGACAACTCATCTCGAATGCTTGTAGCTTATTCTTTAGTCTCTCTGACAGCGTGAGGGTTTCAGAATTGTAGATCAAAATTCCTATCACCATGTAGTTGTATACAAGCACCTTTGTTTCTGTGCTAAGCTCCTTGCTTATCCAGATAGTAGCCAATCTGTTCATTCCATCACAGGCCAGTCCAATTCTTCTTTGAATATCCCGCTCTGCAGTGCCATCAGAATTAATCACTTTTCCGAAATAAATGAATTTGTCTGTCTGCTTCAGTTTCTGCTGGTTGATGGTTATGGTCATCAAATTCGGATGTCTGTCAATATGTTGGACTTCCGTTTTCTCTGTGCTTATACACATGCCCATCCTGTAACTTGTATTTGCAATGCGACCCACAACTGACTGGAGGCCTTGTTGGCTGTCACTCACTGCCGCAATATCATCAGCAAAACAAAGGTTGTTCAATGTGTAACCACAGATAGTGATTCCGTCGTTGACATACTCAAGTGCCTTGGCCATGACTACCTCTAAGAATATGTTAAACAGCAGAGGCGACAATATGCAGCTTTGCAGAACGCCGACTACAGTCTGAAACCAGTCTGACAGGCCACCGCTAGTTCTGAACTTCTGATGGTACTGAAAGTTGCAGACTAGAGACTTTCTATGATCCGAACCACTTTTGTTGGGTAGCCCAGATGCCTTAGAACTTTCCATAGCCCTCTCCTCCATATGGAGTCAAACGCCTTCTTGAAGTCTATGTAGCATACATATAGGTCTTTGCTGAACTCTATATGCTTTTCTGCCAGGAGAAAAGCATAAAAATCTGGTCAACTGTACCACGGTCCGGTCTGAAGCCTGCTTGCTCCTGAGGATAGATGTAGATAAACTTGCAGCAATGACACATTAGGCTTATGCTGCGATAGTTGTTGCAGTCCAGGTGGTCCTTCTTCTTGTACATTGGTATGATGATTGCCTACTTCCAGTCGTCGGGAATCTGCTCTTCTTCTCATATCTTTTGAAACAAGTGACACAGTACTTCAGTGCCAAGTGTGTTGTCAATCCCTGGTGCCTTTCGCATCTTATGACTTATTGCAATGTACAGAAATACGTACAGCACTGCATTATATCATTATATCAATAGCAATGGTTCACAACCAATATTGTCAAATTCATACTTACTGAAATTATCAAGGAATGTTGGAACAGGTGCATTTGCAGGAGCTCCCTAAACATACAACGAACACGATATGAAAGATTTTGTCGTAAAAACACACAAACACTACATGATATACTCGTACTACAATATGATTCATTAATTTAAGCATTGCATAACGTAGCTAGAACTGATAGGTGGCCAGATTAATCTATAAATTAAACATATCAAATATTGAAAAACCCGCTTCCAGTGTTCTGAGTTCAGTCCAAACAGTATCCCATTCCATCAAACGGTTTAGCTTGATGCATGAGTGTGACAGACAGTCGAGACAGACAAACGAGGGACAGACCATGCTGTGATAATATCTGTCACAATAGTCACATCACTGTCGCTTTCATCAATGCTGTTTAATAATAGTAACAAGAAAACGGAACCAAAATAATTCGGTAAACACTTTGGACACTGTTCATCAGTGCTGTCCCCTGGTGAATCATAAATAAGCAAAGTTGGCAAGTTTTGGCTGGGGGTTCAGTCCCCAAAATTTTGGCTTCTGCTGAGGGTGAGGGACTTGCATCCAACACAAATGTGTCCTTGAATGTACCAACGTACCTAACAAGTGGCATCTAAATCTGTTGAACGATTTAAGCACAGGACATGAACTTGACAGATGACAGATGCGAGACAACACTACTGTGGAATGCATTGCAATAGGCGAAATCATATTCACCTATGGTGCCTAATGACACAAGGTGTTGGTGCAAACCTGTGTGTAAGAAACAGCTGCTGTAGCAGCGGTGGCAGGGGTACGGTTTACTGCAGGGGCTTTCTTCTTGGCAGCTACAACAGAAATATACAAAACAAGCCGGTAGGCAAGCCATCTCACAAGCTGTGCTCTACACAGCTGCTAGAAACAGCTATGCAACACGGTCCTGGCAGATGAACAAACCGCACAGACACAACAGTAGATATGCTGCCTGAATTCAATTTGAGGGTCACCTTTCCAGCTGCAGAGCACCACCACACTTTGGACAGTATCAGATTGGCAAATTATACAGTGCTTGGCGACAGAGACATAAGGGTGTGAAAACTGTGAACTTGCCAGAGTTGTTACATGGCAGTCGATGGCCAGGAGTCAAACTCGCGACCTTGTGATCACCTTCACATCAAAGCCACCAAGATACAAAATAAGAGACAACATCATATCTACACGCATATCGCCAGCTCTGTCATCAGAAGAGCTCTAAGTTTTGTCGCTGCAAGTTGGAGTCTGATCAGTCAGAGCCGTGGAAGCTGTGGAGGTTAGTGGACGAACTGTTCGGGAGTGGACACGTTCCAGCAAGCTCCACCATCGACGTCAATGCGTTCAAACGCTTTTTCGCTGAAAAAGTTGAAAAAGTGCGTTCCAGTACAAAAGACGCGCCGCTGCCCACCTTCAGTGCTGTGCAACCCATCGTGTCCTTCACGGCTTACCAGGCGCTAACGTGCGATGACGTCATCAGTGCTGTTTACCCGACAAGTCATCAGCCGCCGATCCAATGCCGATGAACGTTCTGAAGCAAGTCATTGATCTGGTTTCGCCGTTCATTTTCGAACTGTTTAATCATTCACTGGACACGGGTCATTTTCCAAATGTTCTTCGCCAGGTATTCATAACGCCAGTTGTTAAAAAAGTCAACCTTGACGTCAACGACGCCAGCTCATATCGTCCGATATCGACCCTGTTGGTCCTGTCGAAAGTTCTTGAGATCTCGTCGTTTGTCAGCTGATGAACTACTTGACCTCCGAAGACTTACTGCCGACATTCCAGTCCAGTTTCTGAGCCGATCACTCGACCGAGACTGCTGTCTTATGGGTGCTGTCCGACATCATCAAAGCTGTCGACCGTGGAGACGTGGTTGCCCTGGTTCTTTTAGATCTGTCAGCCGCGTTCGACACCGGTGACCACGATATTCTGCTACAGTGTCTGCAGGTGTCGTTTGGCATCGACGACGTCGCCCATCGGTGGATTCGGTCGTACCTGTATGACCGGATGCAGCACGTACGTTGCGGACCCAACTAGTCGACTACAACTCGTCTGATATACGGCGTGCCACAAGGCTCAGTTCTGGGGCCGATACTGTTTGTACTTTACACTGTCGATCTGATTTCGCTGATCGAAAGCCACGGCCTATCGGCTCATCTCTACGCTGACGACACGCAGGTTCACGGATTCTGTCAGCCTGCTGGTGTAGCTCCCTTCTCAATGAAACTTACCAGCTGCATAGACAAAACATCTGGCTGGATGAAGTCAAACAGGCTGCAGTCGAATCCAGACAAGACAAAGCCTTTGTGGTGCGCAACCAGCCGTCGTCAGCATCAACTGCCGACCACCGCGCTGCTAATCAATGGGGCCGCAGTTGACCCAGCAAAGTCTGTCCGTGACCTGGGCATTTACATTGACAGTGACCTGATCATGAGAACGCACGTTAAAAGAAACGGGTCGTGTTGCTTTGCAGCACTCCGACAATTACGTCAGATCCGCCGCTCAGAACCGCCAGCCACGTTCCAGTCTTTAGTGGTCACCTTGGTGCTGTCCAGACTGGACTATGGAAATGCTGTACTGATCGATCTTCCGGCTTATCTGGTACGTCGTAAAAAAATGAGAAAAACATTTTTGCGGGGCCTCTGTGGAAATTTTTTTTTTGACTTTTATTTTAAAATGGCGCATTCTGGTGTACTTCATTTTTTTGGGTGACGGCGGGGCTCCCCGAACGTTGCAGGGCTTGGGGTAACTTACCCCCCACCTCCTTCTTCTCGACAAACCTGGGCTGTTGGTTTCAAGCGGACACGTTAGCAAAAGTCTAAAGGAGGTACGTGAACAAATATGTAGGCCTACAACTACAGATAAATGAGACACATTGTGCACATGCAACGTTTTACATATTTTTGTAAGTTTTAGTTCAGGCTTGCCGTGGATATGAAATTTGCCATCCATATCCATAGATTTTCCGAGGATATCCATGGATATATCCATGGATATCCATAGACATATCCATATCCATAGACGCCTTTCGTGCGTACATATAGCCACTAAATTTTCGCGAAATACAGCAGTGCCAGAGCGTCCATCCCCCTCCAGGTATTTCTTTTGTGAAATTGTTAAAAATAAATAAAAGTAAAAAAATAAAACACGTTTGCATTGAAATATGATTTTAGAAAAATATTTCTCGGCTGTCATGAAAATCTACTATAATTATTTCAGTGCCCTTGCTATAGCCGACCGTTAGGTTGAGCCTTGGGTAGAACTACGATATGTCGTCTCTCAGTCTTTTCTATAACCGTAACAAATGTATTGTGGCTAAACAGTACGTCGTAAGGAGTTGGCGATACCGTTGGATAGGGCGATAACGACTACCTATAAGCTGTTGAAAGTAACCATGTCTGTATCTGCAGCTTTTTGGCCGCAATTTGGTATGCAGTGCTTCTGCCTGCAGCCGTCACTTACGTGTGCCAAATTACCGTATCTTATAGCACTGATTTTAGAGTCCACTATAGCAACGTTACCAGATCTGTATGGGACTGCAGTCACTCTGGAAAATCGCTATCTTTTCACAACCGGAAGTCGGACACTGGCCTTCAGATATAGGCGGTACGGTCTGCCCATCGCAGCAACAGCTGGGATTTTTGTTCTCCAAGACACATGTTGCATTCATGTACGCCTACAGGTATAGATAAATTGAACGCTTTGAAAAACACTTAGTTTGTACTTCCTACTAGCATTAAATTTGTTAGGAATCCAGTACGTTTGTAATTTTGTTACCGTTTGATAAAAAGACTGAAAATAATCTCACAAATTGATAGACCGTTTGTTGCCCAAACAACAGTATTAAAGCACCATAGGCCTAGATTAAGACCTGTTGCTGCTATAGTGCACATAAATTAATTTAGGCTACCAAAATAATGACGTGCTAATGTCACTGATTATTCATTTGACTCTTAAACGAGAACATAAAGAGTAAGAACGACAGACAGAAAAATATTATATAGAGATAAAAAATTTAATATTCAGTTTGATTAGCAAATGCGGCAGCACAATATCCATGGATATATCCACAGAATGACTGAAGTCGAATATCCACATGATATATCCATGGATATCCATATCCACGGCAAGCCTGGTTTTAGTTACACATGCCAAAAGTGAACGTTGCGCAAACTAATCTATAATTATATTTAACAGAGGGATGTATCACTCTGAACTGCAATTGACTGTGACGTCATATAGAGTTTATAGACGTCATCACCATGGTGATGCATCATCAACATCTTTATAGCTAGCGGTAACGCTGCAGCGTAGTATGCTGCATGCAGTGCTGTGTATCAAGGCCACAGACCGAGATGAGGCCCGAAGGGCCAAAAATTGAGATCGCAGGCCGATAATATGGCAAAGATCAAGCGGACAGGGAGCGTAGCACAGCAGCTATAAATGACTTCCCATCACTATTTTCACCACATGCTTACATTATCAATCAAACGATATTCCACAAAATCAGTTTAAATCATGTCCCAATACTTAATTATCTATCATTACTAAAATACTGATTACAATTAATGCACAGCGTGAGGCTTTGGCTGAACACTTCACATTGCATAATGATGATCACGATGAGTTTCATACTTTCTATCTAATAACTATGTTTTAATATTCTTCCTGCCACACTGTTCTAAACACAAACAGCCTAAACATCTACCAGATCACAAAAACCAAAATAAAAAAAACAAGACACAATTGAGATTTACTCACGCTGTCGTGGTTTGAACTCATAGACTTTGTAAGGATCTGTATCCTCAGCGCATGTGCGTCTCTCGCTCTTACACTCAACAATGTCTGTGGCTTTGTTCAGAGCACATCGAAGCCTTGTCTTCCAGCTTACCCAATCCTGCTGATCAATGCCCTCACGATATCGACCAGTGTGGATAGCC
>Ga0056128_1002902_pt1 | contig 20657 bp, 15 predicted proteins | sample WorMetLIZISLAND2_FD_71113 | JGI IMG/M metagenome (GOLD analysis project Ga0056128, IMG submission 71113) | Marine gutless worms symbiont microbial communities from Max Planck institute for Marine Microbiology, Germany - Olavius geniculatus... ... | reverse complement strand
GGCCCGAGGTAGCTAACCCCCTACCCCACCCTCTCGACGGGCCTGAGTGTAAATTGGCCGTTAAAAACGTCGACGCGAACGGTTGGATGTAATAAACGTTTTTTACGTTTTTTTTTATTCTGGCCACGTTTTACGTTTTGATGTTTTTTTCTCAACGTTTTTTCTATATTTTTACAAACTTTGTTGAAAATTCCATCAATAACGTTGAAGAGTACTTTTAAAGCCGCAGAAAAGTATTACTAAATTACAGTGGTGGTAGTCTACTTACTTAGTCTAAAGATACTTCTTCTTGTCACCACACAGTTAAATTAAAATTGAATAAGATTATCTCTCTTTCTGTTGTTTTATCTATACTGCACCTACAGCATTAAGTTTTAGGCAATGAATTAATTTTTTTATTAGAGTTTTTTAAAAACTTTTTTACATTTCTTTCACTTTATTGACGTTTCTTAACGTTTTAAAACAAATTTCTAAATTTTTTTCACATCTACCTTGCCGACTTCGTGGTCGAGCAGCAGCAGTTGTAAGCACTGTTCGAGGCGGATGCGCCTCTGCAGCCAGAGTTCCTCCAGATGTCGTCTGCGGTCCTGAAGCAGTTCCAGCAAGTGTTCGATGCCGTAGCAGGCCGCGGTGGTCGCGTGTCGGTTCTGTACGTCGGCGTGCACTCCCATCTCACGGATACGATCCAGCAGAAGCTGGCCTTCCTGCAGTGTAGACATGGACGCCTCCAGGATCGCTGCACAACAACAGCCGATCAAACAATCAATTAACAGCTATAACCACTTACAACAACAACAAGACCAGCTGTCGCTAGGATAACCGACCGTACTGGTTGTCAGTGACCTTTAAGGTCATCTTAGGTCAATGATTTTCCCTTTATCTGGAAGGGCGTATGTCATCCACGGTAGGTAATATTAGCGATTAATAGTAACCTTGGCCACATCTCTCACCGTTTTCAAGATACGGCCACTTATAACTTGAAACTTTCTATTGAAAATTGCAGCCAAACAGCTGCAGATGGAGAAATGGTTACTACTGACATTCTATAGGAAGTCGACAGCACCCTGTCCGCTGGTACCATCGCCGACCCCCTACGACTTACCGTTTAGCCACAATACATCCGTGACCGACAGACGGACGGACGACAACCATGCCATAGCTCGACCGTTAGGCCTACTTAAGTACGCTCGGCGGTTTGGGTTAGTTGGCAACGTTGTTGGTCGCATCAACGAAGTTAATCAACACCAGGTCCGGTTAGTACTTGGATGGGTGACCATCCCAGTATGTAACCAGCCACTCAGGTCAACTCAGCCTGGCCATCCCTCCGTGGGTAGGCGCAATGAGTTCCAGCGATCAACGCTGCTCTTAAACATTATGGCTTAAAAACTTTACTTTACTTTACATACAACAAGAAACTCAGCTACCGCTTAGAGAGCAGGGCGTCAGCATAGTTCATTGATTTCATCAAAATTCTACTCTCGAGCATTGGATATTTGTGTTTAATTATACGTTACGTATCGGATTCTTATAGGCCAAAATTCATGGCAACCGTTAGTCTACAACAATAGCACGTAAATGTCATGTAGTTTAAATTACCCCTGCATATATCCGCCGAGTTAATGTGAATCCACTGAAAGTGAAACCGAAAGCAATAAACGACGACGTACTTTTCTTCATGTCCTGGTGTTGCTGAAGCAAGTCCCGCGCTGTGTTGACGTCGTGCGCGAGGCTTACCGTGGAAAAATGCTCCTTGGCGCGCTCCATCTTTCGAGAAAACTAATAACGATACACAAAAACAAAATTTGAAATAAAACAACGTTATCATCATCAGTAACGGTTGCAGCAACATCCACTAACGTCGTGGCAAAGAGCGGGGGGGAGAAATTTCCCATCCGTCAAAATTTTTGCCGATTGGAAAATATTCTTATTTTAAAATTTTTCCCAAAGATGCTAAATTTGAGCTGAAAATTTCCAATTCTGAGAGAACTGTAATGTCGGAATAGAAATTATAAGCGCCCATATTTTGTTGACGGAAATTTGCTGTTGGAATCTGTTGGAACGCTTTAACTTCCTGACCACAACGTTTGTGACCGCAACCGATTATCACAGTAAACTGCTAGTCCTCTATATGTACCCTTTCGGAGTAGTTGTTCGGTTCGTTCATGTCCATTATATAAAGTTCGTTAAAGTTGTTAGTGACGTCATCTACTCTATTAACAGGTGAAAACAGGATGCTTCCTGGAAAAAAAAATGAAAGGAGATTTTTCCCGTAAAAATCATTAAAAACAGTCACTATTGCATGGATATAAACGACAAAAATGCCGCTATGTGACGCGGTTTAAGAGCCCAAAATTTTTGCGGCCCGGACCCTATTGGTGGAACTCTTTGGGTAGACTTTCTTCGGGGAAAGAAAGAAAAAGTGGAAAGAAAAAAAAAGATAATTAAAGGAAAGAGAAAAACCGAGAAAAGAAGAGCAGGAGAAAGAAAAGAGGATGGTGCAAGGGGACGGTTGCTTCCTGGCCCTGAGCTGAAAGGGAATAGACGCCGCCAGAGAAGAGTCGAAGAGACAAAAGCAAGAAGCAAAGTTTAGGCCCATAAAGAAAACTCTGGCGGTCTGACCTCCAGGGCACTTTGGTGGAAGTTGATGCTCTGGTCAAGCAGCATCTTGCGGTAGTCGAGCTGTTTGTTGAGGTCCACCCAGGCCTCGCTGAGCGACTGCGCCATTGCCGCGTAGACCTCTTGGTAGGACTTGTTCTGAATGGCCAGGTCATCGGCTCGAGCTAAAAGCTCTGTCACGTCGCGTTGCTTCATCTGCGCACAAGATCAGCATCATACTACCAGTGTTTGAATTGTCGGGTGAGGTTGGGGGGTTAAACCCCCAACTTTTTTCCCAACCCCCCTAACACACTGTGTATTATGCACTGGGGGGTCAGCTATATACTATATACATATGATTTACATCACAATTTTGGTTGGACTTTGACCGTCGAAAAGTTCAATCCGCAGCTAGTTTTTCATAATTCAAACACTGATTACTACTACTAGAAAAGACTCCACACTACGTACGTTGCGGGAGTTATCGACCTTGGTAGTATCAGCGGGGAAAAACCCGGCAATTCAACCCCCCGCTTTCAGGCTGCTCGTGGGGGAGGCAGGGGGCAAGATGGGGGTGCATGTACCTAAGGCCAAGTGATTCAAATGCCGCAGTCGGGGTACGCTACCGTGCAACACAGAGGGCGCCAGAGAGGTACGATAGACAGGCAAAGAGACAAACTGACAAACTGACGAACTTTCCGCGCATTATAATAAGAATGTTCTTTCTGATATTACTTTTTTATTTTTTGTTTTGTTTTGTGATAAACCCCGGTAAGCCTACTAAAGATCGCAGATGTTAATTTGTTAAAACATCTACAATTGAAAGTGAATCCTTGAATAATCAGAGGTTCAGATCTTGAGATGTTAAGTCCTCGAGGCCAAGTTGATCTTGAGGCAAAACTTTTGCCTTGGCCCCAGTCTCTGTCTCAAAACCATAGCCACGGCCTAACACATGGCATTATGCATTTGGCCATGGCTTGGCATCGGTCGCAGTGCGTTGGCCTCGTCAACACCGTAAAACTTCTGGCTTACGACATTGTTGCCACTTTTACTATAGTTCTACCTTTAACTTCGTCTTGGCCTCGGCCTTGAACAACTGGCCTCGGCCTCGACCTCCGCCTCGTGGTTCTGGCCATGGCCTTGTTTTCGGCCTCGGGAGTTTGGATTCGTTTAACATCTTCGTCGATGTCAGTAAAACTCTGGTTGACCGCAACGCACATGAAGCACTGGATAATAGCTGACAGCCAGACAGCCAGACAGACAGACAGACAGACAGACAGTTGTTAAAGTAGAAACGAGATAATTTAATGCGGATCACTAGAGGCATGATAAAAGACTATTATGATGTAGGCTATCGGTCTATATTGTCGACTCAAAAGCGAAAGAAATTCCAAGGTAAAAATCCAACGCTCCCGAGGTTTCCAACGCTACCGGTAGAAGAGTCTTCAAGACACGATTGTTGCCTGTAGGCCTTATTTGGATTCTAGGCAGCAACACCCGCCAGGTTCAAGTTCAAGTTTACGATAAAAAAACTAGCACGACGGAGTGCACATGGTGGACCAAAAAATAGCATCTTTTTGTTATTTGAATTTCCTCTTGCTCTCTCTGTCTTGTTAGGTACATAATATTTACTGCCGGCGGAAACAATAGCGGTATTGCTTTCAGAATCGTCGCCATTTTTTTCTCCTTCGCTCCCCAACTTCAACTCCTAGATCCGCCTATGTATGGCTGTCATTGCTGCACTGGAAAATAAATACAGAAAAAAGTACAATGTATACGGTAGTGATAAATAGCCAAAGAGATTCCAATAAGTACCTCTTTATATTATAGGCTGAACTTCTTTGGTAATGGCACAGGCGCATCGAGCATTAAGGTGCGCGGGGCGATGATAATTCATCGGATAAACGCATGCACGAATGGAATGCCGAGTTACAAGCAAAACTACACTGCCGAATCGGCGGACTTCTATAGCCGCTATGCGGTGCTAAAAAAGCGTCGATGACGAAGACACGCCAACAGAGTGATGTATGGCATGCTATGCAGTTTTCCCTGCAAGTCGAGACATTTTTGGAGCACCACGCACTATATCAACGATCCTGGCATCCATTGGCGTTTTCATGTCGTGGAGAGAAGTGCACATTGGGAAGGGTGCAGCCCAAAGGTACGGGATTGGCGACGGATTGTCTCCAACGGGGTCTTGGGTGGGAGCCCTGGTAGAAATGCGGAAGCCCCTACAAGCTAATCTGTAACATCAAATTTACGTTTCTAAGAATTCGCTCACTCACACATTATCACCCTCCTAAGAAATTAAATAATTCAGCAGCAACGTAGGCCCTATATAACGTGCTTTATCTGAAATCTTCGTGCAGTCTGCTATGGTACTACCCTCGGTAGAGATTGTGAACTCACCAGATTTCAGCTATACGCGAATCTCAGGATCGAGTTTGGGACGATTGGGAAAACCTGGACTACAACAATGTCCCTGTTACAAGACTGGAGCCCTGCCCTATATTTTACAGTGTCGGAAAATTACCTCTTGTCGGAAAGTTTTCTTTCAAAAAACTACACAATTCCAGGCTGGAAATCCTACACTTCTGGGCGGGATTTAGAGCCAAAATTGAAATGTTGAGCACCACGACATAATTTCCTTTGTTCGAAATTTATTGCTGGACTGTGTCGAATAATTGCAATCGAAAACTACATGGTTACCCTCCCATCTCATCTCTAACTTTGAACCCACGCCGCCGAAGGCGCCCGCAGCGAGTAGCGACGCTAAAAGTCGGCATTGCTGCTCTAGCTATTTAGGCCTATAGCTGCTACCGATGCTACCAACAAAACAGAGTCTGGAAGCTGGCGCCGTAATATTTCAGTAACCCGACGTTCGTACGTCACGTCGTCGGCAGCTGGGCAGACGGCAGAGCAGGCGCCAGGAAGGCAAAGAGCGCGCAGCGCCCGCAGCTCGACAGCAAAGCTCGGACTGTTGTGTGTGCGGCTGCCTACCGTAACTTTGTGAGGTTGTTTAATAGTGTTTACACGATCGATCAAACATCGAGCAGCTAGCTGGACGTTCTATGATAACTAGCATGCTAATTAGGAGGGCGGACGAGTTGTAATTGGAAGGCCTATATAACACGTGATCAGCTGTGTTCTAAGAGCCTAAGCCTAGGCCTACATTTTAGCCAGGGGCGGGGTTCCAATAGGCCTGCTTGAGCCAGCTCGACGTTTGCTCGACGTCTGCTCGATGTTTGCTCAACACCCTATAAGGTGCCCACAAAGCGACGTAACTGAACGGAAATAAACTGACACGGTTTGGTTTTCAACGAACTGACCAATGGGCAAGCAGTAATGCATTACAGTAGGTACCGTTTAACAGCGTCGGTGGCCTACGTGACTACAGACAAGTACCCGTCAGTTAATGAATAATGAGCTCGCCCTGCTTTCCCTCTGCTCACTTCGTCAAAAACTAAACCGTGTCAGTTCAGTTCAGTTACGTCGCTCTGTGCGCGCCTTTACGCGACGTCTTCGATAACATTATTTCCGAGTTTCGCTCGCCATGAATGCCATCTATGCAAAATATACAAATGACGACAGAACAGCACTTAACGTACTTTCGGAATCCTGACGTGCTGCCACTTTTTCTTTTAACCTTAGAGTCTTGCATTGTATAGTCTGTATAGACGAATCGCTTTTCATTTCTGCTTGTTACTGCCAATTTCCGATTATTAAAGTTTTGGGCATACTGGTAGAAGACAACGTCAAGGTCAAGGCCAAAGTCACTGCTGTTTGCCTCGATGCGCCTTGATCGAGAAAGAGAACAAGTCATCGAGGACATATTACAGTAGTTGTTGTTGTAAGCCTATTTACAGTGTGTCTGCAAAAAGTGTCCCCCTCTATACTTAATCTTTTTATCTCTCACCATAGTGTCTGAAGTGGTATAAGTGCCCATAATCTCACTCCACTCAAGCGTGAGCTCAGACAGCGCCTCGTCTCAAAACAAGGACATGAAATAAGTACGTTTTCAAGTTTCAACATGGTTTAATGTGTATACGTCGTTACCCTCGTGTAATAAATACACTGTAATCCGTGTTGAAACAACACAGTTCACCCTTTTTCCAGCTTTTGGATACCTTGCAGCTGACACCAATCCGCTCCGATATGCAGGCCCTTTGAGAACCAAAGCGGGGCCTAAAAACATTCTCGTGGGGCCCTTACTGGGTGCTATCTGAGAAGGGGGCTGTCCCCCAGAAAAATTTTGAATTTATCCCACCGTGGCATAAGCCAAAAATGTTCCCTGTATTCGATAGCCTCTTCATGGGGTCCCTGTTCGGCCAAACATGAAATACAATGCTGAAATCCGTCCTTAAACTGTTTACTGAATTGCTATCAGTTGCGCGAATACAACAAGGAACAGCCTAGTCCGATTTGATGAAAAAAATCGACACAGAATATAACCGACTGACGTAAGCCCAATTCAGACGGTTAGTTTCGCTGTCGAACATATTATAGCAGATATATATTTTTTCAGCGATGGCGAAGCCACCAAACGTCACGGGGCCCCGGAAAAAATTTTCCGCCTCTCCCCTCCCCCGTCTCGACGGGCCTGCCGTTATGTTGTTTCGTCTGCTGTTTACCACGGCGTTGGCATCAGCTCTATCCAAGGCCTTGCCGCAGCGCCGGCGTCGGCTAAACTTAGTATGCGATACCAGACGCACACAGGAACGAATTCGAGGCACTCCTAGGCGCAACCTACCACGTACCAAGTGCCCCTCCCCCACGCAGCCCTCCCTCTGCGATTACAAGGTATGGGATGTGCAGTTGCAGAATTCCAACAGCCGCCGACTCGACACGACCGGGTTATTGCTAGGAGGTGTGCGCTCTGCCTGAAGACGTGGCGCATCGCCGGCCTCGTAACGAAAATTCGAGTGCTGATTTTGTTTCCGATCCACAATAAAGTCGCTAAACAGAGTGAACTCCCACGCTACGGACGTTCGCCTATATATGCGTGGGTGGAGATCTTCAATTGATCAATCATGAAGTGACGGAAGTGTCGCCTTAACAGCATGCTGTCCGGAGGCCCTTCGAGAGCCACAGCGGGGCCGGGGGAAACATTCTTGTGAGGCCCCTATGTTTTCTGTCAGTCTGTGTGCAATAAATAATTCTGATCCAGAAACTGCGTTTTTCGTTTTGCATAGAGCTTGAATTGAATGTTGCTTGTTTTCAAAATCAAGGCTTAGTGATGCATGTATTAAGTATAAAATTGTGTTGTTTTGTTCTATGTTATTTTTTTTGCTAGAGTTTTTTGTAGGCCTATGCCTACTGCATGACGTCCAGATTTTGTACACCGACTTCCAAATTTTGAGCTTGGAAGTCGTGACGTCTTGAAAATTCAGCTCTATTGAAAACTCTGCGCTAGACTGTGTAAGCCAGTCTGTCTGGATAGGCAAAAAGTTTGCAGCCTATTTTCGGCCACCCTGTATTGTGCGACGTGCGGCGTTACTTACGTTGAGTTTAGTGAGCAGTTCGTCGTGTTCTCGTCGCAGTTGTTTCGCTTCTTCCAGCGTCGCACCGACCTCCATCAGATCCGGTTCCATCTGTTGGATTCGCACCCGTATCCACTCGTGACTCTGTACGCAGTCAACCAATCGATCAGTTAGTCAAAGAATAAATCACACAAATTTTTTGACGGAATATATAGAGTGGGCCAAAAAATAACCCAACTTGTTTTTGTCAGAACTTTGCCAAATTTTCACTAAATTTGGTAATTTTTACGCGCGAGAGCTAGCTAGCACGTATTAGCTATGGTAATTATGTCTGTCTGTCCGTCTGTCCGTCCGTCAGTCACGACCCGGTACCGTTTCAAAACCAGTAGAGATAGAGACTTCGGGTTTTCATTATATAATGTTTAGTGTCTCTAGTAATTTATGACAAAATTTCATGCCACTGGGTGAAAGGGGTCCCCACGAACGATGGGGCGAAAGAGGGGCACCCCTCCTAAAAGACGTTATTCTACCGCTATTGGCTCGTCTAACGTGAAAATGGTTGCATATATAGGCACAGACATGCCGCTTATCATAACATCATAACCCCTAGGTATAGGCCTACAAGAAAACTCAAGCAAAAAAATAACAACGAGCTTCTTAGAAATGTCAACATCGATGACCTTGAATGACCTTGAACTCCCAAAATAGGGGGTTTTAGTGAATTTTTCGCGATTTTTGGCTGGAAGTTTGCTGGACGTTTGCTGGATCGTGTAAACACCCCATAATGCTTCGCGCATTTTTGCTATCGTCTAAGCGCCTGTCCGTCCGTCCGTCCTCATGTGTGGTCACACTCTGGAGCTTTATAAAAACCGTGCTAGCTAGGATCACCGTGGGCTGCCACAAGGACTCAAGTTTTTTTGTGACAAAATTCCGTGCTGTTGGGTGAGGCGAAACGCAAACACTGAACAGTTTAAATTTAAAGCGATGGCTAAATACGTTTGATCGAGACTGCGGCGCACTGCGACATTAATTGTTTGATGGCACCGGTACACTTACTTACTTACTTAGCTTTGCGTTCACGGGTATGGATGGAAGGCTATTATACTCATTAGGCCTATAGTGCGTCAGCGAATTCCTGGCATCTTCTGCTAGTGTTGCACGCGTGTGCAGCAGCAGCAGCAGCAGCAGCAGTAGTTCAGCATCCCACGCACACTCGCAGACTCGCGGACAGACAGAGACAGCAGGAGTTTTCTCTGACTCATCTTCCATCGTTGCCAAGCAGCCGTACTGACGTACGTGATGGAACCAGCCAGAAAATCATCATGCTCATCATTCATCCTTCATCCACCGTGATTCCTTATCTGAGATTACTTATAGGGTGTTTACATGATCGAGCAAACATTGAGCAGCTAGCTCGACGTTTTATGGTAATTAGCAGCAGTGGGCGGGAGAGTGGGCGGGTTGTAATTGGAAGGCGTATATAACACGTGATCAGCTGTAGGCTAAGAGCCTAAGCCTAGGCCTACATTTGAGCCAAGGGCGGGGACCGCGGGATTCCAATAAACCTGTTTGAGCCAGCTTGATGTTTGCTCGACGTTTGCTCGATGTTTGCTCGATCGTGTAAACACCCTATTACAGACTATAGAGTCATCGTCAGCTTATTCAACGAATGTGAATGCACTAAGACACTGCCGAGAAAAAGTTCCACGGGTGTTTTGCAACTAGAAGAAGTGGCTAATAAAATACAGGCTTAATGATTGAATGTTTAGAATAAATGCAGTATTGCAGCCTAAAGGCTGGACTGGGACAATTGGCAATACAAAAATATGGCAGATAATACAAAGTTAGTAGAACGTTGAATAAAACTTCGAATGATCCGTTTGGTATAAATTATCACATGAAACGTAATTTCGATATTGCGACAAAAATATAATATACCCAAGAATTTGATACAACCATCTTTGTTTTAGTGGTCAAATGTGTTTTATTTTTTACAAATAACATCAAGACCAAAATTGTGATTGAGTCCTCGCTTTATTTTTGTCTTCCAGGCGCCTAGAAACCAAGATCTTGTTCTCGAGAACTACTGTACATCACTGCCCATATCTACACTCTGCCTTATAAAAAAAAATTCCGATCAGGGGGGACTTTGTGTAGCCTGTAGCCTATGACATGATATTATTCAAGGCCACACGAGTGTCCTTGCTAGATGACCAACGAAGTGCACCAGTGCGACATACGTAGCCTACATCCTACTGACAGACGGACGGACGGACAGACCGACCGATGGCAATGTCTGTCGCAATATCGTCGTTGCTTTCAACGATTCCGCAATCCGCCTAATAATGGAAACTCTTAATTATGATAATTTTCTATAGGCGTTAATTTAGCCGATGCGGTCGCCGATAGGACACCGTTGAAACTCGATCTTCCGGCGAAAGCAAGCAAAAATTAGGCCTACAGCTCGCTTGTACGATAACATAAAATTGATGTATAGAGATAAAACTGTTTCGACGTTTTATCACGTAAACCTATGTATCTACACACCGAATATGTTGCAAAACGGCAGCCCATGCACAAGTACGTGGATGGATATTCTTAGCAACTTGCAAGCGATGCGAAAGTGCAAAACGTGTTCGGCGCAGCGTTGGCGGCCCGCCCAAGCTTAGGCGGCAAGATGCTTCTAGGTGATTTCAGCGGCTGCGCAGATGGACCTAAGCATCTCTGCCCCGTCTCTGCTTGCTTGCTTCCATATTCCCGCTGCAACTATTTTCCACCGTTTCCGTCCGTGCACTTCTTAAATGTCTCCCACGTGCTCTGCTATTTGACGGTATATATGCTACAATAATAATTATTGTCATATTTCGCCACGTTCCAAACTGAACTAATTAAATGGGTGACTGAGTGACTAAAGTAAAAAACCGTTAAAATAGGAAAACTGTAACTTGTTGGTTTTGGGTGTTTGTCACTTTTCGCGCTTAGTAATCAAACAAATACACTCGCGTTTTCAGCATTAGACAGGCTTATATTAAAATTATAATCGCCACGCACAATTACTGTGGCTAAAATGCCGTTATTAGCGTTTCCCTTAGCGTTCTCCTGCATATTTCGGAAATCCCATATAAGGTAGAAAAACGCTCAAAACTACGCAAACACTGAAGGTGGTAGATAAACAATAAATAACACGAAAAGGTTTTACAACTTTTAAACACAGCGACCAAACTTCTTATCAAGATATCACGTGTCAGATTTGTCCATGGATCACTTGGCCCAACCTGACCCACAAAAAGTACAACAATAGACCTACGTCCCGACCCCATTATACCCCGTGTCTCAAAAAACGGGGCCACTTTTATTTTTTTGAATAGCTCCGTAAAACACTAACCGATTCTCATAATTTTTGGCACGCATGATCGCGAAGAAACTTGACGTAAACGGCTGTAGTTTAGCCCACCTCACGTTAATACTGTCGCTACTTGAAGATGGAGTATGAGGAGGGGTGTTCACTCCCCCGTAAAATAAAGTGATTTTGTGCATTTTTGCCATTATTTTGAGTGAATGAGTAGGTTACTAGGGCAGAGGAGGGAGAGAGGCACGTGCCCCCAGTGCCCCCCTTCCCTATGGCTACGTCAGTGCGCAGGACGTACTTTGAGAATGGCGAGGACGATCTTTGCCTTGCCCGCCTGCACGGCAACGGTCGTGATCGTCGTCGTCGGCGCCAGCTGCTCGCCGAGCTCCGAAAACCCGACATCCATGGCGACCTCGCTGACGCCGGCTTGCCGGTGTTGGATACCTCCCTCGCCGTCGACTATCCCGTCCACCACCGGGCCGTCAGCAGCCGGCTGCGGCCTTCGACTCATCGCCGACGTTACCTATAAGCACCGGTCACCGCGTATCGCACGTGATTCAATACCGATTTCGGCACCAACGGCGTTTAAGGCCATTTTTTTGTCCGGGTGTTAAAAGCGCGGAGCATTGTGGCCAACTGTTAAATTGCGCCTCCGAAGTCATCTTACTTACTTTCTTGCTTACTTAGCAGCAATTTCATTTGCTTACTTATAAAGCACAAACACCAACCGGTTAAAATTTGCGGCGTTAAATTAAGATCAGCAAGACGTGCTAAGTTTATTCGGAACCTTAGAAATAGTCCTAACACGTACGTGACACGAAAATCATTTACGTTATACAGAATACAAAAAGCACTAGCGATAAATCATAAAGAGCCGATTGTATAAACTGCACTCAACAGTCGAGTCTACATAACTCGCCAATATGAGTAGATTTGGCGGGGGAAAAACCTGCAAATATAGGCCTACAATTTGGCACAGTTCCGCTAAAGCCCCAATTTCATCACGCTGACTTTGCGAAACAAAGTCCGGGGACACAAATCACGAAATAGTCGTCGCCGTGGCTGCAATGCCTAGCAGGAATCACGTTGGTGCCGAAATCAATTAGGCCTAGCATGCGCGAATAGTATGCCTACCGGTCGCTCCTCCCGACCTGCGCGCGCGATCACACACTTCCAGAACGGAACGTCGTGACGTCAGTTTACGTTGTTTCCGGTTCTTCCCGTTCGTTGTGGTTGGTCGTCGACCTGGCGGACAAGAGGAAGTTGTTCCTGCGAGTCGCGCGATACGAAAAAGCGCCGCCAGACGGCGCGGCGCACACACCTCTAGACGCTCGGCTCTGTTCGCGTCCAACTGCATGACGGCTGCACTGCCGGTAAATCTTCGTCGGACCAGCCGGAGATGTGCGGATCTTTAAAGTTTTGAGTCCGCGTCAGTACACAGATTTTGATCAAGGATCTGCCGTCAGTCCGCGTCCGCACCGAATAGACCTAGACCTCTTAGTACGTAAGGTAAGGTAAGCCACTAGGCCTACGTCTAGGCCTATAGCAGATTGCAATTTCCCAGTTAGAGTGCTACAGTGCTGTGCGCATCTCAACACATTCACTTCTTTCTGTTTTCAACTTTAATATTAGGAAAAATACACTCGTCATGGAACAATCCGCGTCAGTCCGCATTCGCAAAAAATTCTGCGGATCAGCGTCCGTGAACTGACGTGTCCGCAGTCTGTCCACACATCTCAGGGACCAGTCTCTCGGTTGCCCTTCTGCTTGTTGCTCAGACGCCTGCCGCTCAGCTTGGGCTAGCCGCTACCTCTACCAGCACTAAGGTGTGGAGTATTCCCCAATGCCGAGTCGTATCTTGGCTTATATATAGATGCCAGGAGAGACGTGCAAGCAACGCCGAAGTCGCCAGCTTCCGGTGGCAAAGCCAGAATGTGAATTGGGAGCCTCCCCTCCCTTTCTTTTTTCACGTCTTCCCATTGTCTCCCCTTTTCTTCACTTAGAAGTAGGACCACTCAAATCTAGATGAGATCTGGTGAGCGCTGTGAGCTAGAAATCGAATTTGGTGCATTACATGTATATCTGAAATATGAGATTTGGTAGCAACAAATTTTAATTTTCCTCAGAATAAGATATCATATTTAGTGCAGATAAAAGCTCTCCGAGAATTTGGGATAGGAGGGTTAGATTTCGTGCCCCCTGTCTACGCCACCGACGGCTACAACGCCCGATCTTCAACTTCCCGCAATACTCCTCCATCACGATTCACGATGCGTCCAGAAATTGGCGGCAAGGTACAGTTTGATGAAAGGAGTAGAAGGTTGCTGGAAAGAGAGTGACCAGCGTAAAAATCGTCGCTGTGTTCAGGAGCTTCTTATCTTAACCGTATCAACAGATCGAGCTTTGGTAGAAAAAAACTAAGTAAGTAAGTAATTTATGTAAAGTGTTAACTGTAACTTCCTCGAACGCGCTTTGTGTGCTAGTAGAACGAAAAGTAAAAAATCTTTTAAATGACGTCTATATGTGCTGCATTTAAGAATGTTCGAAAAAGCGTTCCAAGAAAAACGACATCGACGAGTTTACTCAAAAAAGTCTAATTCGTTTGAACACGAAGATATGCCATTGTGCCTTATCTCAGCATAGCTACGCAGAGTTATTGTTCAAACTGAAGTTTAGCGAAATTACAAGAAAAGATACACTCAGAAAATTCAGTCCGTTTTCCAGGAATGCCGACACCCCCGCGGAGTTAACGCCAAAGTGGACTCGTCCGACCGGGAACAGAGTTACAAGTAATCGTTGCTTGGAAGTTGGTGCTTGCTGCAGCACTTGCTTGCGGACGGCTAGCTGGCCGGCCGGCTGGCGATAACTTTTGCGGCTGCATCAGCCGGCCAGCTATGGTCACGTGACATCCGCCTGGCAGCCGGCGGCGCCGACGCCAAATTTGGTACGCGCTGTAAGCAGATATAGCGGCCGGCTGCCAGCCGCTGAATCCGCCGTAGGGATGAGGATGCTGCAGGCGCCGATAGAGCTCTGCAAAGCATGCATCTCGGCCGCGAATACCAGAGATGTGCGGATCGCGAAATTTTGAGTTCGCGTCAGTCCGCGGATTTTGACCAATGATCCACGTCCGCGTTTGTCTTCGCAGTAAGAGAAAACATTGGATCGGCCGTCGGTCCGCGTTCGCACAGAACAGACCTAGTTTTTAGGCCTAGTAGGCCTACATAAGGTAGACCACTGGGCTTATAGCACTAGATTACAGTTAAGGTATATTAACAAAATAACAACAGCAAAGCATTTTGCTAAACAAGAAAGAAATTATCAACTTTTTCCAAAGTCCATTAGCAGCTCTTTTGAAAAAAACACACATGTCACGGAGCAGAATCCGCGTCAGTCGGCGTCCGCAAAAAAAATTCTGCGGATCTGCGTCCGCAGTCCACACATCTCTGGCAAATACTGTAGTGGAGAGTTTTGTGAATGCCAGACTGCCAGAGAGAGAGTGGAGACTGGAGAGTGACTGCTGGCTGTTACTAGCTACTATAATGTTCTTCATGTTTACCAGACCGTATGGACTGCCGATCCGCCAGCGCAAATGCCGGTTTTCGTTTGTTACCTAGGCGCGGACGGCTAGCTAACATCCGGCTTTGCAATAGGCCCTAGTAATGATAATAATGTGATAGGTGTTTGCTTGTTTTTGCAAATAAATATTGCTGTTGTTGTTGCTGCTGCTGGCTTACAAATTAATTAACAGATAATGGTGAAGGCATGATACGAGATATGAATTCAATATCTCAGAAATAGCCGAGTCACAGTTACTACTAGGGGGCTTACACAATCAGGCCTGCTTACTTGAAACAGAACTTTGTTAGTGTAAGAATTAATGACCTCTTCAAGCTCAAAGTGATCTTCATGCAATCTACCGCCGTGACGACACCACCTGCAGTCTAAAGGAATCCCGTACTCAGTAAAACATAAGGTCCAGAGCTAAACTCTACTTCAAGGCATGAAGTCAGCACACAGGTGATGTAGTGACCTCGAGCCTGGGGTAAGTTGCTAAAGGTCACTTTAAAGGTCATTCATCTACTGTCAAAGTTAGACTTTTTTTCTCATTATATTGCTACACATAGGCGACGACAGAGAGGGGGGGGGTAAGAGAAGGGGCGACAACCGCCCCTCGTGCCCTTGCTTTTGTCCCCGGCTGCTCCCGGGAAATATTTTGATGGCGATAAAGTGTCCTCTGGTAACCATACACATTACACATGCGAATGTGTGACTGATTAAACGTCATTTTGCAAGACAACACTGATATCTGTGATTGTTTTGCGTTTTCAAATATTATATCCCTAATACGCCTTAGGGATGAATTATTGACACAACTTACACTCAATTGAAAAATCAAGATTTCTTTGCGGGGGAGCAGCTAAAATCTATAAGGCCTATTTTTTTCGCTGGCTTCGCTCACGAGATTGATGGCCTAAAACACACAAGATACAGGCCTACCATACAGACAGAGGCCTATCCTACAGTTTGTGGTGTAGTGTGGTCACAGGTATTAGGGATATTAGGTAATGTGGTATTAGGGACCCCACGGGTAAGTTAATGCCAAGGGCCCCGCGCTGGCAAAAGACGACCCTGAACGTAGGCCTATAGCGAAATTCAACTCCGTGATGGGCCTAAATTTATTATCAGGTTACTACGTCTATCTGCAAAACAATGAAAGGCTTTATCAAGCACTTCTCGTCTGCAGCTAATGGATGGATCGATCGCCTAATAAATATGCGTGCGTGCAGCTGTTGGCGAGTTGCGACACTAAAACGATGAATTGCAGGCCTATACGTCCACATCCCGTAGGCCCCTATTTCATGTAACACGTGCGTCCTTAACAAATACGTAGAGCTTAGACATACAGGCCTTCAGTGCTAGCCTGCAGTAGCCTGAAAACGTTTTGACTACTGCGAAATACAGTTTTGACTGTTTTGAAGTGTAGTTTAGCGTTATCAGTGCCAGTACTTTGCATATTCCATGCAGTGAATATAGGCCTACACAGTGGTTCATAAAAGTACGTAAGCTTCCAACTTTCATAGCCTATTTTATACTTTCATCAAATATTAACCGACTTTCAAAATTCTTTCCCTGGCCAGATCAATGCAAAAGTGAAAAGAACTTGCTGGAGTAGAATCCCTCATCACAATCTAAGCGTTTGGTGAAAGTCAGCTTCAAAAATCAGAATACTAGAAGTCGTCTTGTAAATTACTTCCCGTTAGGCTTACTCTAAAGCTAATTATCCTACTTTGTAAAGATAGCGTGATATATTGGAATTGGATCTTAGTGATTATAGGCTATAACTGCATATAATAGGCTGCTGTATAGTGCAACTATATAGGTAAAAGAATTTCGAAAATTGGTCAATATTTGATGCAAGTGTCACGAAAAAAGCTGCAGGGCTTATAGGCCTACTTTTTGTTGAACCTTTGTGTGAAATAGCGCTATAGGGTGTGCGGATGATTATGCCTAAAATTTTTGTGATTTCGGTTGCCGTCCATTCCTTGAAACCTTGCGTCCCTAGAGTGTACATTGGCTATTCAAAATATTTTTGCAGTTTTTTTAGCTTGTCGTCAAAGTTTTACTGTAAAACTGTTTTTATCTAGTCTGCTGTGATGCAGTATCCTTACTTTTGTTTACATGAGTACTATAATCAGCATGTCAACTTGTTCTTCGTGATTGTTGTGTAAGATTACATGTCATGATATAAAAATAAAAATCATATTTTTGCTTTCCTCGTCCCTATTTTTTCACTGGCTCCAACCGGAAGCACGTATTTTTTCCAGATTTTATCAAGATGAAAACGCTGATGTACCGGACCTATGTCCACTGTCGGCTGTCAGCGAAAAAGCTGATTGGTCGGATGTTGAGTCAACTACATCGCGGTCTGCGTCAGGCAGCTAAACACGCCGTCGTCTACATGGTCTACGATCCGTACGGCTTCTACATCGGTCTCGAATATTTCTGCTGACTAATTATTATTGTCTGGTGTCCAAGATGTGGATTTCAGCCCGTTCTCAACTTGCTAGTTCGAGTTTTTTTAAATTAGCGCATTATACTACTGATGCTGATTGAAGCTGCCGCAACGACCGCAATTAACAGGATCCAGCCATGCGAGAAGCTGCATAGATACACGTAGATATTATCCAGAATTTTATGATCCAGCTGCTATAGAGATAGAGACCTAGACCTATATATTTCGGAGAGATGATCATGGTCTGCGCTACAAATGGTCGTTCGTGTTTCTCTAATAATCTTTCCATTAAACCTATTTCAACGATAGTTGTTAGGTACAGCATATTTGACCGGCATAGGCTATATGGACTGAATCAAACTGACACGGTTTAGTTTAGTTATCCATTTCGATGATTCCTATCTCACTACGAGCATTATACCTAAACTGTTAGTAGCTTTTTTGTGAATGGCGCGTGTTGTGAATGGTGGGGGAGGATGACGACATCAAATTTATTTTTAATGACGAAAATACTGCGAGTACAGTTTTTGATAGGCTATCGTAATTATCGTGTGGGCGTATATACAGCCGTTGTATCTCGCGTTATCAGCTTGCCGTGCCCGATGTACGAGCGTAGGCGGCTTCATGAACTAAGCACCAGTAACCTTTTCCGTTTTCCGCCTGTCTTATCATTTCGACCAGGCTCTTCTCGCCCCATTGAACGATATCATCGACCCATTGTTTCTTCTGACCACCTTGCCGACGTTTTCCGGGCATGATGCCCAGCATGATGTCTTTCTCTAAACTCTCGTGTCTCGTTGTATGACCGAAGTATTTCAGTTTTCGTGATTTCACTTGCCCCAACAGGCTCCTGTCTTGGTCTACCCTTCGTGAAACCTCCTCGTTCGTTACATGTTCAACGTAAGAGATGCGCATAGCACGCCTGTAACATTGCATCTCAAACGCCTCTACATTCTCGCATAATTCTTTGTTCAATGTCCATGCCTCCGAGCCGTAGCCTAAGTGACGATAGGCCAGACTAGTGCTTTGATGAGTCGAGCTTTTAGTTTATTGCTCACTGTACGTGACTTCCAAATTGGAACTAACTCGCTCAGTCTCTTTCTCGCGATTGCCAGTCTCGACTTGACCTCCTCGTCACACGACGCTTCAGAATTGAACATAGCTCCAAGATACTTGAACGACTTGGTTTCACTCGGGGTGCATCCAGCTACGGTTACAGTTATTAATTTAGGATCATCGCAACCTTTTATTACTTCAGTTTTTTGCCATTTATCTTCATGCCCAGTTCAGAAGCCGCCTCATGCAAGCGGTTGACAATGTCTTGCAACTCTTCCTCTGTGCTGGCGATTAGCACAATGTCATCAGCATACCGAAGATTGGTGATACACCTCCCACCAATCTTGAACCCTCCTTCGTATCCGTCAAGTGCTTTTCGCATCAACAACTCAGCCATCAGGAAAGAGGTAAGGGGACAGAAATTAGAATGCCCAACCACTTGTCTCACGTCACCTAGACCCCTAAGCCGCCGCCATAACCGCCGTCGCCGAATAATTTTTTTTCGGTTAGCCGCCGACGCCGAAAAAGATTTTGACTGAACCGGCTTAGTCGATATAAGATTTTACGCACAGCCGCCGTAAACTTTAATTAGCGAGCCGATACTTTTAAAAAATTCGGCTTAGGGGTCTAACGTCAACTATGATGCCCCGTCGCTGCAATTTGGCGTGCAGTTGGGGGGGAATTAATGAGGTGTTTACACGATCCAGCAAACGTCCAGTAAACTTCCAGCAAATGTATTCAAAATACACGTGCTAATGCTAAACGTTTGCTGGACGTTTGCTGGATCGTGTAAACACCCTCACAACCCATTTTCATATCAGTGGCCTATAATTGAGGAACGTAAAAAGTCTGATAAGCCTGCGAATGCTGCTACGCAGCAGCGCAGTGGCCTGGTAGGAAAGACGGGAGGAGAGCATTCGCCCCTTCCCCTAAATTTTGGGCTGTTAAAACATTGTCGAAAACTTGTGGGAAAATTTTCGTAAAATACTTTCGTTTTTAACAATAAAATTAAAGCAAAATTAAAATTTTTGAGCACTTATGATCTCCTCCGTCGGAAATTCGCAGTTGTCTGTTGAATTTCTGTTGGAAATTCAAAGTGTATGTCAGGAAATTGCAACATCTTTCCCGCTTTATTCAACCCACGACACCGCTGCGGCGATGCCCACTGCCCATTCAACGCTGACAAAAATCGTTCATGTAAATGGAAGCCTGAAAGACTGACTAGATATATTCGCCGTCGAATGTACCGCAACGCAGCAAATTGCACATAAAATTAAAAATTCGGGGATAGCATTTTTGGACGCCATCCCCTGGGCTCTGTCTCCCTGCAGACCTTGAGAAGGGGAATTGGAGAACGGGGAAAGTAAAAAATAATAGCAAAAAAGGCGGAAGAAGAAAGGATGGAGGACGAGGAAAAGAAGAAATTTCGGTTGCGCCACTATACATGGGCAAGGGTGTCGGACAATCACGGACACTCGCCCGTACGGACATATTCCCGTATGAACTATGGCCTGATACCGTAGGGGCGGACAGACGCCCGTATGGCAATTAGCGGCAATGAGCGGCGATTAGCGTCACAACGGACAGACGCCCGTACTGCCGATTTCATAGTCTAAGCTTACGCACGGTCTAGCCGCTTTAGAATTTGAGTTTTGGACAGAGTTTACTTTTTAGAAATGGTAATTCTAAGCGATTATTCTGCTATGCAGTTAGCTGCTTGGTATTAGCGTCTGTTAGACTGTTAGTTCGAAATGGAGATAGTGACAACTGTGCGAGATTGTAAAAATTGTGTTTGGATGGCTACACGTATAGCCTACTCGGAAGTCGACAAAAACCAACGTTGTGCAGTGGAAATGCACGCGAAAGAAGGCACTGGACTGCAAGGAAACAGCAGCAACAAATCTAATGGTAAGCAACGAAGACTGTATTATACTGATTATCCTACAGTTAGTAATAAAAGGCCAAACTGACTAAAAATTGTTATCTTATTTCGCTTATACTTCATTACGTCATGCTTAATTGGAGATATTGGCATCCACATTAGACGTTTACCCCGGGAACATAGAAATTCTGGCTTGAAAACCGGCGGGGCGCTAGTCCTTCACCAGTCCTCACCCAGGCATAAAGGTAGCGGTCAACGGCTTCTTCTTCGAAGAAGGCGGAT
>Ga0056128_1002900_pt1 | contig 20662 bp, 16 predicted proteins | sample WorMetLIZISLAND2_FD_71113 | JGI IMG/M metagenome (GOLD analysis project Ga0056128, IMG submission 71113) | Marine gutless worms symbiont microbial communities from Max Planck institute for Marine Microbiology, Germany - Olavius geniculatus... ... | reverse complement strand
ATAAAATAATTATTTTTATAGTATTTGAAGATTTATCATGTACCAGCATCTGGGGTCAACGTTGACCCCAGCTGGTATTCAATGTAACTGTAAGCTAAATAAAGTGAATTAATAATCAATTACATAAGTTTGTCATACGCAAATGAAATATGTGTAAAAACGTTAAAAGTCAAAAAAATTACAGAATTTTGTTGTACACGATTACGGAGAAACAACGCCGCGAAGTTGCGTCTGGGGTCAACGTTGACCCCACGGTAATAGGAGGGTTAAGTAGTGTGGTGCTGGCGTTACTGGCATGGCTCTTGTGTGATCCTCGTACTAACAATAACTGTAACTATAATGCTGTGTTTGCTAAGCTGCGGTTTGTTGTCATATTTCAATTTTTGTTCAGAACAAAATGCTGTTGTTAATGTAACCAGTAATCTATATATCTGTGTGTTATTAAAACCACCTTCTTGTCAGTGACTTAAGTTAGTAAAATTTTTTGATGGCAGTAGTCTGCCAGTAATAAATAGGTTTTATAGAAACTCAGTCTATATAGGTTATCGTTTTTTGTCTACACGGCTTTGTTTACCATATCAGTAGGCAGTCTTGTTCTCTAAAGTTGCATTTTTATGCAGTTATTATAAATGCGAGGTTTAGTACACTTTCAAGTGCAGGATTTTCTACGCGCTGGGTTGTAGGCCTACGTCGGTCGCAGAGACCGTGGCTGGGTGGCCAATTTAGTAGAAACGGCTAGGCGCTTACTTATCGCTAGTTTATTAATTACAGGCCGGGCTTATTCGTGGTCGACTCGCTATTTTTCAGCCTATTTTCTTAGGCGCATTAAGATTCTTTTTATTTTATTTTCAATTTTATTTTTTTTACTAGGACAGAGTCTTTATTGCGATTTCATGCTGTCTATGTCTCAGGCTAATCGGCAGATTGATGTTAGCATAGGAAATCAACTAATTTTAATTTTTGCTACATTTAGTTCGTTTCTTTCACACAAATAAATGGTCTTGGAGTTCCGGTGTAGTTGTGTGTAGCGCGGCTGTATGCCTGCAATCGTTCTTTCACTCGGCAGGGTGCATGGGCCAGTGTAGTGAATTCTTAGAATTGTGCATGCGACAGTTTCAGGTAATGGCGAGGTATGACGTCAGCCAGCCTCTCTGCAGGGCGTGCAGTTAATTACGTCATGCCGCAGCCGGCCGGTGATTGATTGACAAGTGTAAATCAGCGTGATCATTTATGAATGGTAGCTCTTGGGTAGGCGGTGTGCACGGACGTGTGTCATCGTTAATCCAAACATCAGGTGTTAAAATACCAGTTAAGCGGCGTTCTAGCTTAGGGTCAAAATAGCAGTTAATCAGATATTTTTTGTCCTGGCTTATAACACTAACAGTGTCGTTCTGAGTGACCTCTTTTCCTCCAGTATCATCATCAGCTCGGACTTTACTGTTAATCTTCCGAGCCATCGACTAGGCTTATTTTTTTCGTCAGGGCAGATATAAAAAATAATCTTCAGTACCAATAAAATATAAATAATCTATTCTCGTAGCCGTGTACCAGTGTTGCACCAGTTCACAGCGTCGTCTATCCAGTGTTTAGTTTTTTATAAGCGTCTCAATATTATTATTTGTTGTCATGTAAATTTATATCGTGTGGACTTTATTTCGTTTTTAGTTCTTGTGGGTCTGTGGTTGTTTATTTTTATAACCTTGTACTTTTTTTCTTTCCAAACCGGCGTGGAGTCCCTATAAAAAGCTTTAAACAGTTCGTAGTGGGCCGTAGGTACGTCAGTAGGCTGTCAGGTGAAACAGACGCGAGTCGGCGTGCTAGATCTCTGGCAGTAGGACGTCCAGGACTGTCTGCGTGGTCGGCGCCAGTGTGTCTGGGTTTGGGCGATGTGTGCTTACGTCGCGGGACCAGACAGTACGTGGGCCGAGATGGGCCAGTCCAGACAGGCCGAGTGGGTCGTGCGGGCCTATAGACGGGGCGCATGTCAGCGGCTGTCTGTCTGAGTCGAGCCGTAGTCTCACTCGCCTGCATGCCCTTTTCTGCAATCTGCGAAACTTCATTCATTCTTTTCTCCGGCTTTTCCCTTGTACAGTATTTTAGTTTATTTTTTTTACGGCGGTTAAAGCTGTCCGAATTTATTGGTTGTGACGCATTACTCCAGTATTTCGTTTAAGATTTACACTGTAAATGGCTAACTGCAGTTTTTTTTGTTCTTTCTTTTTTAGGGATTTTTGCACAATTTTTTTCTGTACCATCAAACCTATGTCAAGTAGTTAGAGCGGCATAATCAAGTTACTGGTCCGAGCGTGAGTTTGAAGGTCAGAACATTATGCCGGTCAATGATAGGGCTGTCAGTGACATTGTAGTAAAAGCTGTTGCAATTGCAATTTGTCGAACAATACTGATTTCGCGTCGTTAAATAGAACGAATATTTTATGGCGTCCGTTCAGATTTCAGTCTCGTATATTTTATATTATATATTATTATTGCTTTTGTATTAAGTCAGCTTGGTGGCTAAATATTTTATTTAGTTTTTTAAGTTCCAGCATCAACAGTTCCAATTTCCAGTTAATAAACAGTTTACAATTTGCGTTGTTTTCAGTTACGTAATATTGGCTTCGGGCTAACCATTTTTATTTGTTTTTTTTTCTGGGTGTAGGTGTAATTCTACGTGAATTTGGCTAATTGTTGCACTTTTTCTGTAGGTAATTGCTTTGTAACTATAAGTAGCTGTGAATCAAAGGTTATTAATGTTTATTCCTCTTTAGTTAGCGCATGCCGTGGCTGTTGTGGCGCGGCAGGGCGTTACGTCAGATGTCTGTCTAGTCGTCAGTTGTCGGCCGCCTTTGATCGGTTAATTGTGTGTCTGACGTCAGCCGGTCGATGTAGTTCTTGGAAACCCCTAAGTGACATTTTGTGGAAGGCGCCGATCTGTCATCGTAGTTTGGTTGTTTAATGACGTGTGACGTCACACGGCCGGCGCCGGGTTGTCCTATCTTCTTGCAGTGATGTCACCGCTATACTTTACGCGAGCGAAAAATTGATTTATGCTGGTTATTGATTTGTTCTGCGCGAGTGATTGACAGCTCGGTTAGCGCTCATTCACTGCGCACTATGTATGGTTATTAATTGTTGCTACGTCGATGATTGACAGCTCAAACACTCGGTGCTACCATAAAGCCGTATTGTCTAGATCTTTTTAATTTAATAGTCTTGTGTCGTTGTCCTTTGGCTTTGGTTGTTTTACAACTGTATTTGCTTTGCAGGTGGTTTACATTCTTCTTCAGCGATGCTTTTGTCTTACCCGTCAATCACCTGTAGATGTTCAAACAATGGTTTTGTCAATCCATTCACGAACTTTATCACACAAAAATCACACACACAATCAACAGCGTCGTTTTCCATTCACAACAATTTGATAATGTGTCATTGTCAGTATTACGGTATATCACATTATGGAAGCCAGTCAAGGCTGGATTAGCCTACTGTGGTATATCATTCTTGTCGTTGGATTTAACCTATTATCTGTTTAGTTTTTTTTCTAACGGTGAATACTTTCGAAATCTAGTACAGCGTCAATACAGCATGCGCTGGAGTATTGCGCCGCTTTGTTGGTTTTTCAGCTTATTAAGCCTATGTCCTATTTTATTTTCATTCCATTTTATACTAAAACAATGGGTATGGCCCGGTTTACGTAAATTATTGCCAATGGGGCAAACCTATTTTTTCATGTTTTAAATTTAATTACGCGCCTGTACGGCGTGGCACTACGGACACTATAAGGCTGTGGCGGTGTCGTGTGTATGGTACGGTGCACTGCCGGAGTCGAGTCGTGAGAACTGCGGAAGCATGAAGGGCCTCGTGAACGGTGGCATGTCAACACACTGGCAGTACACTGGAGTTGGCGGCGGTGACGTCATCGCGTCTACCCACTGCAGCGGCGACCGCCTGTTGTCGTGCTAATCGCCGCGGTCTTCTCACTGATGGTCTGTGACGTCATACTTTTCGGCCGTCCGCCGACCTGCGCTGACTTGTGCTGTTCAGCCCGGCCAGCCAAGCCTGCCAGCAGACCACCTGTCATTATGCTTGTCGCGTCTGTTCTCATGCGTTGGACACTGCAGCAGTGATCGGCGTCCCACTGTTCCACACAACATGTTTTGAAACGAAGTTCTCAACTGTTGTAGTGTCGAATGGTAGTCAGCAGCGGAACGCTGCGAGCTCTGAATGCAAAGTCGTAATATTTTTAAAAATATTTTTTAACCAAGGATTAACCGCTTAAATTTTATCAACGTTTTATTTTATTTTCGTTTGATCAAAAAAAAGCTGAAGCCCAGCTTAATCTAGTTCCAGACAAATAGTCCCAAACAGTTGTAACTGGTTCAGTCATCAGCTTCTGTGAGGCTTTAGCCTTAGCACCTGCAACAAACAGACCAAGCAGAATTACTGTACGGTTTAAGACGGTTTGTAGGAGAAGGAGAAATGGATTTTTTGTCTTCGTTGTTCCACTTAGTCGGCAAAGGAGTGCAGGAACCGACAGTAAAAACTGGCCAAAGTGACACTAACATTAAACTTTCAAAAGTGAACGGACATCTGCAGTATTTAGTCCGGACGTCATTAGCAGTGGATAGCTGTGAGATTACTTCAGAGAAGTGCAGTTCAGGACAGCTTCGTCTTCTTGCATATTTCCTGTAACAGATAACAGACAGCAAAACTGTAAAAGCAGTCAGTACTGACCACTGGTGGTAGCACTGAGTCCCAGTGAAAATTTCGAAATTTGAATAGCATTTTATTACTATTGCATAAAAGTTTTTAATTTGAATTTAGTAGTTTAATTAAATGTAAGCCTCTTGCAAACATTTTAGCTCCTGGCCTTGAACATTTTCTGTTTACTAGTAGTTGTAGTGGCGGTCAAGTCTCGAACTTAATGTGTTGATTTGAATGGATATTATATACTAAGTGTGAGTGGTAATCTCTCTCTTCAAAAATTAAACTTTTAGTAATTAAAACTTACTACATACATTTTTATCGTCAAAGCTTCCTGTTTCCAAAATTCATATCTACTTAGTACATATTACTAGTTAGGCCTAGTTATTCAAAATAAATCGTAAGTCAGTGGCATTAAACATTTTGGAGTAAATGGTTACCGGATGTGAATTTGATTGCTATAGGCCCTATTGTCATTGTTTATTGCGTGTAGGCTACTCATGTTCAAATGTATTAGCTGATTAGATTCTACTTGCTAGTTGGTTCAGGGATAGTCCTAGCTTGGAAATTTATCGCATTTTTCTGTTTTGGCTTTGTGTTTAACAAAATACTCAAAAGTTCTGAGTGGACCTTCCTTGAATCATAGTATTACTTCTGTTTATCTGTCTGTCCCAGGACTTCACCTGGGGGGTTTGACATCTTTAAAAAAGAGGGGGGATAGTTGTTGGATAAATTATGTAATGAGTGTGCGCTTAATTGGTCCATGCGCACATCAATCAGTGGAAGCCCCGCTCATTCCCAGCCTTGCGCAGCGCCGCAGTAGTTTTTCAGAACTCTGCTGTATGACTGTCGTTGAGTGCAGTTTTCGTGCTGTTTTTTTCTGTTTTTTTTTTGTCTTCGGAAGAATGCAGCGAGTTTAGTATTACACTATACACACGCAACAAAGTTTTCCCATACATACAAGCTTTACGCGTTTTGTTAGTGACATCGACTTTAATATCGAAGTCTTCTTGTATCAGATCTTTGATGTGACGTTTGTTTTGATGTCCCATTCTCTTGTGATACAGCTGCTGTGTAGCTTCACTCGACAAGACATTTACTTTTGCTGCATTTTCTGAAACAACAATTTTCAGTGCAATCTTATACAGACCACTGCCTAACTGACGCGCACCAAACAGCACTTGTTTTTCATTAACTATCAACGAACATAATGTAGGCTCAGAAATGAATTTACTGTTTGTTGTATTTTGAAGCTATTATTGGGCGATTGTGGTAATTATGTTTGGGCGTACAAACTTTTTGTTTACTTGGTTACGCGTTTGATGGTGTACGTGACTGTCAGTGAAATGCCGTGTTGGAAGTGGTATATTTTTCTTTTTGAGTCAAAAAGTTATTTTGCCGTTCTCATTTTAGTAACTCTGTGTTTTCCGGAACTTTAACAACAGGTTGTGGGCTTATTACGCTCGTCTGGAATAACCTGTGTGATGATTGAGTCGCATGCAGTTATGACTGTGAAACTGTGAAGGTGAGATCGTGCTATTTTTAACTCAAGTCACTGTCGACATGGCTGGAGCATCTGTTGAGGAAAAGTGGACTATTGATAAATTAAACAGTACAAACTGAATAACTTGGAAGTTTTAAATGAGACATTTGTTGTTAGCTAAAGGCCTGTGGAAGTATGTTGATGGTTCAGCTGTACTTGCTGGTAAAGCTAATGCTCAGGCTCAAGCTAAATTTAGACAGAAGTCGCAGAAAGCATTTTCAACGATTGTATTGGCTATCAGTACCAGTCAGTTATATCTTGTTACGTTCTGCAAAAGTCCACGTGATGCGTGGGAAGCGCTTAAAAATTTTTGAACGAGAATCGTTTGCAAACAAGCTGTATCTGAAAAAACAATACGTTCGTAGTCAGATGAAAGTTGGTACATCAATTGCGAGTCATTTAAAATATATGAAAGAATTGGCAGATAAGCTTGCAGCGATATAGTATAGAAGATCAAGTTGTTACTCTATTACAAAAAAGGGAGTCTCCCGTCAAATTATTTAATGGTGGTAACTGCTCTTGAAGCTCATGTTAATTATGTTAGTTTGCGGTTTGTTCAGCAGACGCTAATCAACGAGGAACTGAAGCAGAATGGACGGTTTGATCAATCTACTGGTGCATCATCATCATTATTCTCAGTTGTTCCGTCGGTAGACTATAAGCAAGTGGGAGCAGCCGGAGAACAGAAGGTGATCAAATGTTTCAAATGTCCCGGGACATACTCGTCGTAATTGTCCTACGTGAAAAATGAAATCTTTTAAACACAAGGCTAGAACTGCTGGTGAATGTTCGCTGTCTAATAATAATACATTTGATGAAAAATGATGAAGTGTTTGTGACATCTGTTAATTTTGTTGCTAGCCCCGGACAGGGACAGTGGCTGGTTGAATTTGGAGCCACCAGTCAAATGACACGTGAGAAGCAGTTGTTGACAGATTATTATCTTTTTGAAAAACCTGAGCTTGTCGGTTTAGCTGATGGTAGAACTGTTGAAGCACTTGGTGCTGGTTTTGTCTATTTAAATATGATGTTCAAAGTGAGCGATCCTTAGCGTGTTGTGTTTGATCATATACTGTATGTGCCTGAACTTGCTGGTAATTTATTTTCATTGAAAGCTGCTGTCAGCAAAAACAATATTATACAGTTTCGTAATTCTCGCTGCTGGATTCGTGGTGCTAGTGGTAGAGTTTTTGGCATGGCCTCACTTAATGACAAATTGTATAGACTAAATTGTAGTTTAGTTTCACAGGAGCAGGCTTGTGTTGCTAGTGAGCAGCGTAGAAAACTAAATTTGTGGCACGAGAGATTTGGTCATTTGAATAAACAACAGTTGAAGGAAATTGTTCGATATAATCTTGCCACTAAAATTAAAATTTTGCAGTCAGCAAAACTGTCATTTTGTGAGGCCTGTGTTAAAGGGAAGTCACATCGAAGGCCGTTTAACCCAATCAGAGAAAATCAATCTTCAGAGCCACTGAGACTTGTTCACAGTGATGTATGTGGACCAATGCATACTGGTGGTAGAAAATATTTTGTGACATTTGTTGATAATTACTCGTTGTTGTGCCGTGTATTTTATGAGACACAAGGCTAAAGTGTTGCAGAAATTCAAGGAATATGAAGCTGCTACTACGAATGAGTGTTGACAGAAAATTGGAGTACTGAGAACAGACAACGGTGGCAAATATATGTCACAAGAATTTGATGCTTATTTGAAGTTGAAGGGGATACGTCATTTGATGCTTATTTGAAGTTAAAGGGGATACGTCATTAACTCACTGTTCCGCATTCGCCAGAACAGAACGGAGTGGCCGAACGACTCAACAGAACTCTGATTGAATCTGCTCGCTCAATGTTGGCTCATGGATGTTTGCCGAATTGTTATTGGGCAGAAGCTGTATCAGCGGCTGCATATCTAAGAAACCGAACTCCGTCAATCACTTTTGATAAACATACAACACCTTATGAAAAGTGGTACGGCAGGAAGCCAAATGTCAAACATTTGAGAGTATTTGGTTGTTGTGCCTACGCTCATGTGCAAAACAGTGATCGCAAAAAGCTAAATATGAAGGCTAAGAAATATAGGTTTGTTGGTTACAGCAAAAAGAGCAAAGTCTATCGGCTGTTTAATGAAGAAACCCGTCAGCTTGTTACCAGACGAGATGCGATTTTCAATGAAAGAGATTTTTGTTGCAAAAACACTGTTGCTGATACTAAAGCTACTGATTTGAAGGAGACTGTTGAAGTTAATTCAAGTCAGTCTGAAGTAAATGATGTTCACCCTCAACATTCCGAAAGACGGAGGAGATTACCTGTCAGGTTTGGTTATGAAGAGTATGCAGATACTGTATCTGTCGATCATCGTGTTTAGCATGTTGCATACAATGTGTGTGAAATTACTGAACCAAAACATTAAAGGAAGCTCTGGAAAGTAATTGTGCTGAAGAGTGGAAAAAAGCAGCTGACTCAGAATATAAATCACTCATTTAAAATAAGACATGGGATCTTGTTAAACTTCCTGAAAAACATAAACCCATTGGGTGTAAATAGGTGTTTAAAGTCAAACATGCCAGTGATGGTACAGTGAAACGTTTCAAAGGACGACTTGCAGGTAAAGGCTATGCTCAGAAGTACGAAAGTAATTACTTTGGAACATTTTCTCCTGTTGTAAATTATACGTCAGTCAGAGAATTATTGGCTTTTGCAGTGCAGAATGATATGCTTATTTATTAGATGGATGTTGTTACAGCATTTCTGAATAAAAAATTGTCTGAAGATATTTACGTGCAACAGTCAGAAGGTTATGTTCAGACAAGATTTGGATATCTTGTTTGTAATTTGAAGAAGTTTTTGTATGGCTTGAAGCAAGCTTCACGTTGCTGGAATAAGTCATTTTACGAATACATGAAGTCAATCGGATTCGAACAGAGCACTGCTGATCCGTGTGTTTACATTCGTGTTGGAACTACTGTGGCAATTGCTGCAGTGTATGTGGACGATTTGATTTTGATAACTAAGACACTGCAAGAAATGAATGAGTTGAAAGCAAGCCTGTCAATGCGTTTTAGAATCAAGGATATGGGCAAGCTTTACTACTGTCTTGGAATCAGTATTGTACATGATGAGGACCAGAAGTGTTTTTGGTTACATCAGAAACAGTGCATTCTGTGTATGCTTAAGATATACCAAATGTCAAATGCCAAGATTGTCTCAACACCTGCTGATTTTGATGTGAAATTGCAAAGAGATGATGGTGTTAGCAAGTCAGTTGATTTTGTGAAGTATCAGTCTTTAGTTGAAACCTGATGTATGCTGCTATTTGCACTTGTTTTGATATTTCGCAAGCAGTTGGCATGGTATCCAAGTATAACTCAAAGCCAACTGAAGCTCATCTGACTGCAGCTAAGCGAATTCTGCGCTATCTGAAGGGTACACTTATTAGTATTGGTTACTATGGGGTACTAATTAGCTCCTAGGTAACGGGCCATAGAATACTTCAACTTTAGGATTCAACTATTGTAAGACACACTCGACGCTGTATAAAGTTCCGATTAAAAGCTTATTTATTACGAGTAAAAACGAAGCGATGTGCTCGCCTTGAAACCACGGCAGCGACTGACGTATAGCGAACTAATGCCAAGTTGCTGCCTAACTTAATTGGCTGGATCTGCTCAATGTTAAACTACGTCATCTCTTACCAATAACATAACGTAGTCCTGTTACCCTCCTGCCCCTTAATTAAATAAAATTTTAGGTGGTTAAATTTTATTTCCAATTTTCAAAAAATGTTTTTAAAATTTTGAGGTCCGAAATCAAAAATTCAACTTTTTGGTGTCTTAAGACATTGAGCAGATCCTTAACATTATTTGATATTGTACAGCAACTCGACACTAACTTAATGCGATAATATATACAGTCATATCACAAAATGCTTCACACTAGTCATTAATATGCTAACAATAACTGAAAATCATCATAAACATCCTATCCTATGCTCAAAATCTTTATCTTGTCTGTCGTTCATTATTAAAACCTAAACCTATAAAATCTGTAATATCACAGTCTCAATTAATGTCACACGGTAATACGCAATAAATGAATGTTAAATCTGTCCGTCAGTTATCTTCAATTAACCCTACTTCCGTCTGCCTATTTTAGACAACAATACAATAATGCGATCTAGGCCTACTTAAACAATCATATCCTCGTGTCCGATACAACAAACGGCCACAAATGAAATGCAATATCGCGTATACGCAGCAAAATACAAAATACAGCAAAATAAAAGTATACGCAACAAAAACAATCGCTAAATTGTACAAGGGACGTAAAAATATTGAACTTATTTTTAATTTTTATTTTCCACTATTTAAGCTCAATATTAAGAAATATATATTTTTTGAAGGAAATGTTTTTTGCTACTTTGGTGACAGCTGGGCTTTATTTGTGTTGCGCATTTCATGCTATATACAAGGCACAGTCGAAAATCCTTCTATATTTAAAATTTAAACTTCAAATTAATTTTGTTCTCTCCACCTAAAATTGGTTTTTGTTAGATTTTATTCGTCGACTTGTTAAATTTGCAGTAATTTTATTTTATTTATTACCTATGTTAATTTGGTTACACTGGGTCCACTCGAGTTGGGCCCAGTGTGCAGATTTTTTACTATGCAAGCATGGTGTCTGACGCCACGAAGACACATCAAATAGTTCTTCTTGACGTCAGGCCCACACGTGCCTCCGTTACAGCCAGCGCAGAGTCACGGAGTCTCTGTATCACGTTCGCCCTTAATGCTGCACGCGAAATTTAATTTTCCCAAAATATTTTAATGTACTACCATAATTTATATTTATTAATTGTAAATTCGACAAGTCGACGTATTGAAAAGTGAAATATGGGCGTTAATGAACGACTAGTCGTTTTCATTTAATTATTTAAAATTTTCAACTTTCAACTTTCAGATATTTTTTTATATTTTTCGCTCATGAAAATGTTTATAAATATGCTTTATTTTCTTCCCTAAATTAAATTTAGTTTAAGTATGCTAACGTAAAATTTTTGGGTTAAACTTAGCCTATTATAAATTTTGGGCATTGGGTCTAACAAACGCTAGGCCCAGCGGGTAAGTTAAATGTAATTTGGGGCAACCGTCAAATCTTACAAAGACGATCCGTCTCTCCTCGAAAAAATAGAGAGTCACTCAAACTCGCTCTGGAACGCAGAGTCGCAAGAACCCCTCCGAGCTACGCTTACCTCCATAGCCCCATATGCTATAGTTTGTTTTCAAACAATTTTAATATATAACCTGATATTTTATGTGCATTAATTTAAAATTCGATAAGTCGGCATACTTGAATATGGAGTTTGAGCTTTAAGTTCTAAGTCAACAAGTCAGTTTTTTTCAAAAGTGAAATGTGAGCTTTGTGTTCGTTTTTTACTCTAACGGTTTGATAACTGAGTTTAATGTCATATGTACAAGCGAGCGATTGTCGACTTATAGATATAAATTAAAAATTAAGTGTATTGTTTTGATCAAACAGTCAAATGAGCCTCCTTACTTTTATGCAAAACTGTATATTCTTAAACTCTGTCTGATTACATTTATTTCTCTTTTTGTTTTAATTTTGCTTTAAAGGTTTAAATAGCATTCGGAGGAACTTAATTTGCAATTACTAGCACCTTACTTACTTTGTGTCTGCTAACTGTCTAATCTACTAGACTCAGCGATCAACAAAGTCCAAAAATTAGCTCGTCGTCGCTAGACTAAGTTTGTCCCACGGTCTGGGATTTGGTCACGAGCTAAAACATTATAAACCCCAGATGTTCTACGCTGTCGCTTTCGCGGATGTAATGGTAGTCCAAATCATTTATTACGCTCGACAGCTAACTGACAATAGGGGCGTTTTCTGATGTGTCGTCAGTCCGGGTTGAGTCTTAATATGGCATTAACACTACCAGATGTCGCTTTCAACTAACTTGATTGCCCGGTGACAAGTTATATCCGTTTGTGTCTGACCGCCGCTTCGTCAGCCCGTCACCGCTTACCGCAGCCGTAACTGGCCGAAGCTGACCACGGTCAGATTGCACTGACCAGTGGGCTATTACACAGATATTCTGCGCAGTTGGGGTAACGCAACATCACTGCCTGGCGCTTGTGTGGCAATGGATTCTCCCAACCAATAATGCCAATGTTACCATTCATCGTGTGTCACCAGCTTATAACTCTTGTCTCACCAGCGTCAACCATGCAGTGTTAGTAGACTTGCCGCGAATACTTATGCCTTCAGAGTAATTGCGGTTTAAATTTTTATTTAAAAGTTTTAGCGATGACGAACTATAAATAGCATTTCGTAGCATAAGCGTTGGTATGCTGATCGCTAAGTTTTACAAGCTACCCGTTTTATAGACGTAATAATGATGCGAGAGGTAACGGGATCGTTGCCCGCATTCTCCACCAAGTAATAGTATTGGTTACTATGGGGTACTAATTAGCTTCTAGGTAACGGGCCATAGAATACTTGGGGATTCAACTATTGTAAGACACACTCGACACTGTATAAAGTTCCGATTAAACCCTTATTTATTACGAGTAAATGCAAAGCGATGTGCTCGCCTCGAAACCACGGCAGCGACTGACGTATAACGAATTAATGCCTAGTTGCTGCCTAGCTAATTGGCTGGTCTGCTCAATGTTAAACTACGTCATCTCTTACCAATAACACAACGTAGTCCTGTCACACTGAATCTTGCATTAAAGTACCAGAAGTCAGAAGATGAATTGTTCATCGGTTTTTGTGATGCTGATAGGGCTAATGATCCAGATGATCGTCACTCTACTACAGGTCATTTGTTTCTGTCGGCTGGGGGTGTAATCAGCTGGCTCAGCAAGAAACAAGCAGTTGTTGCGCTGTCAACATCAGAAGCAGAGTACATTGCACTTTGTTTTGCTGCACAGGAAGCTGTTTAACTTAGGCGACTACTGAACAGTGTTCAAGAGATTCCTAATGCAGTTGTGCTAATGGAGGACAATCAAGGTGCTATTGCTCTCTCCCAGAATTTTGTTAAGCATGTCAGAACCAAACATGTGGACATTAGATATTATTTTGTCCGCGAAGTCGTAAAAAAGAACTCATTGAACTGAAATACTGTTCATCATGTGACATGATAGCAGATGTTCTGACCAAACCACTGTCAGCGGTACAATTTAAGATATTGCGTTTTGCTATGGGCTTAGATAATGTGCCACATTGACGAAATAAGTGGGAGAACTGTTGTATTTTGGGGGCTATTATTGGGCATTTGTAATGATTATGTTTGGACGTACAAACTTTTTGTTTACTTGGTTACGCGTTTGATGGTCCACGTGACTGTCAGTGAAATGCCGTGTTGGAACTAATATTTTTTTTTTAAGTTAAAAACTTATTTTATCGTTTTCATTTTAGTGACTCTGTGTTTTCCGGAACTTTAACAACACTGTTTTCATTCTTATCATGAGCTGCACAAACTGAGAACAAATTCTTAGTAATCTTTGGAACATACCACACATTTGACAAAGTCTTTTGGGCCATATCCAGAATTGGCGCCAGATGGGGCTAATCTTTTAGCCCCAGCAAACACTATAAAAACCACAAATATTTAACGTAGTCATGTTATAATGTTATGTCGCTATTTTAAATTACGTAGCCAAAAAATTAGGTACGTAGACTCCATGATAATGGCCATACTGCGTTAATATATAATCTTCAAGAATAGCCCCAGAAAAGCACAAATAAGTTACAAATAAACGACAAAATGAGTGTTCTGAGACTATTCCTGAAGGTTACATTTGGGGCTGTTCTTGGAGGTTATATATAAAAACAAAGCTATCATACTATAGACTTGTTCAACTATGGAAACTGCAAGCTTACTGGATTGCGTCATTCTAAAGTGGGTTTATTGATGGGGCCTATGTAGAAAAAATGGGCTAGGTCTTTTTTTAGGTCCATCTGGGGCTATTCCTGGAGGTTATATGTAAGAACATTTTAGGCTGTGTTGTGGCTTATTTAGTTATGAACATTATTGTTATACTGAATAAGCAGCAACATAAACTGCACTAGTACTCAATGAGCGTCAATAACACATGTTGCAGCTTATTCAGCTAAGAAACATTGTATATCTGTAGTAAATAAGCGGCAACAAGAAGTTGTAAACACTTATTTACTTTTGTAAAAACAAACTAAGCAGTCATAAATGAATAAGTCGGCACGATGTCTTCTAGACTGTGTTGCGGCTTATTCAGCTATTAACATATTCTACTAAATAAGCAGCAAAACAGACTATGCTCCTACTCAATGAATGCCAACAACGCATGTTGCAGCTTATTCAGCTAAGAAAACATAATGCATTTTTACTAAATAAACGGTAACATAAAGTTGCAGTCGCTTATTCATTTCAGTACAAACGTAGTAAGCTGTCATAACTGAATAAGCCGGAACACAGTCTTCTAGGCTGTTGCGGCTTATTCAGCTATGAACATAATTAGGCCTATTATACTGAATAAGCGGCAACATAGAGTTGAGGACGCTTATTCATTTCAGTACAAACGTAGTAAACTGTCATAACTGAATAAGCCTGAACACAGTCTTCTAGGCTGTGTTGCGGCTTACTCAGCTATAAACAAAATTATTATACTTGTAATAAATGACCCCAAAAAAGTCCACCCCAGTTAGGGCTAAAGTTGAATAATGCTAAAATTAGGTACGTAGACTCCATGATAATGGCCATACTGCGTTAATATGTAACCTCCAGGAATAGCCCCAGATGGCTACATCCGGGGCTATTCCTTGAGGTTATATATAAAAACAAAGCTATCATTCTATAGACGTGTTCAACTATGGAAACTACAAGCTTACTGGATTGCGTCATTCTAAAGAGGGTTTTTTGATGGGGCCTATATAAAAAAAGGGCTAGGTCTTTTGAGGGAAACACAAACAATTACAAATAAATTACAAATAAAGGACATAATAAGTGTTCTGAGGCTATTTCTGGAAGTTATATAAAAACGTCGAACTAATCTTCACTTATATATAACCTCCAAGAATACCCCCAGATAGCCTCATTTGGGGCTATTTCTAAAGGTTATATATAAGAGCAAAGCTATCATTTTATAAACGTGTTCAACTAAGGAAACTACAAGCTTACTGGATTGCGTCATTTTAAAGAGGGTTTTTTGATGGGGCCTATATAAAAAAGGGGCTAGGTCTTTTTGGGAAAAACACAAATAACTTACAACAAAAATTACAAATAAACGACATAATGAGTGTTCTGGGGCTATTCCTGAAGGTTATACAAGAACATCAGACTAATCTTCACTTATATATAACATCCAGAAATATCCCCAAATTTCCCATCTAGAGCTATTCCTGGAGGTTATATATAAGAGCTATAAGCTTCCTACATGCAGTCGATTTTCAATTAGGCTAGTCTATAACGCTGGTTTACATAAGCTTAGTTTATGACAACACAGTGTGAATTGTGTTGTATACGGAGATTTGCAATACAATTGATACAGCTAAAAAACGTTGTGCATTGGTAGTGAATAAGCGGCAAAAATGAGTTGTAAACACTTATTTACTTCTGTAAAAACGGATTAAGCAGTCATGACTGAATAAGCCGGTACGACGTCTTCTAAACTGTGTTGAGGCTTATTCAGCTATTCTACTAAATAAGCGGCAAAATAGACTATGCTCGTACTCAATGAGCGCCAACAACGCATGTTGCAGCTTATTCAGTACAGATGCTGCAAATTTTTATAGCTAAATAAGCTGCAACACACCATAGAAGAATATGTTGCAGCTTATTCAGCTAAGAAATCATAGTGCATTTGTACACAATAAGCAGTAACCTACAATTGTAGACTCTTATTCATTTTAGTACAAACATAGTAAACTGTTATAACTGAATAAACCGCAACACAGTTTTAGACTGTGTTGCGCAACACAGTTTTAGCTTATTTAGCAATGAACATAATTATTATACTAAATAAGCGGCAACATGGACTACGCTCGTACGCTTTTAGCGCCAACAACGCATGTTGCAGCTTATTCAATACAAACGTTATAAATTTTCATAGCTGAATAAGCTGCAACACAGCTAAAAAGGATGTTATTTATCTTATTCAGCTGTGGTCATACTGAATAAGACAAAACATAAAAAACATAGATGGTTTTTGGTTATTTTATGTATATCAATGCGTCGTCGCGGCAGACTTTTACTTTGTGTAATAAATAAGCCAAAAAAGTCCAGCCCCAGTTGGGGCTAAAGTTGGATAATGCCACAGAACCCGCCTTTACAATCCAGCAGACACTCGGCTACCTGACCCTATCCACCCACGGCGAGCGTAGCAAGCAAGATACGAAGATGGCGAATGGCGGGAAAGTGTTCAACGTTCTGATGTCTCCAGACCGCACTTACTCCGATTTACGTGTCTCACGAGCTACCCTAAACTATTCCTTTCCAAACAAATGAAAAAGTGCCTTTTGGCTTGCTGTTACCGCGAAGACAATTTAATACTGGGTGACATTAACCGACGACCGCTGCATACGAAAAACTTATGTTTTTGAAAAAAAATGTTTTAATTTTAAAGCTAAAAAGTAGCTTGTGCTCAGACACTAGTGCTAGGACACTTTTGCGGTTTTCAAATTACTAAGACACTTTTGTACCTTGCTACTAAAGCTAAAACACTTTTGCATTCTATGACATAAACCTAGGACACTTTTGCGTCCTTTGTTCCAAGTCACTTTTGTGTCTTTTTGCCTTTGACTTAGGACACTTTTGCGTCCTCCGTTCAAGGCATCTATCTATTCTTAAAGTGGAAAAGTACCTTACTCAAGCGGTCACACCAATAAGAAAGGTCTCCTAGGTCCCAGATTACCTTTGGTTTGAGTGTCCTGAGTGCGTACTTACATTTCGGACACTCAGGCATACCCACCATGCACAATATGCATGGTCCTTAAGGGACCTCTAGATTATGTGGGTTCCAACCCGACATATCGAGTTAAAGTGTACACAATGGCTTAGACGTGATGCAGGGGAGTCATTTTTGGGGGAGGAACTAAAAGGGTCTACGGACTCCCAAGGATTTGCGATTTTAGTTTTTTGGTAAATTGTGCCTTTAAAATGGTGTTACTGCTGCAAAAAACAGTATGTTACGCAGACTTAAGCCCCCAAAGATCACCGAAATCCAAACAATTTACTGAAATGACGCCCCTGACATGACGCCATGGCTGACAGTGGCATAAACAACCAACTGATCAAAATGCACAGCACTCATTCTTGGATAAAATGTGTTTAAGCTCAACAATCAGTTATTTTGTTGTTTGCTGTTTTTAGCGTAAAATGTTTAATACCACAAAATTATTAAATCCCATGGTGTCCTTTGTAGAATTGATAATGCACAAGTGAGCAATCTGATACTGATAATCACCACGTAATGTAACAATTTGGAGAATCTGCGTTTTACACGGTGGTGCGTTAACATAAATTACGTGAGGTAGACAATGAGTGCACATTACATATTTTTATCGTCCTGGCTATCTGTATGACAAAAATTATTAAATTTGGTGGAAATTTGACAAAGTTCTGACAAAAAACAAGCTGGGTCATTTTTGGCACATCTTGTATATGACTAAAAATTTGTTGTACCAGTAATTGATTATTTTTTTGGAGATTAATCGATTAAAAATTTTAGTCAATACCAGCCCTTGTATACTTGCACCATTGGTAGAAAAAATTCCAAGAATTGCAAAATCAAATTTTAAAACAAGAAGCCCAGCTGTCGCTAGGACAGCCGACCGTACTGGTTATCGGTGACCTTCTAGGTCATCTAGGTCGATGATTTTCATTTTATTTAAAAGGGTGTATGCCACTTTTTATTAGTGATTAATAGTAACTTTGGCCCTATCTCTCACCGTTATCGAAATATGGCTAGTTTTCCGTTGAAAGTGCACATTTTTTTCTACCCTCTTCATTCAAGCTCAAATTTGAAAATGTTCCCTAAACACTAGCCAGAATATATCCGTTATAGACTGACGGATGGAAAGACGGACAACAACTCATGCCAATAGCTCGACCGTTACTGCAGGAAGTAGGCCTACGGTCGGCTAACAATAGCGAAGACGCAAACTGAACTGCACAGCACGAGAGTTGAAACGCTGGATCATCACGATAATAACAGACTGGAAGGCGCTTGTGAATCTGCAACTCTGCATATTTTCGCCAGGTAGGCCTAATTTTTGCAACAGTAGGCCTACCGGTAATTAAAACGCGCCTTTGATATTCGTTCTTGACAGATGACGCTATATAAACGTGTTTTGATCGGTCGATTGATTGACCGTGACTGATTATTTAATGATTAAAAAATATAACTTAGTAATATAAAATTAAAAAAATAGGAGGCTTGTTAAATTTTTAGTCCATATAATTTTGACTGTTTTGCAGTAATGGCAGTTTGCATGATATCACGATTATCGCAACCAAATGACTAAAATTAATGTAGACAAAAATATCTATCATAAATTATCAGTAATCACAGGATAACAATCGACGTAAATATCGCAAAATATCATTCAGCGTATTTAAGCAAACCGTACGCAAGCCTCGTGACTGGCGTAAATTTTACGCAAAATTTACGCAAACTTTATGCACGGCGTACGTACGCAAAGTGTCGTAAATAGCCTACGTCAGGCGTAAAACTTGCGTACGAACATTCTACGCAAGATTTCTTGCGTATGACCTTTCGTGAATAGCACGCCTTGACACTGAGCTGCGCTGAAAGCCTAGATAATAGACTCGCCCGACACTGAAAGCGAAAGTAACCGCAGAGCGTCCACCCAGGCAACTCAGATGCTCAGGCTGCGCTGCATTTCAAAGTCTCACTCAATACAATACAATGGGGAATTTGCACTCAAAAACTGACAAACAAACTGTCAGTTTAATCTAGCACATAAACTAAAAAGAACTGAAACGTTTAAAAGAAAAATGAAATGAGAGATACTGAGAATAGAAATGGTGTTAAATGTAAAAATAACAAAATTCGAAAAATAACTAAAGTAAAGACAACTAAAATTAAAAAAAACTGAAAAGGTGAGAAATAAAAAAATAATAATAAAAAATAAAACTTTGAAAAAACTGAAAAGTGCAAACATAAAACCGTGATCAAATCCGAATAGCCGTGAAGTCAATCCGAGGGAATGCCAGATGTCAGTGGAGGATAGGATTTGAGAAAAAGAAAAGTTTTGAGAATGGAATGAAAGAATGATGAGGTGATGGATGACAAGAGTGTTAAAAAAATCACAACTGCTTACTAGTTCTGTACGGCATTGTAGCGTTGTTTGTAGTCTTAAAACTATTACATCAACAAGACTTGTTCCATCTCTGTCATACGTTGACTAGATTAGCTCTGAAATGCAATTTGCTAGTTATACTGTATGTACATGACATTAGGCCTAATGGTCCACTAGAGCAATCTTTTACAGCTAGAATTACGTTGCTATTAAGCAAAATGTAACCTGTTAATTTTGCATTTACTTTTATAAAATCACATTGTTAAATATGAATGAATATGTCAATTTGTACAGCGCCCAATTAGAGAAGACCTCAAGAGCGCTCGCAGCCAAATAAATGAGTTTTAAGTTTTTTCGCAAATGTATCTATGGACAGTGATGAAGTCCGCAGGTCGACGGGGAGGCTGTTCCAAGTGGCCGGGCCAGCCACGGTGAAGTCCCTCCGGCCGATCGTAGTCCTTGTGCGTGGCACGACGAGTGCCCCGTTGTTAGCCGACCGCAGCTGCCACCTGCCGATGACAGACGAGACCGGGGTGCACACATCTGCCAAGTATGACGGCGCCTGACCATGAAGGCACTTGTAGATGATCATCGCTAGCTTGAAGGTGATTCGCTGGCGGACAGGAAGCCAATAAAGTTGACGCAACACTGGAGTGATGTGGTCGAACTTTCTAGTTCCGGTCACGACACGCGCTGCTGCATTCTGGACAGTCTGCAGTTTCGTCAGAAGGCCGTCACCATCCCGTACAGCAGACTGTTGCAGTAATCACGACGGCTGCTGACGAATGCGTGCACCAGTGTCTTCGCAGCCTCCAAAGTCAGAGAAGATCTGACCATCCGTAGCTGGCGTAGTTGAAACAGGCAAGACCGGCGTAACGCGGCGACGTGGTCAGCCATGGTAAGCTGGCCGTCGATGATGACGCCCAGATCGAGTACTGCGGACGACGGCTTGACGAGGGCAGACAGTAGTAATAGCTCGGTAGTGGTCAGCTTGGCAAGCTGCTGTCGTGTTCCAAGCCACACGAGCTGTGTCTTGTCGGCGTTCATCCTCAGCCTGTTGCTACGCATCCAGGCATCGATGCGTTCAATGCA